>ERZ838399.4-NODE-4-length-310450-cov-119.057217_pt1 | contig 310450 bp, 289 predicted proteins | sample MGYA00519683_ERZ838399 | MGnify/ENA primary metagenome ERZ838399 (study PRJEB31850, sample SAMEA3708833) | human gut metagenome | biome: human gut; feature: human-associated habitat; material: faeces | place: China | collected 2014 ...
TTTCCGTTATGCTATTGAGAAAATGTGCAAGGAAAAGAAAAGTTTAAATCACTTCATTATTAAAGATAGACACATTTGTCCGTTTTCTTTAATATTAATGGAAAACTTATGAAAGCGATACTGTTTATTTGTTTATTGTTTGGGGGAATATATAATTGTTATGGCAATATGTTTGTTTTATCATCGGAAGATTCCCTTCTTAAATATGTTGATCCGTTTGTCGGGACAGGTTCTAATAAAAACAGTTTATCTGAAGGCGATGCTGAACTGGGGCAAACAATACCAGCAGTACTGATTCCAAATGGTATGAATTTCTGGACACCTCAAACGGAATCTACTGAGCAGAAATCTCAGTCTCCTTATTATTATACAAGTTCTAAATTGCAGGGGTTTAGAAATTCTCATTGGATTGTAGGAGGGTGTACGCAGGATTACGGTTCCATGACTTTGATGCCTTTAATGGATTCCTTGCAATGTATTCCGGAGAAATGGGCTTCCCGGTTTTCACATGATACGGAAATAGCCTCTCCTTATTATTATTCTGTTTTGTTGGATGATTATGAGATAAAAGCAGAAATGACAGGGACTTCGCGCACTGCTATATTTCGTTTTACTTATCGGCAATCCGGAATGGCCTATTTAGTGGTAACTCCTAATAGTGATGAAGGGCAAGGAAGTATTTATTTTAATCCATCTAATGGCGAGGTGTATGGAATGAATCCAGTGCATCGTATTTATCAGGGATGGGGAGAATATGCAGGTTTTGATGGGCATTTTTCGGTTGTATTTAATAAGAAAATAGAGACGTATGGGACGTTTGCAGACGGATATTGTTTTGAAAATACGACTTCACAGAATCATCGGAAAACAATAGGGGTTTATGTAGGTTTTCCAGTAAAAGCAGGAGAAGAAATTTTGGTCAAAGTTGCTTCTTCTTTTTGTGATGTGGCAGGAGCTCGTCATAATTTGCAGGTTGAAAATCCAGATTGGAATTTTGAGGCTGTAAAAGAAGGTTTAAAAGGCATTTGGGAAAAGAGATTGTCTGCGATTAGGGTAGAAACTTCCGATAGTATAGCTAAGAGCAAATTCTATACGTCTCTTTATCATGCATCTTTTCTGCCGCATGCATTAAATGATGCAGATGGGCGTTATCCATCCTTTGCGGGAGGGGGTAAAATCTGTACTACTGCAGGGACTTATTTTGATGATTATAGTTTATGGGATACATATCGTGCATTACATCCATTGTTGTCCATTCTTTATCCACAGCAGACTGGTGATATGATTCAGTCATTGATAGATAAATATGAGCAAGGAGGATGGTTGCCGATTTTTCCATGTTGGAATAGTTATACATCAGAAATGATAGGAGATCATTGCGCTTCGCTGATTGCAGATGCTTACCAAAAGGGTATCCGTAATTTTGATGTGCAGAAGGCTTATGAAGCTTTGCGTAAGAATGCTTTCGAACACCCGGAAACTTATGAAGAATATAAGGATGGCAAAGGGAGACGTGCACTGAAGTCATACCTGAAATATGGATATATTCCTTTAGAAGACTCTGTAAAAGAAGCTTTTCATCATGGTGAACAGGTCTCAAGAACCTTGGAATATGCCTATGACGATTTTACCCTTTCTGTGTTAGCTAGTTCTTTAGGACAAACTGAGGATGCAGAGGAATTGAGGAGACGTTCTCAGTTTTATCGTAATGTAATAGACAGACAGACTGGATATGCACAAGGAAGGTATGCAGACGGTTCTTTTTTAAAGGAGAATAATGCATTCCAGTTTTGTGACTTTATAACTGAGGGCTATCCCAGTCATTATACTTGGTATGTACCTCATGATGTATATGGATTGATGGAATGTATGGGAGGGAAAGATAAATTTGTATCTAAACTTGATTCTATGTTCTCTATGGGTTATTATTGGCATGGGAATGAACCTTGTCATCAGGTCGCTTTTTTGTATAACTACGCTGGGCAACCATGGAAAACTCAAAAAGAGGTACGTCAGATTATGGAGCATGAATACCATCTTGGTGCTAATGGACTTTCTGGTAATGATGATGCTGGACAAATGTCTGCGTGGTATATTTTTGCAGCTATGGGATTTTATCCTGTTTGTCCGGGTTCTTCTTATTATATTTTGGCGAGTCCGTCTTTTGATAAGGTGACAATCCAATTAGAGGATGGTAAGTCGTTTGTTATAAAGGCTCAGAATGCTTCTGCCGATAATGTTTATGTTCAGTCTGTTTTGTTCAATGGGGTTCCATATAGTAAAAATTATTTGTTGCATTCAGACATTGCTGCAGGAGGAGAGCTGGAGTTTGTAATGGGTAATGAACCGAATCTGGAGTGGGGAAGTTCTTTGGATGATTGTCCTCCCGATTTATTTTTGGAACTGAGATAATATTAATTTTTAATTAATAATACCATGAAAAAACAATTTATCTTCATTTTATGTGGCTTGTTTTTATGTGCAGGCACGATAGCCGCCACAGACTACAACGTGCTTCAGCAGGGAGCCGTCGGTGACGGAAAGACATTGAATACGAAGTCTTTGCAATCGGCCATTGATGCACTTCATGCAAAAGGGGGCGGACAACTGTACTTCCCTGCCGGACGCTACTTGACCGGCAGCCTGCAACTGAAATCGAATGTGACACTTTACCTGGAAAAGGAAGCGGTGCTGTTAGGAAGTACGAGTCCTTATGATTATCCGGGCTTCAGTACCGAAAAGGAACTGAAAGTTAACAATGACCACTTTGACCAGGCATTGATTTATGCGGAAGGGGCAGAGAATATCGGCATTACGGGAGAAGGGTGTATAGACGGGCAGGGTAGGGAACTGGCCCTGACGATTGACAGCCTGCATCATACGGGAGAATTGGTGGACAAGCACTATAATACGTATCGTAAACGGCCGAACACACGACCAAAGTTGCTTTTTATGCGTAATTGCCGGAAGGTGGAGCTTCGGAAGACTAATTTCCGGAGCGGTGCGGCATGGGGACTTTCTTTTTCTCTGTGTACCGACCTGACGATTGATAGTCTGCATGTGGAAAACAGGGCGTACTGGAACAATGACGGGATTGACATCAGCGATTGTAAGGATGTACGTATCTCCAATTGTTTCATCAACTCGGCGGACGATGGCATTTGCCTGAAGTCGCACAACCGGGGGGCATGGAACGACCGGGTATCCATTTCCAACTGCCACATCATCAGCAGTGCCAGTGCCATTAAGTTTGGTACGGAATCGTTGGGCGGATTCAAGAATGTGACCATCGATAATATTCGGATTAAAGATACTTTCCGCTCGGCCATAGCCATTGAGTCGGTCGACGGGGCGGAGATTGAAAACGTGCAGGTGTCTAATGTGCATGCGGTCAATACGGGAAATGCCATTTTTATTCGTTTGGGTCACCGTTCGGGTGAGCAACCGGGTTATTTGCGGAATGTAACGATTAAGGATGTGTATGTGGAAGTGCCTTTCGGTCGTCCGGACATCAACTATGACTTGCGCGGACCGGCGGTGACATTCTTTCATAATCCGTTTCCGAGTTCCATTTCGGGTATTCCGGGGCATGATATTGAAAACGTGAAACTGGAGAATATAGAGATTGTGTGTCCGGGACGTGCTACGCGCGGAATGGCCTATATGTCGTTGAGTCGTTTGAAAGATGTGCCGGAAAATGAAAAAGGATACCCAGAATTTACCATGTTCGAGGAACTGCCTTCATGGGGATTCTATGTGCGCCATGTGAAAGGTATCCAGATGCACAATGTCAAGTTACGTTTGCAGGAAGATGATTTCCGTCCGGCTTTTGTATTCGACAGGGTAAGCAATGTACGCCTTTCGGGCATCAGCTTGCCAGAGAATAAAAAGGCGGGGCAGGTGGTGCTGCGGCAGACAAACTTGCAATCGGCCGATAATGCGGTGAAGGAGTATATCACGGAGGTGGAATAAGGCTTTCGGGCTTTGGGCAGATAAAAGCATGATGCCTTCCTGAGTCACGGAATGAATGGACTCGGGAAGGCATCATTATTTTTATGGCCGTCGGATTTATTCCAGACAGGCATCCAGGTCTTTGATAAGCTGTTCCTTGTCAAGGTGCTGGCCGATGAAGACAATCTTCTGCATGCGGTCGCCATAGTGCTCGTCCCAGTCTCTCAGCAGGCCGGGTTCGCGCTTCATCAGTTCCACGATTTCTTCTTCCGGCTGGGTGGCATACCAGAGTCCGGCTTCTGAAATCTGTTTCTGTCGTCCGGCCTGTTCGAACAGGAACGACATGTTGCGGTTGTGGGCAAAGTAACATACTCCCTTGGCACGAATCACGTTGTGAGGCCATTTCGTTGCGACAAAGCGGTCGAACTTATGGATGTCGAAGGCAGGGCGGCGATAGTACACGAAACTGCTGATGCCGTATTCCTCTGTCTCACCTTCTTCATGGTGGTGATGGTGGTAGCCTTCGTGTGAGTGTTCATGAGCGTGTGCATGATTGTGCTCTTCCTCGTGGTGATGTTCGTGTTCCTCATGGTGTTCATGTGTTTCATGGTGAGGATGCGCTTCTTCTTCGGATACGGGGCGTTCTATCTCCCGAATCCATCCGGCAGAAGTGGCCACTCGTGCATAGTCGAAACGACGGGTACCGACAATCTTGTCGAGGTCTACCTTGGCATAGTCGCATTCAATGATTTCCGCACGGGGCTGGAGGGTACGGATGATGCTTTTGATGCGTTCCCGTTCTTCGGGAGTGACTTCCGATACCTTGTTCAGCAGCACGGTGGTACAGAACTCAATCTGCTGGATGAGCAAGTTGGCAATGTCTTCCTCTTCCAAGTCCTTTCGGGTAAGTTCGTTGCCACCGTCGAATTCGCTTTGCAGGCGGAGTGCATCGACTACGGTCACGATGTTGTCAAGGCGGCAGGTTCCGTACTTGGTGTAGGCACCGCCCAACTGGGGAATGGAACAGATGGTCTGGGCAATCGGTTCCGGTTCGCAGACACCACTGGCTTCGATGACGATGTAGTCGAAGCGCTGCATTTTCATCAGCTCAAATATCTGTTCGATAAGGTCGGTACGGAGGGTACAGCAGATGCAGCCGTTCTGTAAAGCCACCAGACTCTCTTCTTTCTGGCCAACGATGCCATCTTTCTGTATCAGTTCCGCATCGATGTTGATTTCGCCGATGTCGTTCACGATGACGGCAAATTTGATGCCTTCGCGGTTGCTCAGCAGGTAATTGAGCAGGGTTGTTTTTCCGCTTCCCAGGTAACCGGTAAGCAGAAGTATAGGTATTTCTTTTGTTTCCATGTGCAAATGTTTTTTTACGTGTCTGCAAAGTTAGTGTTTTTCTGCAAACGGTGTGCGCTTCTTTTTCGCAGAAGCAGGTTTAACTTTCGTTATAGGTCAGTGTCACGTATGTGACAAAGTTTCTCTGCCCGAGGGTCTATCTTTGCATCCGTAATCAATAAAACGAATTAAATATGAAGACAATAGACTGGAAGTATACGAGTGTGGGACAAATTGTGGCCGATGATTTTGCAGCGGCAAGTGTGTTCAAGAAATATGGCATTGATTTCTGCTGTCATGGCGAAGTGACGCTGGAAAAGGCCTGTGCCGATTTGGGACTGGCTGTAGAAGAAGTGGAACAGGCATTGCTCCGTCAGGATGAAGCTGGTAACGGACGGATTCCGTTTGCTTCGTGGCCGCTGGACTTACTGATGGATTACATCCTGAAGATACATCATCGGGGAATTCGTGCCCGTGGACCGGAATTGCTAGCGTTGCTGGAGAAGGTGGAACGAGTACATGGGGAGGCACATCCGGAACTGCATGAGTTAAAAGCATTGGTCAGTGAATCGTTGGAGGACTTGGAAATGCATCTTCAGAAAGAAGAGAACGTGTTGTTCCCATATCTATATGAATTGTACGCAGCAAAGGAACAGGGACAGCGTATGGCCCCGATGCATTGCGGTACGATAGCGAATCCTATCCGGGTGATGAAGATGGAACACGAGGGAGAAGGAAACCGTTACCTGCATATTATTCAGTTGACGAATCACTTCTCCGTACCTCAGGACGGCTGTGCCAGCTACCGTCTGCTGATGCAGGAACTGGAAGCGTTTGTGGATGCGTTGTTCGAGCATATCCACCTGGAAAACAATCTGCTGTTCCCCCGCTTTGAGGACATTGAACGGGAAATCGTATGTTGATAGTTTGATATTAGAAAGAAGGAATAAGGATGTGGCGCATGCAGGAAAGTATGCGCCACATTTCATAAATCAGTAATCAATTTTATCCAAAATCCCTGCTAAGTAAGCAATAGTCACTCCGTAGTTGGTCATGGGAACCTGCTGGGTGCGGGCCTGGCCGATGCGGTTCAGCACATACTTGCGGTTGAACATGCAGGCTCCGCAATGGATAATCAGGTCGTACGAGGCCAGGTCTTCCGGAAAGTCCGTGCCTGATACGATGTCGATTTGCAGGCCTTCACCGATGCGCTTGCGGAGCATGTTCGGGATTTTCACTCGCCCGATGTCTTCTGCCAGCGGAGCATGCGTACATGCTTCAGCAATCAGCACCCGTGACTCCGGTGTGAGCTGGGCAATGGCATTGGCTCCTTCCATGTAGTAGTCGATGTCGCCTTTGTATTGGGCAAAGAGGACGGAGAAGGAGGTGAGTCGGCTTTCGGCCGGTTTCTTGTCATATACCGTGCGGAACACCTGTGAGTCGGTAATAATCAGCTTCGGCGGACGGGCTAATGCGGCCAGCATGGCATCTATCTTGTCGGTGGTACAGCTCATCACCAGGCATTTGCGGTCCAGCAGCTCGCGGATGGTTTGTACCTGAGGCAGGATAAGGCGGCCTTTGGGGGCCTGGATGTCCTGTGGCATGACCAGCATGACGGTGTCGTTTTCTTCTACCAGCCGGCCTACGATGCCTTGTGCCATGGTTTCATCCGGCAACTTGTTCCGCAGGCTGCGCAGAATGTCGTCCAGACCTTTTCCGGTGAGGGTGCTCACCAACAGAGGAACCTGTCCGCATTGCTGTTCGATGCGGCGCATGGTCTGTTCGGCATCGGACAATAGGTCACATTTGTTCAGTATCCAGATAACAGGCACATTCTTTTCTTTCAGCAAGCGTTGCCAGTGCAACTCTTCGTCCAGATGTTCGTCGGTACAGACCATTAGGGCGATGTCTGTCTTCTCCAGCGCACGCTGTGTCTGTCGGATGCGGAGTTCGCCCAGTTCGCCTTCGTCGTCGAAGCCGGCCGTATCAATGAATACGCAGGGACCAAGACCATGGATTTCCATGGCCTTAAAGACTGGGTCGGTAGTCGTGCCGGGAATATCCGACACGAGGGCTGTATCCTGATGTGTCAGGGCATTAATCAGTGATGACTTTCCGGCATTTCGCTTGCCAAACAGACCGATGTGCAGCCGGTTGGCACGGGGAGTATCGTTCATACGTTTAATGAGGCTTTAAGTTCACACATTAGAAACGAAAGTCGCGTTTTCCTTCGGCAATCCGTTCCAGATTTTCCAAGGCTCTTTTGCGGATGGCGGGATTCGGAATCTCTTCCATCTGCTTGCGAATCATGTCTTCAGCCAGTCGGCGTGTTTCGGGCGAAGCGTAGTCGCAGAGGTATTCCTGAAGCGTCATCAAGGCATTGGGGGCACAGCAGTTGGCTATCTGGCCCGTCTTGACCAGCGACATGAAACGGTCGCCCGTACGTCCTTCACGGTAGCAGGCCGTACAGAAACTGGGAATGTAACCTAATTTCAGCAGCCAGGCTACAATCTCATCCAGACTGCGGTGGTCGCTTACATCAAACTGAGCCGAGTTTTCTTCCGGCAGTTCTTCGGTAGCATAACCTCCCACACTGGTGCGGGAACCTCCGCTGATTTGTGACACGCCGAGGGCAAGTACCTTCTCGCGTGAACGCTGCGATTCACGTGTAGAAATAATCATACCCGTATAAGGTACGCTGATACGGATGACGGCTACAATTTTTTGGAATATCTCATCGGAGATGGCGTTCTCGAAGGTCGAGGCGTCAATGTCGTCGGCCGAGCAGATACGGGGCACACTGATGGTATGCGGACCTACGCCGTAAGTCGCTTCCAGGTGTTCGGCATGCATCAGCAGTCCTACAAAATCATAACGGTAGGTGTTCAGGCCGAACAATACGCCGATACCCACATCATCGATTCCTCCTTGCATGGCGCGGTCCATGGCCTCCGTATGGTAGGCATAGTTGCTCTTCGGACCTCTGGGGTGAAGCTTTTCGTAATTCTCCTTGTGGTACGTTTCCTGGAACAGAATGTAGGTACCGATACCGGCCTCGTGCAGGCGACGGTAATTCTCTACCGTGGTCGCAGCAATATTTACGTTTACCCGACGGATGGCTCCGTTCTTGTGCTTGATACTATAGATAGTCTTTATCGACTCCAGAATGTATTCGATAGGGTTGTGAATCGGATCTTCTCCTGCTTCCAGTGCCAGACGCTTGTGCCCCATGTCCTGCAGGGCGATGACCTCACGACGGATGTCTTCCTGTGTCAGTTTCTTGCGGGCAATGGTCTTGTTCTTTACGTGGTAAGGACAGTAAGTACAACTGTTTACGCAATAGTTTGACAAGTAGAGTGGGGCAAACATTACGATGCGGTTGCCATAGAATTTCTGCTTGATTTCACGAGCCAGGCGGTAGATTTCCTCCACCAGTTCCGGATCGTTGCATTCCAATAGTACAGCAGCCTCGCGGTGAGAAAGTCCCTTGCACAGGCGAGCCTTTTCAATGATGGAACGTATCAGTTCCTTGTCCTGGCTTTTACTTTGGGCATATTCCAGGGTATCGAGAATTTCTTCGTGGCAGATAAATTCTTCTGCCTTTTGAGAATCAATCTTGTACATAGCTGTAATGTAATTTATAGTGTTTTGCCGGGATAATCTCCTCGGCTTTTATCTATTTCGTAACCAATGGCAGCCAGCCGTTGTGCCAGCAGACGCAGTCCTTCGGCAGCTTCTGAGCCCATCGAGGCTTTATTGTCATACAAGGCATAATTCTTTCGCTGTTCTACCGGAGAGAGGTTGGGCATCACTACATTGGCACCTGCCAGTATACCTTTCTCGCGCCCGTCGGGTGTAAGGCTTGCCAGGGCGGTGGTAGAAGGAATCAATGCCTGCGGATGCATCAGCCGGAAGATGGAAAGTAGCGTGAGTGTCTGCGTGAGACTGCCGGGTGGGCAGGAAGCGAAAGGAGTGTCATGATGAGGCAGGAAAGGACCGATACCAATCATCTGGGGACGGAACTGTTCTATGAAAAGAATGTCCTCTACCAGGTGGTCGACGGTTTGTCCCGGACTTCCCACCATGATGCCAGTTCCCGTCTGGAATCCGATGCGTTTCAAATCGTTCAGACAACGCAAACGGTTGGACAGCGACATGTCTTCAGGGTGCAAGCGGCGGTAATGTGCTTCGTTGTGCGTTTCGTGGCGCAACAGATAGCGATTGGCACCTGCCTGAAAAAAACGTTTGTAGGAAAGTGTGGGGCGTTCACCGAGTGAAAGGGTGATGGCCACATCGGGGAATTCGGTTCGTATGGCAGTAACCACTTCCGTTACCCTGTCATCGTTCATGTAGTTATCTTCTCCTCCTTGCAGGACGAAGGTACGGAATCCCAACTCATATCCATGCCGGCAGCAGGCCAGAATAGTTTCTGCATCCAGTCGGTATCGCTTCAGGTGGCGGTTACTTTTTCGGATACCGCAGTAGAAACAGTCATTGTGACAACAGTTCCCTATTTCAATAAGTCCACGGATATAGATTCTGTTTCCGAAATGGCTTTGTGCTACGGCACGTGCCTTTTGCATGAGAAAGTCGAGGTCTTCCCCCCGGCACTCCAGCAGAAGGGTACGCAATTCACCGGGAGCCAGTGTCTGCTCCCGGTAAAGGCGTTCAATAAGTTCCCTCATGGGTTTATTCCTGGTTATTGTTTTCGTACTTCAAGGTACGTTTCAGCAAGTCTTGGTTCAACTGGCGTTTTCCAGCTACAGGGTCGTTGTGTGCGCTCGGGCCGGTTACACATCCACCTTCGCAAGCCATCATTTCGATGAACTGTGCATCCACTTTTCCGGTCTTGGCGTAAGCGCGGAGTACACCGATATTCTTCTTCGTGAAGTCAGAGAACTGCATGATCTTGATACTGTTGGCTTTCGGGCCTAAATAAGCTTTCACTGCTCCGGCTACACCGCCTGCCTGTGCGAATCCGTGTGCTTCACATACGGATTCGTATGCCACTTTGTACGGGTTGGCCTGTTCCAGTTCAATACCCAAGCCACGGAAAATCGGGTGAAGTTCTTCGAATGTCAGCACGTAATCTACGCATTCGTCGCGCTGTGCTTCTTTTCTTTTGGCGATACACGGGCCGATGAAGACTACCTTCGCATTCGGGTATTTCTTTTTAGCAATGCGAGCCGCGTAATACATCGGAGAACCGGTGCTTGATACGTAAGGCTTCATGTCAGGAATATGCTTGTTCACCAGTTCGATGTACGACGGGCAGCAGGAAGTAGTCATGAATTTCTGTCCTTCTTCCAGTTTTTCCAGCAGTTCGTGTGCTTCGTTGCTGGTAGTGTGCATGGCACCTTCAGCCACTTCAATCACATCGGCAAAGCCAATCTCCTTCAATGCACCGTACACTTGTTCGATGGTAGCCTTGAACTGTCCCAATACGGACGGAGCCGGAATGGCAATTACTTGTTCTCCCTTACGGATAGCTTCCAATACATCGAATACCTGAGAGATTTCGAAGATGGCTCCGAACGGACAGGCATTCAGACATTTTCCACAATAGATACACTTGCTTTCATCGATGTGTTCGATGTAGTGCTCGTCCTTGCTGATGGCTTTCACCGGACAAGCTTCTTCACAAGGCACCGGAATGTAGACGATGGCGTGATACGGACAGCTCTTGTGGCAGATACCACAGCTGATACACTTGTCGTGGTCAATCTGTGCCTGACCAGTCTTCTTGTTAAAGTGTACAGCTCCTTTCGGACAGTTCATGTAGCAGCTTCTTGCCACACAACCCCGGCAAAGGTTACTTACTTCGTAGTTCACCTGTACACAAGAAGAACATGCTTCGTCGATGACACAGAGAATATTTTCCTTGATTCTTTCCTTGCGTTCCAATGCTTTGCGGGCATATTCAGAAAGCGGAGTCAGCTCATCCGTTTCATCGGTCATATCCCAGCCCAGCAGCGGAAGCAACTTATATTTAGTAACGGCACGTTCCTTGTGGATACAGCAGCGTCCTGCCGGCTGTGAGCGGCGAGGGCTGATTTCCAAAGGAATGCGGTCAATTTTTTCTACTAATTGATTTTCTTTCCATAAAGCAACCAGGTTTTCCAGCAATTTATGCCGGACAATCATTACGTTGTTTGTAAAAGCCATAATCGAAATAAAAAGGTTTGTTAGTTATTAGTTATCCTAAAATTATAGAGTCCGTGTGCGGTTTACTCTTCCGTTTGTCCCTCGGCAGCTCTTAGAATCAAGGTCGTAGCTCCCAAGGTAATAATAGCTCCGTCTTCAATGCGGATTTGGTCTTTCGGTCCTAAAATTTCATTCATCAGGAAAGTTCCTGTGATACTGTCGTTATCGCGCAGGGTATAAATGATTTTCCCTTGCTTGTTCTTCTTGACATTGATGTAGCAATGCCGGCGGTCCAGACTTGGGTCATTGCTTTCGATAGGGATGTCGATGTCATTACCTTTGCATCGGCGGCCGATGAGGTTATCTCCCTCATGCAGCGGAAGTACCTGCTTGTAGGCAAATACGTTTTCCACGGCCAGTATGTTGCCGAAATCCTGCATGCCTTCTTTCTCGTCGATTACTTCCTCCTTGCGGTTGGCGGCATTCAGTTTCGATTTTCCGATACGGATGCTGAACTGCTTCTTGCAGTTGTCACAGATAAAAACGAGTGACTGTCCTTCTCCATACTTGGTTTCATCAAACTGGATGAAGTTGTCACATTTGGGGCATCTTACTCTTTTCATTCTGTTTAAAAGGGCGTATTTATTTTGAAGTGAATACCCAGGCACTCTTGAATTCTTCCTGATTACGCAGTGCCTGCACTTTTTGGTAAGCTTCGCCTGAAGTGGCATAACTATCCAGTGCGATGCGGAAGCGCCCGTTCGATTCAAGTACCTGACAATTCTTGTATCCTTTCTGCTGGAATTTTTTCAGTTCACGTTGGGCATCGTCCGATGTCGGCAGGCTGGCTACGATGATGTAGGCCGTTTTCTTGCTTACAGTAGGCTGTGCGGAAGCCGGTTTCGGCTTTTGTGTCGCTTTTGCTTCAGCTTTGGTGGCAGCCGTTTTGGTTACGGCTGTTTTTGCTGCAGGTGCGGCTGCAATCTTTTCTGTCTTCACAACTACCGGTTTCAGCGTGTTTACGTTGTTGCGGACACGCTTTTCGCTCTTCTGTTTCTTTACAGCCTTTTGTGCAACTGCTGCTTTCGGAGTCGTTTGTATGCTGGTGGCTACCGACTGGTTGCGGATGGCATCAAACATACTGATTGAGCCCAGCGAAGCATAATTCGCATCGTCCATGTACGTGTTTTCCACCGGAACGGAGAGCACGAAGAACAGGCATACGGCTGCAGCTATGGCCACTACGTTGCGCGTGAAATGGCGCAAGGAGAAATGTCTCTTCGGTTTGCTTGCCGCTTCATGTATTTCCGGAATCAACGGCTTCGGAGAAGACACAGGCAATGTCTGCAGCTGCGGAAGCGTGAAACTTTCCAGCCCGTATAGACTTGGAGTGAAGAAAGATGCGGCTGCCGGTTCAAAGGCATAGCCGCCGTTCATGTTATAATAGATTGTACCCACGTTGTGCAGGGTGACCTGACCCTGCTGGTACAATTGGTCTTTTATTTCAGCCACAGTCTTTTCAATCCGGCGGGTTGCATCGGGAAAGTCGGTGTTAAAAGCTTGCATGTACGACTGTACCAGCAGCCCATCGTTCATTATCAGTTGCGGATTGAAACCAATGGTGCGGAGGGGCGGCATGAATTCTCCTTTTTGGATGGAGTATGCAGCCTGCCGTTTATGGGCAATGAATCCTCCCAAGCCGGGAACGATGACACAATCATTCTCCAGCAATAATACTTCTATATGTTTGGATAGTTCAATCATATTGCAAAAATAATACATTTTTCTCTTATGTGGAGTATCTTTCAACGGGTATTTTTTATACCGATAGGGGTTTAACCAACTCTTCTTTTTCTATCATGTAGTCTGATATATTCATGTGTCCTGTATCGAGACAATTGTAAATGCACGAAGCCCCCGGCACTGCCGAAGGCTCCTGTTTTTTATTCTCTTATCTCACTTTTCAATAACCGTCGATACAATCCATTGGTGGATTCTCCGTGTGTTCTATCACGTGCTCCTTTCATGTCAATATTTATTTGATGGAATGTATTTCTCTCCATTCCATCAGCAGTTCATCGGCAAGATATTCATCGCTAAGGCAATGCATATCCGCAACTCCATTACTTATAAGTTTATAAGTTTCAGAATCATAAAAAAAGCAAGCGCATCTTCGTATTTCATCTGCAAGACTATTCCAAAAGACCTGTTCCACCTTCCCCTTTTATCGGGAGAAGTGGGACGGGAAACTTTCAGTGTACCATGAGTTACAGCATGGCGGCATACTTGCGTACCTGCTTCAGACGCTCCATAAAAGAGGGGTCTGCAGCCGCCTGCTGCATATTGCAATCAAGCTGCATCCGCATCAGTAGCGAAGCACTGATACCCAAAGCTGCCTCGAAGAGCATCGCTGTCTGCGTAGTAATCGGCCTGCGGCAGTTGAGAATGTCATTCAATACCTTGTAGGAGATGCCCATCTGCTCGGCCAATCTGCGCTGCGAGAGCTTGCGTTCTTCGGTCTCTTCCTTCAGCAGTTCGCCCGGATGTATAGGGCGTTGACAGATGTATTTTCCCATAATTATTCTATTTATAATGGTTTGATAATTCAAGTATATTGCAGATGGTCACCACCGTTTCCGATGAGACCTGTTCTACCGTGAACTCAATGCGGTACTGGTCGTTCACACGGATGGAGGAAATACCAGCCTTGTCACCTTTCAACACTTCATAATGAAGCGAGTGGATGACGTAAAGCTCTTCCACGCTTCTTGCTTGTTCCAGCACTTTGATGCGTAACTGGTAGCGTGCCACGATATTCGGCTGGAAACGATGTTTCTTGTCCGTCGTTTTCCCTTCCTCGTACAATTGGCGCAAATAGTCCTTATCAAAGTTTATCTCCATTGCTTTCCGTGTTATTATTCACGTAGCAAAGATAAGAGATCTCTCCCATATATCCACAAAAAAAGTGGAAGTATTTTATATCACTGCCATCAGTTTCACCAATCATGGATAAATCCACTACCTTCATATATACCTCGTGTACATCCTTGCGGAGACTTCTTATTTTGTAGGTAGTAGCTTCCAATTCCTGTTGTCTGTTCTGTTCATTGAGCCCAATATAGACGATGCCGAAAATGACGAATAGTATCAGCACATATCCTGCCGCTATCTTGGTGCGCAGATGTCTGGTTGCTATTGTTTTCTGTTTCATACGGGTTACCTCATTTTTTATATTATTCTTTTCTCCTTATTAAAATGCAGCCCACTGACCTTACGGTAGCGGGCTGCGGTGTCTGTATGATGTTACCGGGCACAATACTCCCGCCCGGAATGGGAGTTCTTTTCTTTTTGGGTTATACTTCAGTTATTTTCCGTTTCGGGCGGAATTTTTCCCGCCCGACGGTTTACTATTTTTTCAAGGTAGGCAATTCTCCAGTGAGTTCGTAACGCCACTCTGAACCTGCATTCTGCAGGGCGGCGTTCATGGCATCAACGGCCGTCTGCCAGGTGACGGTTGTGCCGTCCACCTTCGTAGCTTCGCCTCTACCAAGGCCGATGCCATTGCCGTCATAACCATTCCAGTAGCAGGCTTTGACTTTAGCAAGATTGCCAGGCGCAAATCCTGTCACGCCGCCCACTTTCTGAGAGCCACTGACATTGCCTACATGGTAACAGGCAGTTAGTGAACCATAATCGCTATCTCCCGCCACTCCGCCTACAGACACGGAGCCGCTGACGCTGCCCTCGTGGTAACAGGCCGTAACTACATTATTGCCAATTCCTAAGTATCCCACCACGCCGCCTACCTGTAGGACTCCGCTGATGTCTCCCGACACCGAACAACCAATAATGGAGCCTCCATTATTTCCACCTACTATTCCACCGACATTATTGTTCGCTTTTATATTAACCTTATCCAGTTTCACGTCCCGCACTATACCATTCTCGCCAAGACGACCAATCAGTCCTACATTGTTGGTTTCCTGTTGGTTAAAGGTTAGCCCCGTGATGGTCTTGCCGTTGCCGTCAAAGGTGCCGGTGTATTTTTGTTCATAATTTCCTATCGGCGTCCACTCCCCGGTCAGGTTGATGTCGCCCGTCAGGGTGATGTTGATGTCGGTCGCTCCGTTGTTCACCAATTCGGCAAGGTTCTTCAGGCCCTTCTCGTTGTTCACAGTGTAGTTGCCTTCGCTCACTTCGGTATAGCCTGGGTCATAGTTCAGCGTGATGTTGTAGAACTTGCCCGCCTCAGGGGTGATGGCAGCAGAGAGGTTGCGTTCCTCGGTGCCGTTTGCCCTCAGTTTCTTGATTTCGTAGCCGGGCACCACGTTCGCCTCCCAGCAGTTGATGACGTTGCCGTTTTCGGTGTATTCGCACTTCTTCATCTCTATCCAGCCCTCTTGCGAGCCTTGTCCGACCTTGCCTTTTTCATAAGTACACTGTGTGTAGGTATAGAGCTGGAGGCTCTGCACTTCGCCGAGTGCATCGTCCGAAGGCGTGACGCGCACCTTGGCCAGTTGGTGGGTGAAGGTCAGCGTGACGGGTGTCTGGTAGTCTCCCGTGCCCGTGGCGTACAGCAGGTAGGCAAGACTTTGGCTTTGGTCGCTGAGGTCGAGGGTGCCACTCTTTGCGGGGTACCAGGCGGTGACGGTGTGTTTGCCGGTGTCGCTCCAGTACAGGGGTGCTTCGGCTTTGACGGTGTTGTTGTCCTGCACGGCGTAGGTGCCGACCTCTTCCTTTCCGTCTATCTGTACGGCGAACTTGTCGTCCGCGCTGAACTCGCTACCCGTGCCGTCCGCAATCTCGCTGACGCGCGTCTGCCGTGTGCCCCAGAGCTGCGCCTCGCCGCCCTCCACTCCGAGGGTGATGCGGGCTATCTCAAGGGGGTATTGTCCTTCGGGCAGACGGTCACCGTCCGCCAGTTCGTCCTTCGTGCAGGCAGCCATGGCAAGTAGCAGTGCGGCTGCGGCAAGAAGTACATGGATGGAATGTCTTTTCTTCATATTGGGTTGTTTTTTATTTGTTTTCGTTTTGTGCTGCCGCCGCCTGCGAAGGCGGCCGTCGCACCATAGGGCCTATGGGCAGCTCCGGCTTGACGCTTGCGCCGGGGCAGCGGTATGTGGGGCTTACAGCGTGATGCTTACATCGTTCGAATTTCCGGGTTCCCACGGGGTAATCTCCGGTTCTTCCACCGTGATGCCCTTGTTGTTGAGCGTGATGTTATAGGTGTAGGCATAGCCTGCGGAGAACTGATTCGCTTCGGGCTTGGATGGATTCGGCAGTGTGGTTGTATAGTCCAGTCCGTTGAAAGACACTGTAAGGTCAAGAGAGGTGGTCACTCCCTGCGGGAGAATGATGACTTGCGAAGTGGTGGCACCGCCCAGCTGCATGGTAATCGGCGATTCGACGGCTGCGGTTACGGCAGTCGTTCCGGTAGCCGTGTCGAAAGTGCCTTCGTGCTTCAGTCCGTCCAACGTGTAGTCAGCAGGTTCCATTCCGTTGAAAATGAGGCCGTCGCCTGGCTTGAAGGTGAATTTGATGAGACTCATGCGGTGGTGGAAGGAGTTGTCTTCACCGCCTTTGTCGGTTTTGTCGGTGAAGCTCACCTCCGGGCTGCGGGTGCTTCCCTTCGCTCCCGAGGCAAAGAGGAAGTCGATGCCGGGACCCTGCTTGTCGGCTGCGGTGTTGACGGTCACCGTTCCGCCGTCAGACTGATACGGATAGTAGGCATTGAAGGTCTTCGTTTCGGTATCATTGAAATAGATGGTCTTATCCTCGGGCACGAACTGGCCGCTCTCTCTCACGTAGGGTATGTTGATGAAGCCGGCGCCGGTGATGCCGATGCAGTCGCCGTCAGTCCAGTCGGTTCCTTCCGAATTGACGCGGGTAGCGGGCGTAATGTCGGCGATAAACTTGGCGGCTACCGGGCCGTCATTCAGGTTCTCATTGTCGTTGTTGCAGGCGGCAAGTGTCAATGCCAGCGCTGCGAAAGCAAAAAATCTTGTCTTCATCTTATTAATTATTAATTATTCATTAGATTCGCTCAAAACTTCTTTTATCATTTACACTAAGGAATAGCTTTAATTTACTTACATTTCCGCACTGGCATCGCCACTTTCTACCGTTTCCCATCCGGTAATTTCGCCCTTGCCTTCCTCCATGCCGACGGGGGTTTCCAGTGTTCCGGTCACACGGTAGGCGGTGGTCATATCGCTGTTAAAGTCCGCAAGGGCTTCCGTCAGGTCGACCTCCGTGCGCTGTGTGCGTCCGCCATCGGTAAAGACGATGTCCAGCACCAGCGTCTGCACGGCTCCCATCGTACCCAGCAGGCGGGCGTCGGCCGTGAGCTTGCTGCCGTCACGGATGAAGGAGAAGACCGTGGAGGTCGGTTCGCCGATGGTCTGTCCCTTCTCCATATCAAAAATTCCGGCTATGCCGCTGAGGGTGGCGGTCACGCTCTGTATCAGTTCGGGGCGTCCCTGCGTCACTTCCAGTTCCAGTTGCAGGTCACGTACACGCTGCTGCGGAACAGGGTTGACACGCAGCGTGTCGTCAGCTGTTACGGTAATCTCCTGACTGATGGTCTTCAGATAGCCCGGCAGGGGGATTACGGATGCACCGTCCGCACGGCTCTTGCCATCAGGGGCATTGACCCGTGCCATCCGTCCGTCGAAAGTGAAACCTTCCGCACGGTTATAGATTACCATACTGTGTGTTCCCGGATTGAGCAGGTCGGGATTGGTGAATGGCGAACCTGTAATGTCGGCCACCTTCCCGTCCATGTCGAGTACATAGTTATCGTCTGCCGACAGTCCCGTCAGGCTGATGGTGACAACTCCCTTGTCGGGGTGCGGCGTGTCATAAAGCGTGTCCTTCACGCATGAAGAGAGCAGCACGGCGGTTGCCATTCCCATCATATTTATATATTGTCTTGCTTTCATATTATATTTTTTTAGACATAAGAACAAAAGAACAAATATTATAGGGTTAACCCCGTTGACCGTCAGTTCAGTCTTTCATTCTTCATTCTTAATTCTTCATTTAATTTTCCATACCAATGTCACACCGGCATTGATGGGGCCCCACCAGTCCTTTGTCCCGTTGCCGCGGCGCACGCGCACACCGTCGATGACCTCATATTTCTCATAGTCTGCATTCAGGTAGCCCAGACCGAGGTTGAAATCAAGATTCAGTGCCTTATTCAGCCGCAACTGGTAGCCGGCGGTGATGTCGCCACCCATCAGGTCGCCCTGCTTGCCCGTTTCGGAGAGCTTGTAGTTGAACTGTCCGGCCTTGAACATCGCACCCAGATACCAGGCTTTCTTCTCGCCCATATAGTAACGCACTTCCGGAGCCACTTCCCAGAGTGCATAGCGGCGGTCCTTGTCGCTCCACGTCCAAGAAGTCCACGAGCCGTTTACGGCAATGCCCAACGACGGGCAGATGCGCCATTCAAGTCCTAAATCGGGTGTCAGGGTGGCCCAGCGCAGCAGGTTGGCACGCAGGGAGAGATGATAATCATTTGTGATTTTGGTTTCCGACGGCGTGTCGGTAAGAGTATTGGGTCGTGCTTCTTCCGCCTTGCGCTGCTCTTCGGCAAGCCGTTCCTGTTCGGCACGCTTCTCGGCTTCCAAACGTTCGGCTTCCGCCTTGCGTCGTGCTTCCGTATCAGCATCCGTCGCGGCTGTTTCCTTTATCGGTACCGTCATGCGCACAGTGACAAAATCACCCTCAGTCGCATGGTTGCGGGTAATGAAATTCTCCTCTTTTATTTCCGCGCGTATAATCAGTTCGGATTTCACACGGTTGGCACGGATCTTTGCCGTGGCAAGGTTCTCGGCTTCACTGCCCAGCGAGTTGCAGTAGCCATCGACATAAAGCGGCAGCTTGCCGTCAAGAATTGTTGCTTTGTTTTTTTCGATACACTCCAGCAGGCGGGCAAGCTCCGTGTCATTGCCATTCCAAGGCACGTAGAACATGTCCTTCTGCGGAACGAAGCGGAAGGTGTAGGTCGTGTCTGCTTTCTGCTGCGCAATGACAGGAAAAGTTACCGTCATCAGCCACAGAAACAGGGTAAGAAAAGTGATTTTTCTGCTCATGCTTTTATCTATTTTACTAATTCTAATACAATTTAAAATTTTCTGGAATGTAAAATAATCTATATAAATTTCACTTTTTCTGATAAAAATGTTGATTCATGTGCAAAATAGGAAGTATTTGTTATTCAGAATATTTTTTTTGTTTTTCGAGCAATTTTTCCGGGAGCCTGTATCTTGTTTCGACAGGCTGGTGAACAACCTTCTTTTTCTCTAAACCCACTTGTGAAATGGCCGGTTATCTGCCAATAACTTTGCTGCATTTTCTGTTTTTGTCACTTTTTATTCGTATTTTTGCCGGAGAAAATGTAGAAATTCATTTACGCATGAAAAAAACGGGCTTGGGAATGCTCCTTGGGGGATTAGGAATGCTGGCAGGATGTCTGTCTCCTCAGCAGAACGGAGCAGAAAAGCAGGATGAAAATCAGGAAGTCATACAACGGCTGCAAGGTATCTGGCTGGATGACAACACGGAGGCACCTTTATTCAAGATTCAAGGCGACAGTATTTATTATGCCAGCCAGATTAATGCCCCGATGCCTTTTTCGGTGCACAATGACACGATGACGGTGTACAGTGCCCAACCCATTCATTATTTCATAGAAGAATGCCTTTCGTACAGCCTGCGCTACCGCACGTCGGTGGGCGAGACGGTGAGCCTGCATAAGGCCGAATCGGATACGTTGTCGTTTGGTACGGTGGTTCCGGTGAAGGTGGTAGAGAGTGAGGTGTTTGAAAAAGACTCGGTTATTTTCCACGGAGGAGAGCGCTACAGAGGTTATTCGTACATCAACCCGACCAAGAAGCGGGTAACCCTTGTCAGCATCAATGAAGAAGGTCTTCCGGTGGAAAATATCTACTATGACAATATCATCCACATCTGCGTGTACAAGGGAAAGGAACGTTTGTTCTCCAAAGATATAAATAAGGAAATGTTTGCCCGCGTGGTACCTGCCGATTTCCTGAACAACGCCATTCTGAGCGATATGGATTTTGTGAAGGTGGATGAAAATGGGTATCGTTACGTGGCTACACTTTGCATCCCTGACGGGGCGGCTTGTTATAATGTCCGGCTGGATGTGAGTAAGGAAGGAAATATCGTTTTCTCTCGCTGAGCGGGAAGCTATAATGAAAAAATATCCTCCAGACTGTTTGGGTGAAAATCGCAGTCTGGAGGATATTTTTTATTCTGCCTGCTCCTTGAGCGAACGGTTTACTTGTTCTATGTAGTCGAGGATTTCCTGTCGTCCGGTCTTGTTCTCTGAAGACGAGATGAAATGCGGAGGCAGCTCTTCCCATTGTTCTTTCAGCGTGTCCAGGAAACGGTTTACGCTGGCCTTCGTCTTTCCTACGCTCTGCTTGTCGGCTTTGGTGAAAATCAGGGCGAAGGGGATGCCGTTTTCTCCTAACCACTCGATGAATTCCAGGTCGATGCGCTGCGGTTCCAGCCGGCTGTCGATGAGGACGAACAGGCAGGTCATCTGTTCCCGCTCCAGTACGTAGTATTCAATAAGCTTCTGGATTTTCTCCATCATCTTTTTCCCCCGCTGGGCATAGCCGTAGCCGGGTAGGTCTACCAGATACCATTCTTTGTTGATGAGGAAATGGTTGATGAGCAAGGTTTTTCCCGGTGTGGCCGAAGTCATGGCCAGTTTGGGATTCTTGGTCAGCATGTTGATGAGACTGGATTTTCCCACGTTGGAGCGCCCGATGAAGGCATATTCCGGAAGATGAGTCTGGGGGCACATGTCGGCCCGTGAGTTACTTACGACGAACTCTGCGCTGGTTATGTCCATAGGTTATATCTGTGAGTTGTTTTATGCAAAGGTAATATAAAAACGGGATTCGGTGGAAGACTTCCTTGAAAATAATCTCCGAGAAATGGAGGCCGGTTCTTGTTTTATCCGTATTTTTGCCATTCGTATTAAAGAAACGATAAGCATGAATCAACAATATCCTTCAGTTTTACTGGAAAAAGCGGTGGGGGAGTTTGCCAAACTTCCCGGTATCGGACGGAAAACAGCCATGCGGCTGGTACTGCACTTGCTGCGTCAGGACACGGCCACGGTAGAGGCTTTCAGCAGTGCCATTTCTACCTTGAAGAAAGAGGTGAAGTATTGTAAGGTGTGTCACAATATTTCCGATACGGATGTGTGCCGCATCTGCTCCAATCCTTCGCGCGACGTGACCACGGTGTGTGTGGTAGAGAATATACGCGATGTGATGGCGGTAGAAAACACCCAGCAGTATCGCGGACTGTATCATGTGCTGGGCGGGGTGATTTCGCCCATGGATGGCATCGGGCCTTCCGATTTGGAGATTGAAAGCCTGGTAAACCGTGTGAAAGAAGGTACCGTCAAGGAGGTAATCCTGGCGCTGAGTTCTACGATGGAAGGAGATACCACCAACTTCTACATTTTCCGCAAACTGGCGGGCTGCGATGTGAAGATAACCGTCATTGCCCGTGGAATCTCCATCGGTGATGAATTGCAATATACGGATGAGGTGACGCTGGGACGCTCTATTGTGAACCGCGTGGCGTTTACCGGAACTCTTTAAAGATAGAAAGAAATGGAAAAAAGAATGACTCGTCTGCTCCATGTGCTGGAAGCGGAATTTGCCTTGTTCTGGATACTGGTCGTGGCAGGGTGTGTGTTGTATGAAACGGATGTATTGCCTCAGGGAAGTATGGTGGGCGATGCGCAGGCAGAATATATCTTGCAGACTGTTGGCATTTTGCTGACGGTGTGTCTGATACCCTTGTCGCTGCGCATGTTCAGCCTTTCGCTGACGCGCTATGTCCGTCAGTTGTCTTTGCCCGAAGCATTGGTGAGCTACCGCCGCTGGTGCGAAATCCGTCTGGCCATGCTGCTGGCCCCGGCGCTGTTCAATCTGACGGTGTACTATACCACGCTCGATGTTACCAGTCTGTTGTGCATGGGCATGCTGTTGGTAGCTTCGCTGTTTTGTGTGCCGGGACGTGCCCGCCTGATGCGGGAGCTTGATTTGCAGAAAGACGAACCGGAAAAATGAACACGCCATGAAACAGGGAAATATCAGTCTCCGCGCACCCGAGCCGGAAGATTTGGAGGTGATGCTCTCGTTTGAGAATGATGCGGCACTTTGGGAGCTGGGTACGGCTACGGGCCCTTATTCCCGCTATCAGATGAAACGCTACATCGCGGAGAGCCAGAATGACTTGTATGCCGACGGGCAACTGCGGCTGATGATTGTGTGCGAGGAACAGGGAGTAGCCGGTATTGTGGATGTGTTTTCCTTTGATGCACGTCACAACCGGGCGGAGGTAGGAGTTGTAGTGCGGAAGGACTTGCGGGGGCAGGGAGTGGCGCAGACGGCACTTTCTCTCTTGGAATCGCATTGTTTTTCCTTGTTGGGTCTCCGGCAATTGTATGCCTATGTGCCGATGGGGAATGTAGCCAGCCGGAAGCTGTTCACTTCAGCGGGTTACATTGAATGTGGTATCCTGAAGGACTGGATACGGGTGGGCACTTCTTATCAGGATGTGTGTTTCTTTCAGAAAATCAACGGAATATAGATTGTCGTAAAACCCTTTAAAACAGGGTTGAAAAAACGCCTTTACGTTTTAGGTAAAACGCAAGGGCGTTTTACTTTAAATGCACTTGCGTTTGAAAGCAAACGCTTAGGCGTTTTTGAAAGCCGTTTGAGGGGGCTCTTTTTGAGGGAAAATACAATAAAAGAAGAAAGGCAACTCATCGTATTGGATAAGTTGCCTTTCTTCTTGTCGGGGTAGCGGGATTCGAACCCACGACCCCCTGCTCCCAAAGCAGGTGCGCTAACCGGACTGCGCTACACCCCGGACAATGTAATAACTTTTACTTTTTTGACTTCTGTCGGGGTAGCGGGATTCGAACCCACGACCCCCTGCTCCCAAAGCAGGTGCGCTAACCGGACTGCGCTACACCCCGAAGTGTCTTTCTCAAAAGCGATGCAAAGGTATGGCTTTTTATTTTAATATGCAAATCCGGACGCTCTTTTTTTGTAAGAATTTTTCGAAGATTTTTAAAATCGTTTGAAATTCAAGGAAATAGAAAAAATCTTTTTTTAGGGCGTCCGGATGTGCGTGACTTATTTCTGTGGTTTCAGCCAGCGGTCAAGCCAGTTGAAGAAAGTACGTTGCCACAAAATACCGTTCTGCGGTTTCAATACCCAGTGGTTTTCGTCTGGGAAAATCAGCAGTTCGGCAGGAATGCCTCTCAGTTTGGCAGCGTTGAATGCGGCCATACCTTGTGAGGCCAAGATGCGGTAGTCTTTCTCGCCGTGGATGCAGAGGATAGGAGTATCCCATTTGTCGACAAACAGGTGAGGAGAGTTGGCATAGCTGCGCTTTACAGCTGGGTTGTTCTTGTTCCAGTACGGGCCACCCAAATCCCAGTTGGTAAACCAGAGTTCTTCGGTTTCGAGATACTGCTGTTCCATGTTGAAGAAGCCGTCGTGTGCGATGAAGGCCTTGAAACGCTTGTTGTGGTGTCCGGCCAGCCAGTACACTGAGTATCCTCCGAAGCTGGCACCTACGCAGCCCAGGCGGTCTTTGTCTACGTACGGTTCCTTGGCGATGTCGTCGATGGCAGTCAGGTAATCGTCCATGCAGTGTCCGCCGTAGTTGGTGCTGATTTCTTCCAGCCATTCCATGCCGAATCCCGGCAGACCGCGGCGGTTGGGGGCGATGATGATGTAATCGTTGGCAGCCATAATCTGGAAGTTCCAGCGGTAGCTCCAGAACTGGCTCACGGGGCTTTGCGGACCACCTTCGCAGAACAGCAGGGTGGGGTATTTCTTGTTCGGGTCGAAGTCTACCGGGTAGATTACCCACGAGAGCATGTCTTTACCGTCGACGGTCTTTGTCCAGCGGGCTTCTACTTTACCTAACTTCAGCTGCTTGAAGATGTGGTCGTTTTCCTGCGTGATGCGGGTTACCTCGTTGTCTTTGTTCAGGTTGACAGTGAACAGCTCGTCAGCTTCGCTGATAGAGTGGCGCTTGGTGAGAAGCTGTCCGTCGCCCAGCATTTCTACAGAAGCATAGTCGTACATGCCTTCTGTGAGCTGTTCCACTTCACCCTTCAGGTTTGTACGGTGAATCATGCTGGTGGCATGCCATACACCGGTGAAATAGAGTGTCTGGTTGTCCGGAGCCCAGCAGTAGCTGTCTACACCCGACTGGAAGGCTTCTGTAACGTAAGCTTTCTTGCCGTTTTTCAAATCCATTACGCAAAGGCGGTTGCGGTCGCTTTCGTATCCGTCGCGTTCCATGCTTTGCCAGGCAATGAATCCACCGTTGGGAGAAAACTGCGGGTTCGTGTCGTAACCCATGTTCTTGTCGGTGGCGTCTTCCTTGCAGAGATTGCGGGTCTGCTTGGTTTCCAGATTGTACAGGTAAATGTCCGAATCGGTAGAAATAGCATATTCCAGTCCGGTTTTCTTGCGGCAGGTATACGCAATGCATTTGGAGTCAGGACTCCACGTAAGCTGTTCGATGCCACCAAAAGGTTTCATCGGCGATTCGTAGGGCTCGCCGGCCAGGATGTCGGTCGCTTCGCCCACCTTGTTTCCGGCAAATGGAGCCACGAACGGATGCGGTACGGTCTGTACCCATTCATCCCAGTGCTTGTACATCAGGTCGTCTATCACCATTCCGCTGGCCTTGTCCAGGTCGGGATACTTGTCGACGGTGCGTTCGCCGTATTTCACCTGTGAGATGAAGAGCACCTTGCTCTCGTCGGGTGAGAACTTGAATCCGTCAATTTCTCCGGCAAATGAAGAAAGCTGTACGCGTTCGCTGCCGTCGGGATTCATTTCCCAAATCTGGCTGTTACCGTCGGCATCGGGTGCCAGGAAAGCAAGCTTGCTGCCGTTCTTGATCCATGCAGGTTCTCCCTCGCTGGCAGCTGTAGTGGTGAGCAACTGGTTTCCTGAGCCGTCGGCATTCATTACGTAGATTACCAGGTGGCTCTTGTTTTCTTTCACGCTGTAGTAAGACACCGTGTAGGCAATGCGTTTGCCATCGGGTGATACACAGGAACTTCCGATACGTCCCATGGCCCAGAGCGTTTCAGGGGTCATACGGCCGTCTTTTACCGTAACCTCCTGTTTGCCGATGATGGGACCATCTGTCTGTGCGGCTTTTTCAGGACCTACACAGGCCGATGTGGCGAGCATCATGGCTGCTGTCATAGTCATAAAATCTGTTTTTTTCATGTGTTTATTTGATGGTTTAATGATTAAAATTCTTCGTTGTGGATTTTTCTTTTTGAGTCACTCTCGAGTTCCTTTCCGCAGTACTTGCAATAGATGGCTTCTGCGTCGTGACCTGTCTGATGGCAGTGCGGACACTGGCGTTCTGCCTGCTTCTTCTGCTGGCTTACCATGGCTGCCGATACGATTCCCGTAGGTACGGCAATGATGGTGTAACCGGTCAGCATGATAATGGCCGACAGGAATCGCCCTACCGGAGTAACGGGGGTAATGTCGCCATAGCCTACGGTGGTCATGGTAACAATAGCCCAGTAGATACTATTGGGAATGTTGTTGAATTCAGTACCGGGTACGTCGCCTTCAATCATGTACATGACTGTTCCCATGGAAGTGACCAGGATGAGGACGAAAAAGAAGAATACGGATATTTTCGGTGCACTGATACGCAGGGAGCGCAGCAGCAGATTACCTTCGCTGATGAAGGAGAACAGCTTGAAGATGCGGAATATCCGGATGAGCCGGAAGGCCCGGATGACCAGCAGGTAGTGTGCACCCTTCAGGAAGAAGCTCAGGTAAACCGGCAGGGTGGCCAGCAGGTCTACCAGCCCGAAAAAACTGAATATGTATTTCCGGGGATTTTTCAGGCAGTAAATACGGGCCAGATATTCTATGGTAAAGAAGAGAGTCAGCAGGTATTCCAATAGTCGCAATACCCAGTAGGCCGTAGGAGAAAACAAGTGCATGCTTTCCAGTATGACCATCAGTACGCTGACAATGATGCTGCTGATTAATATGATGTCGAACAGCCTTCCTTTCGGTGTGTCTGATTCGAAAACGATGGAATATACTTTCTGCTTCAATGTTTCATTGTGCAGGAAATGCTGCCATCGGGTATAGAGTTTTGAAAAGTAGTTCATGGTTTTACCTTTGTTTCTGCAAAGGTAAGACAATAAATGGAAAAAGAGGAATGTAGCAGAAAAAAGAGCGCCCCTCGATGGCTTGTCTGTATGCCATTGAGGGGCGCTCCGCGGTATGAAGATAATCTTTTTATTTTTTCTTACCTCCCATGCGTTCCTGACGCTCTTTCTGTAGACGTTCCTGCTCTTTCTGCAGGGCTTCCAGTTTAGCCATCAGTCCGCTTGCCTTTTGCTGTGAAGGTTCTTTCTTGTTGGCTTCCAGCTGGGCGAGCAGTTTCTTTTCATCGGTCATGCGGCGCATAATCCACATGGTAATAATACCAATCAGACCGGAGATGAAATAGTAGTAGCTCAATCCGGATGCATAGTCGTTGAAGATGAAGAAGAACATCACAGGCATGATGTACATCATCCATTTCATGGCAGCCAGCTGTGGATTGTTGCCCATATCCTGCTGTTTCATCATGATAATCTGGTTGAGCACCGTAGTGATGCTGAACAGCAGACAGAACAAGCTCAGGTGGTTGCCTAACAACGGAATGTGGTAGCTCCAGCTGATCAGGTCGTCGTAAGCTGAAAGGTCATCAGCCCATAAGAATCCCTGCTGGCGCAACTCGATAGCGTTCGGCACGAAGAAGAAGAGGGCCATGAATACCGGAGTCTGTAACAACATCGGCAGACAGCCGCCCATCGGACTGACATTGTACTGGCGATAGAGTGCCATAGTTTCCTGCTGTTTCTTCAGGGCATCTTCCTGCTTCGGATATTTGGCGTTAATCTTATCTACATACGGTTTCAGGGCACGCATCTTGGCAGATGAGATGAAAGACTTCCAGGTGGTGGGGAGTACCAGTACCTTGACGATGATGGTCATAAGCAGGATAACCATACCCATGCTCAGTCCCCAGCCTGACAACCAGTCGAACAAGTTGATGGTAAACCAGCGGTTAATCAGGCGGATAATCGGCCATCCCAGGTAAACCAGGTCTTCCAGTTCCTGATCTTTATCTTTAAAGCTCAGGTCGTTGCTGGCCAGCAGTGTCTTGAAGTGGTTCGGACCGAAGTAGAACTGCAGGTGTGAAGCTTTGGCACCTGTCGGGTCGAAAGCTGTCTTCATGTCGGCTGCATAGTTCTTCATGTAACCGCTTCCTTGCTGTTCCATTTTCGATTCGAGTGTGGCGTTGTCAAAGTTCTGCTCTGCCATGAACACGCAGGAGAAATACTGATTCTTGAAAGCTACCCAGTCGAGTGATTCAGGAATGGTTTCTTTTTCATCCTTTGTTTCGCTCAAGTAATCGAAACTGTCGTCCACCGGCTTGTAGGTCAATGAAGTGTAACGCTGTTCGAAGTTGTAACCTTTCTCCATCTGGCGGGCACGCTGTTTCCATTCGATGTTCATGCTCTTGGTAGAAGGAGAGAAGAAATTCTGCATGCCGCTGGCTTGAACGGTAAGGTCTACCATATACGAGTTGGGCAGCAGTCGGTAGTTGAAGTCCAGGTGTCCGCCGTTGGCTGCGTTCAGTCGCATGGTCACGGTAGAATCGGTCACATTAGTCGCCTCGAAATACATCTGCTGGCTGAGAATGTTCTCGTGCTTTCCTTCAAAACCGAAATTCATGGAAGCATCTTCGCCGTCGAACAGAACGAGAGGCTGCTTCTTCTGGTCTTTATACTCTTTCAGCAGGGCCTTGCTTACTCGTCCGCCTTTGTTGGAGAAAGTCAGCTGAACCAGCTCGTTCTCCAGTACGGTAAACTGTTCCGTACCCTGTGCGGCCTGGAAGAAGAGGGAAGTACTGTCAGGGCGTGCAGCTTCAATGGCTGCAGCAGCCTGCTTTTCCTGAGCTTCCTGTTGTTGCTTGATAACCTGTTGGATAGAGTCCTGATAGTGCTGTGCGCGTGCTCTTTCTTCCTGGCTGGGGCGGTTGTAGATACCGAATCCCACGATAACCGCTCCAATCAGGATAAAGCCCACTAACGTGTTTTTGTCCATTTCTATTTCTTTACAATGTTATGTTTGGTTTATTTGCTGATAGCTGCCTTGATGAAGGACAGGAACAACGGATGTGGTTTCAATACCGTACTGCTGTATTCCGGATGGAACTGTGTACCGATAAACCATTTCAAGGTCGGGATTTCCACGATTTCCACCAGGTCGGATTCCGGATTGATACCTACGCACTTCATGCCCGCCTTTTCGAATTCTTCCTTGTAGCTGTTGTTGAATTCGTAACGGTGACGGTGACGTTCCTGGATGTGTTCACTCTGGTAAGCTTCATAAGTCTTGGAGTTCGGGTCGATAACGCATTCGTAAGCTCCCAGACGCATGGTACCACCCATGTTCGTGATGGATTTCTGTTCCTCCATGATGTCGATTACATTGTGCGGAGTCTTTTCATCCATTTCACGGCTGTTGGCATCGGCATATCCCAGTACGTTTCGTGCGAATTCGATGACAATACACTGCATACCCAGACAGATACCGAATGTCGGTACGTTGTGTGTACGGCAGTACTTGATAGCTACGAACTTACCTTCGATACCACGCTGTCCGAATCCCGGGCAGATGATGACACCGTCCATGTCTTTCAGGTGTTCTTCAATGTTGTCGTCGGTCAGGTTCTCGCTATTGATAAAGTGAATGTCGGCCTTGCGGTCATTATAAGTTGCAGCTTGTGAAAGGGCTTCCAGGATTGATTTGTAGGCATCCTGCAAGTCGTATTTTCCTACCAGGCCGATTCTTACTTTTTCAGTGGCATTGTGACGACGGTTCAGGAAGTCTCTCCACGGGCCGAGGGTAGGAGTTTCGCCTACCGGGAGTCCCATCTTTTCAAGGATAGTTACATCCAGTTTCTGTTCCTGCATACGCAAAGGCACTTCGTAGATGGTCGGCATGTCCATTGACTGGATAACGGCGTTGTCGTCTACGTTACAGAACAAGGCAACTTTCTTTCTCAGTCCCATGCTGAGTTCGTGTTCTGTACGAAGCACCAGGATATCCGGCTGGATACCTACGGACTGCAGTTCTTTTACAGAGTGCTGGGTCGGTTTAGTCTTCAATTCACCGGCAGCAGCCAAGTAAGGCACATAAGTCAAGTGCACGCACAAAGCGTTCTTGCCTAATTCCCATTTCAGCTGACGGATACTTTCCAGGTAAGGAAGCGATTCGATGTCGCCTACAGTACCTCCGATTTCTGTAATGACGAAATCGAATTTATATTTGTTGCCCAGCAATTTGACATTGCGTTTAATTTCGTCAGTGATGTGAGGGATAATCTGGATGGTCTTGCCAAGATAGTCGCCACGGCGTTCCTTGTCGATTACACTCTTGTAGATGCGTCCGGTAGTGATGTTGTTGGCTTTGGTAGTTTGGATGCCTAAGAAGCGTTCGTAGTGTCCCAAGTCGAGGTCGGCTTCATGTCCGTCTACGGTTACGTAGCACTCTCCGTGTTCATAGGGATTCAGAGTTCCCGGGTCGATGTTGATATACGGGTCGAACTTCTGGATGGTTACGCTGTAGCCTCTGGCCTGCAGCAACTTACCGATAGATGATGAGATGATACCTTTTCCTAATGAAGAGGCTACACCACCTGTTACGAAAATATACTTTGTTTCTGCCACAATATGAATATTTAAAAATTAAATTCAACAGTTTAATGCTGCCTGCTTTCTTTTCTCTTAAGAAAGTGACAGTCAAAATGCCGGTGAGCAATATTTCTACCGACATGGAAGAACTACTTCTTCAAGTTTGCAAAATTATAAAAAAAAGCTGAACCCGCAAAAGTAAGTAGAGCAAAACCACGTTTAACTTTAAATATCCTTACGTTTTCCGATGGATGTACAAATGAAATTTTAAACAAAGGTGGGTAGAAAATTGTTTTTAAGTACAATTAGTAGGTGTGAAAGCTAACTTCTTTTAGAAATAAATCGTACTTTTGCACAAGATTTTAAGAATGACAAAAATGAAAAAGACGAGTCTTTTCTTGGTATTGCTTATGGTGTGCGGTGGGTTGGCCGCACAGGAAATGGAAGTGTCTTCGGATGCGATAAAATCGGATACACTAAAAAATGCGGTAGATTCTTTGAATGTAACAGCTCCTGTAGACAGCTTGCAGAATGCAGCACAGAAGAAAGTAGTTCCGGCTGTAAAGAAAAAGGTGGAACTTCCCCCACTGGAGGTGCGGAATTTCTGGCGGTTGATGCAGAATTTCCGTCGGGAATACAACGCGCAGCTGGAGCGTTGGGATGATATTTATCTGCTGATAACGGGTATCCGTCCGAATCCGGATTATTATAAATTGTCGATGCCGGCTACTTATTATGAGGCACCGATAGAACAGGCCTTCAGTATTTCCGACTGGAAACCGCAGATACCTTTTATAAAAGAAAATGTGCTGGATGCGCAATTGCCTCAGGTGGCTGATTTGCGTCATTCTGTGCAGGTGGATAAGGCGGTAAATCGGCAGTTGCTTTCTTTTTATCTGTCTTACCCCAGTTTGGTGAAGCAAAATGAGGAGAATTTGAAAGGCTTGAAACCGATATACGGTGAGGTGCTTGTAAACCAGCCGCGGAAAGAGAATCTGCTGGACATGATGCAGAATGATGAGCTTCCGAACCGGGTGACAGAAAAAGACCTGCTGGTTATCAAGCCGAATTTCTGGACCTTTGGTGGAAATGGTTATTTGCAATTCTCACAGAACTACATTTCGAAGAACTGGTATAAGGGTGGTGAAAGTACCAAATCATTACTTTCCGGCTTCACCTGGCAGGCGAATTATGATGACAGACAGCGTATCCAGTTTGAAAACAAGATTGAATGGAAATTGGGCTTTATCACGGCACCTTCGGATACCGTACACAGCTATAAGGCCAACAATGACTTGCTTCGCTTGAGTTCTAAATTGGGTTACAAGGCCTTCAGTACATGGTACTATACTTTGTCGGCTGAGTTCAAGACGCAGTTCTTCTCAAACTATGAGACCAACTCCGATAACCTGGTTTCTGCTTTCTTCTCACCGGCCGAATTGAACGTCGGTCTCGGTATGGACTACAAGTTTATCAAGGATGGTGTGTGCAACTTGTCTGTGCTGGTAAATCCGATAAACTACACCTTGTACAGCGTGGCCAGTGACAGGGTAGACCCTACAAAGTTTAACATCGAAGCCGGTCATAAACGGGAAAGTGTATGGGGTTCCCGTCTGGAATCTACATTGAAATGGAAAATGTTTTCCATCCTGATGTGGGAGTCCCGCTTGTCTTATACGACCAATTACGAGAAAGTGCTGGGTGAATGGGAAAATACGTTTACCTTTACCATTAATCAGTATCTTTCTACGAAGCTGTTCGTTCATGGTCGATTTGATGACGGGGTGACTCGTGAAGAAGGTAGAAGTTATTTCCAGTTGCAGGAATTGCTTAGTTTTGGTTTGAGTTATACTTGGTAAAATATTTGCTATGAACGTTATTTTTCAGATGCCTTCGTTTGTAACGATACTGGATTTTGTGGGGACTTTTGCATTTGCCATAAGTGGTATACGTCTTGCTTCGGCGAAACGGTTTGACTGGTTTGGCGCTTATGTGGTAGGATTGGCTACGGCTATCGGTGGTGGAACCATTCGTGACGTTTTGCTGGATGTGACTCCAGCCTGGATGACTGACCCGATGTACCTCATTTGTACGGCTTTCGCGATGTTCTTTGTCATCTTGTTCGGGAAGTATGTGATTCGCTTGAACAATACCTTCTTTATTTTTGACACCATTGGCCTGGCTTTGTTTACAATTGTAGGATTCAGTAAGGCGTATGCATTGGGTTATCCGTTCTGGATTGCCATTATTATGGGTAGTATTACCGGTGCAGCTGGAGGAGTGCTGCGTGATATATTTATCAACGAGATTCCGCTGATATTCCGTAAAGAGATTTACGCTATGGCTTGTGTGATTGGCGGACTGGTTTACTGGATTTGTCTGATGCTGGATATGGAATCAGTACTTGCACAGATTATTGGTGGAGTAACCGTGTTTGTAGCCCGTATTTTAGCGGTGAAATATAAGATTACGCTTCCGATTTTGAAAGGAGATCCGGAGCCTTAGCCCCGAGAAGTCTCCTTACTTTTCGGCTTTTTCCGGGAATGTAGGAACACATTTCATCAGATACATGATTTTCCGCTGACGCTTGTACATGTAAGGGCTGGGTTTTCCGGAATTGTATTTTCTTGGATTCGGCAGACTGGCTGCAATAAGTGCACATTGTTTGCGGGTGAGTTGAGAGGCCGTGGTGTGAAAGTGAGCTTTCGCCACGGCTTCTGCTCCATATATACCATCCCCCATTTCGATAGAGTTCAGGTAAACTTCCATGATTCTTTCTTTATCCCATATCAGTTCAATTAGTACCGTGAAATAGACCTCGAATCCTTTTCTGACCCAGGAAGAGGAGGGCCATAAGAATACATTCTTGGCTGTTTGCTGGCTGATGGTACTTGCACCTCTGGCTTTTTTACGTTTTTTATTTTCTTCTATTGCCTTGCTGATTTCCTTGAAATCAAATCCGTTGTGACTGGCAAAGCGGTTGTCTTCAGAAGCAATGACTGCCATCGGAAGGTGGCGTGATATTTTCTCTTTAGGTACCCATTTGTGCTTCATGACCACTTTTTCACCTTTTGCCAGTTGTTCTACGCTTCGTATCACCATCAGAGGAGTGATGTAGACCGGAATAAATCTTAAGGCGATAACGGAAAGAATGGTAGATGCAAAGAAAAAGATAATCAGATTACGTATGTATCTTAGAATTCGTTTTCTGTTCATTAGTGTCTGATGTGGGGATGAAAATTATGCCGAGTCTGAAAGACCCGGCATAAGGATGTTTGTTACTATGAAAATTCGATTTATTGCAAAGTTCCAGCTTCAGCCTGCTGAATCATCTGCTGGCTGGCATACATATATACCTCTACACGGCGGTTTTCCTGACGGCCTGCAGCGGTTGAGTTGTCTGCTACGGGATTCTCTTCACCCATACCTGTGACAGACTTAATCTGGCTGGAAGAAGCACCACAAGCTAACAGGTAGCTTGATACACTTTGGGCACGTTCTTGTGAAAGGTCCAGGTTCTTCTGGCGGCTTTGTTCTGCGGTACTGTTTTTCCAACCGGTATTGTCAGTATATCCGTAGATGGCAACGTCCATGTCTTTGTTCTGGTTAAGTACGTTGTTAGCAAATTTGCTCAATGCAGATTTGGCTGAGGTGCTCAATGTCGCACTACTGGTATTAAACAAGATTCCTGAGTCGAAAGTCACTTTTACAGCCTGCAATCCGTTGTTGTCGGTTACCTGTTCTACCTGTGCACCTTCAATCTGTTCTGCCTGTGCAGCAGCCTTGTCCATCTTCTTACCAATCAATACACCGGCACCCGTACCTACGGCAGCACCTACAGCTGCTCCAATGGCAGCTCCTTTTCCGTGACCAGCGATACCGCCTACTAATGCGCCTAATGCAGCTCCACTACCGGCTCCGATTAAGCCACCTTTAGCTGTATTATTCATTCCACATCCGCTAAATACCAAGCATGCGCTCAGTAAGATAGCCATTGAATTCATTTTTTTCATTTTGTTTCGTTTTTAATCGTTTAGTTAATATGCAAATATAGGATAGTTTTTCATCGTTTCATTTACGCGGTGACGTACGGAAGCAATAACTTCTTCGTTGTCAACATTTGATAATACGGTTTCAATCATTTCTGCAATTTCGTACATCAAGTCTTCTTTGGCACCGCGAGTTGTAATAGCCGGAGTTCCTAAGCGGATACCCGATGTCTGGAATGCAGAGCGAGTGTCGAACGGTACCATATTTTTGTTGACGGTGATGTCGGCTGCTACCAACGCTTTTTCAGCTACCTTTCCTGTCAAATCCGGATATTTGCTGCGCAGGTCTACCAGCATAGAGTGATTATCTGTTCCTCCCGATACGATGGTAAAACCACGATCCATCAAGGCCTGAGCCAATACGCGAGCGTTCTTCTGTACCTGAATTTGGTATTCTTTGTATTCCGGTTGCATACATTCGTAGAATGCTACGGCTTTAGCTGCGATGACGTGTTCCAGCGGACCACCCTGAATACCGGGGAATACAGCTGAATCCAATAATTGTGACATCATCTTGATTTCGCCTTTCGGAGTTTTCTTTCCCCATGGGTTAGGGAAGTCTTTTCCCATTAAGATGATACCTCCGCGCGGGCCACGTAATGTCTTATGAGTGGTAGATGTTACAATGTGTGCGTATTTTACCGGATTGTCAAGCAAACCGGCAGCAATCAGTCCGGCTGGATGTGCCATATCAATCATCAGGATGGCACCTACCTTGTCAGCAATCTCACGCATGCGTTTGTAATCCCACTCACGTGAATAAGCAGAACCTCCACCTACAATCAATTTCGGGTGCTCTCTCAAGGCAATTTCTTCCATCTGGTCATAATCTACGCGACCCGTTTCTTTGTTCAGGTTATATTCGCATGGAGTGTACAGAATACCTGAAGTATTTACTGCAGAGCCATGAGACAGGTGTCCACCGTGTGCCAGGTTCAAACCCATGAACTTGTCGCCCGGATTCAATACTGCCAGGAATACGGCAGCATTGGCCTGTGCACCTGAGTGAGGCTGTACGTTTGCCCATTCAGCTCCGAAAATCTGTTTGATGCGGTCGATGGCCAGCTGTTCGCTCTGGTCTACCACTTCGCATCCTCCGTAATATCTTTTCCCAGGATACCCTTCTGCATATTTATTGGTCAGGCAAGAACCCATAGCCTGCATGACTTGTTCACTTACAAAGTTTTCTGAGGCAATCAGTTCAATACCTTTTAGTTGTCTCTGATGTTCTTTCTCAATGATGCTAAAAATAGAATCGTCTCGTTTCATGATATAGTTGTTTTAAAGTGAAAAATCCTGTTAGAAGATAACTCCGACCGAAAAACTCAGAATGTTTTTCCGTTGTTCCAGCTTAATTTTTCCTTCATTATGCGGAGCCTCGGTCAGGTCGGTGTTATAAGTGATAGAACGGATGGTGTTATGAAGTCCCACCTCGTAGCGGAAATCAAAGAAGATGTTGGATACGTTGACGGCCAGTCCCACGACTCCGCTGTACTGGAACGGATATTGTTCTTCCTTTATTTCCTGTTGGTGGAAGCCTGTAAATTCGGTTGAACAATGTTTCTCCCATACCCATGTCACCTTGGGACCTACGAAAAAGGCCATTCCATACGGATGTACGTCAATGAACTTATAGCCGTAAAGAATGGGCAGGTCAAGCGTTGTCATTTTTTTCTTGATAAGGGCATTCTCCTTCAGAATTTCCGAGTTGGCTAATGTACTGGGAATAGAAACACTTCCTTGAGTAATATTGCAGGAAAATTCCGGTTGTATGAAGTGGTGTTTCTTCATGTTGAAGCGGCAGAATACCGCTGCGAAATATCCTACTTTGTAGTTGTTCTGTGCGAGTTCCAGTTCCTTCCCGTTGATAGAAATTTCATCCGTAAAGAACATGGAAGAGTTGAAGCCGGCTTTCACTCCCAGATTGAAGCGTGGCTGTTTCAGCGTAACCATGGGCGTAGTTACGGCTTGTGCGTGCAGCTCACATACTGCCAGCACACCGCTTCCAATGAGGGTGAATAAGGCTTCTTTTATCATAAATCAGTTATTTCTTTTTCTCTACCGACCATCCGAACTTGCCGATTTTTTCTCCTAATTCGTAATATCCCCCGTGGGCATAAACCAGAAGGTTAGATTGAGCCAGTTCAAATTTGCCGGTTTCCGAGTTTAGGTATTTATCGTCTGCTTTCACGTTGACTACGTCCGCAATAAACATGTGATGTGAACCTAAAGCGACGATTTCCTTTACCCGGCATTCAATGCAGAGGGGCGACTCTTCAATGAGAGGAGCCTGCACCATGGCTGCCTTTCCTGGAGTTAGTTTCATCTCCTGGAACTTGTTGTAGTCCTTACCTGAACGAACCCCGCACCAGTCTGTGGCAAAAGCCATGTTTTTGGTGGTCAGGTTAATGACAAACTCCATATTCTTTTTCAGAATGGGATAGGAGTGCCGTTCCGGTCTGACAGAAATGTAACACATAGGTGGGTTGGTACAAATTGTACCTACCCACGCTACGGTGATAATGTTATATTCTTCTTCGCAGCTGCCACATGTAACCAAGGCAGCCGGAAGAGGATAAATCATTGTACCTGGTTTCCAGTCCTGCTTCATGGTTTACAGAAGTTTGATGTTATCCTTCTGCTGCTCTTTTTCGCAGTAATGGCACTTCAACAAGCCTTTTTCCTTGTCGATGACGTGAAACCATGTTTGCATCGGCTCGTTGTTGGTGATACATTTCGGGTTGTTGCATTTCACGATACCTTTCAGCTCGTCAGGCATTTCCACTTCTTTCTTTTCTACGACTTCATAGTCGCGGATGATATTCAGCTTGATTTTGGAAGCAACTACCGACAAGCGGCTGATTTCTTCTTCCGTAAAGAAGCGGTCGGCAATTTTGATGATTCCCTTCTTGCCTAATTTCTTACTTTCAAAGTTGTTGCCTATTGTGATGTTGGCATCTTCATCTTGCAGTCCCAGCAAGGATACGACTGTAAATAACTTATTGGAAGGTATATGGTCAATGACTGTTCCGTTTTTCAGCGCAGCCACCTGTAATTCTTTCTTTTCACTCATAGTTACTTGAATTGAATAGTTTCCGGATTATTTTTCAGTATCAGCTTTTACCTCGTCGAGTGTAATTCCTAACACATCGCAAAGGATGGCCTGGCGGGCATAAAGACCGTTCTTGGCCTGTTGGAAATAGTAAGCTTTCGGATTATCGTCCACGTCGTAAGTAATCTCGTTCACACGAGGAAGCGGGTGGAGGATTTTCAGGTTCGGGCGTGTATGTTCCAGCATCTTGTTGTTCAGGATATACACATCTTTCACTCTTTCATATTCCATCAGGTCAGTGAAACGTTCCCGCTGAACACGAGTCATATACAGAATGTCTGCATCTGCAATGGTTTCTTCGGTGAAGTCAGTATGTTCCACGTATTTGATGTGATGTTCCTGGCAATACAGCTTGTATTCGTCCGGCATTTTCAGTTCGTCCGGAGCAATGAAATGGAAAGTAGGATTGAAGTGTCGCATAGCCATCAGCAGCGAGTGAACCGTTCTTCCGTATTTCAAGTCACCTACCAGATAAATGTTCAGGTTTTCCAGTGTACCTTGAGTCTTATAGATGGAGTATAAATCCAGCATTGTTTGTGAAGGATGCTGGTTTGCACCATCTCCGGCATTTACGATGGGCACCGGAGCCACTTCACTGGCGTAACGTGCAGCACCTTCCAGATAATGTCTCATTACGATGATGTCTGCATAGTTGCTCACCATCATGATGGTATCCTTCAGCGTTTCTCCTTTAGAAGAACTGGTCACCTTCGGATCGGTAAATCCGATGACTCTTGCTCCCAGACGGTTGGCTGCCGTTTCAAAGCTCAGACGGGTACGGGTAGATGGTTCAAAGAACAGAGTGGCAACTACTTTTTCTGCCAGCAGGCGGCGGTTAGGTTTCTTTTCAAACTCTCTTGCCATTTCCAGAAGATACATGATTTTCTCTTTGGAATGTTCGGCGATAGTAACTAAACTTCTATTTTCCATGTTAGCTGTTTTTGATTACTTTTATAATACCGGAGTTCAAAGGTAGGTAAAAAAAATAGAAATCCCACCGTTTTTAGGATATTTCGGACTACGTTTTCGCATTTAAGAGGATATTGCGGAAAATAAGTCTTTGTTACAAAGATTTTCCGTAAATTTGCGGCTTAAAAGTCTAATTAATGAATATAATAAAAGTATGAGAAAGATATTTATATATGCAATGTGGGGTTTTGTGTTCATCTGCATTGCCGCAGTTGCCATCGTTTTTACGGCCATTGCAAAAGGTAAAATAGGTTATGTTCCCCCGGTAGAAGAGCTGGAAAACCCGAATCTGAAGTTTGCTACTCAGGTCATTTCTGAAGACGGAAAGCTGTTGGGAACCTGGTCGCTTAGTAAGGAAAACCGCGTGTATGTGGGCTATGAAGACCTTTCTCCCCATCTGGTACATGCCTTGGTGGCCACTGAAGATGTGCGTTTTGAAGACCATTCCGGTATCGACGCCCGTGCTTTCATGCGTGCGGTTATCAAGCGTGGAATCTTCATGCAGAAACATGCCGGTGGAGGTAGTACCATTACCCAGCAGTTGGCTAAGCAGTTCTATTCACCGACAGCCGACAATGTAATGGAGCGTCTGTTGCAGAAACCTATCGAGTGGGTGATTGCGGTAAAACTGGAACGCTATTATACAAAGGAAGAAATTCTTACCATGTATCTTAATAAGTTCGACTTCCTGAACAATGCCGTAGGTATTAAGACAGCGGCTAAGACGTATTTTGCCAAAGACCCGAAAAACTTGAAAATAGAAGAAGCCGCTACCTTGATAGGTATGTGTAAGAACCCTTCTCTCTATAACCCCCGTCGTTTTAACGAACGTTCCCGCGGTCGTCGTAATACCGTGCTCGACCAGATGCGTAAGGCTGGCTTCCTTACTCAGGAAGAATGTGATTCTTTGCAGGCACTTCCTTTGGTGCTGAAATTTCAGCCTGTCGACCATAAAGACGGATTGGCTACCTATTTCCGTGAATACCTGCGTGGCGTAATGACCGCTCGTAAACCGGACCGGAGCGATTACCGTGGCTGGCAGATGCAGAAATATTATGAAGATTCTTTGGCTTGGGAAACCAACCCGTTGTATGGCTGGTGTGCGAAGAATAAAAAGAAAGACGGTACTAACTACAATCTGTATGTAGACGGATTGAAGATTTATACCACTATCAATTCCCGTATGCAGCAGTATGCCGAAGAAGCTGTCTATGAACATGTAGCCAAATACCTGCAGCCTCGCTTCTTCAAGGAAAAGAGAGGGCGTAAGACAGCTCCCTACACCAATCAGCTGACACCGGAGGAAGTGGAACAGATTTTGAATCGCTCCATTCGTCAGAGCGACCGTTACCGTACCATGAAAGCTGACGGATGCTCTGAAGCTGAAATCATGAAAGCATTCAACACTAAATATGAAATGTCCGTATTCTCATGGGATGGAGAAAAAGATACAATCATGACTCCGCTTGACTCCATCAAGTATTACAAACATTTCTTGCGTGCAGGTTTCATGTCCATGGACCCGATTACGGGCCATGTGAAAGCATACGTGGGAGGACCTAATTACAACTACTTCCAGTATGATATGGCTATGGTAGGTCGTCGTCAGGTAGGTTCAACCATCAAACCTTATTTGTATGCGCTTGCCATGGAGAATGGCTTCTCGCCATGTGATGAAGTTCGTAATGTAGAGCAGACCCTCTTCGATGAGAACGGAAAAGCCTGGTCACCCCGTAACAGCTCCAAGTCGCATTATGGAGAAATTGTGACCTTGAAATGGGGATTGGCCAACTCCAATAACTGGATTTCAGCCTACCTGATGAGCAAACTCAGCCCGTACGACCTGGTTCGCCTGATACACTCATTCGGTGTATTAAATAAGGATGTACAGCCTACCGTTTCCCTCTGTCTTGGACCATGTGAAATTTCGGTAGGAGAGATGGTCAGTGCGTACACGGCCTTTGTCAATAAAGGTATCCGTACCGCTCCGCTATTTGTCACCCGTATTGAAGACAATGATGGTAACGTCATAGCCAACTTCACGCCGCAAGTGAATGAAGTCATTAGTGAATCTACTTCTTATAAGATGCTCGTTATGCTGCGTGCCGTAATTAATGAAGGTACGGGTGGACGTGTTCGTCGCTTGTATGGCATCAAGGCTGATATGGGAGGTAAGACAGGAACTACCAACCGTAACTCCGACGGATGGTTTATGGGCTTCACTCCTTCGTTGGTATCCGGTTGCTGGGTAGGTGGTGAAGAACGCGACATCCATTTCGATACGATGCGCGACGGCCAGGGGGCTTCTATGGCATTGCCTATCTGGGGCATCTATATGCAGAAAGTCTATGCCGACAAGACATTAGGCTACTCTCAAGACGAGACTTTCGATATTCCAGGTGATTTCGATCCTTGTAAAGACCGTCTGACAGAGATAGAAGAAGAAAATACCACACGTCTTGATGACGTATTCTTCCAATAACAAAGAACGGCGGGAAGTTGCTTTTCCAACATGCAACTTCCCGCCGTTTTCTTTATATTTCCGCTTTCTCTTTTGAGAAACCAGCCTTATACTTTCTTTACGTATCCTACTGGTATTTCCACGGTGGCATACCCCAGATGGTCAATGCGTATCATCACCTGCGAGTGTCCTCCTATTTCTACCAGCTCACCTTGAAGACCTTTCAGAGAGCCTTTGATTACTTCTACCTGTTCCCCTGGGGCCAGCGGCTCATTCTGGAACCGTACAGTCTCCTCGGAGTAATCCAGCATGAACTTAAACTGTTCCATCTCTTTGTCTCGGATAATGGCCGGTCGTCGGGTTGCCGGGTCTATCAAACATCCTGTTAACGACGGAAAATTCTGAAGCAGCTCAATTCGTCCTTTTTCATCCGTGCAGATAAAAATCAACATCGGGATTACGACCTGCTTGATTTTCTTTTTCCGGTCACTCCATTGACGCACCACTTCCTGTATGGGTAAGAAATGCTCCACGTGGAGCATTTCTAATTTTTCTGCCGTTTTTTTCTCGTGATGCATTCTTACGTAGAAAGCATACCAGTGTCTCTCTATTTTTTCTTCCATTCGGATTATACTGTCTGATGATTGATACAGATACCTTTCAGGTACCATTCATACAAGCGGTGAATACCTTCGTCTATTTCTACTTTATGGTGCCATCCCAGGCTGTGCAGCTTGCTTACGTCCGTCAGCTTGCGCAGTGTGCCGTCCGGTTTTGAGGCATCCCAGCGCAGTTCACCCTTGAAGCCGATTTCCTTCATGATTTTCTCTGCCACTTCGCGGATAGACACTTCCTTGCCCGTACCCACGTTGATGTGGCAGTTACGGATTTCAGTAATACCGTCCGCATTTTTCTTTGACGCATCATACGTCTGCTTGAAGTCCACATTCAGCAACACATGTACGCTGGCATCCGCCATTTCTTCACTCCACAAAAACTCACGCATCGGCTTACCCGTACCCCAAAGCGTAACCGCTTCCGGTGTGATGCCGAACTTCGCCAGCTTTTCCAGAATCTCCTCGTCCGTATTACTTCCGTTTACACCTTCCACCGGGCGCAGGTTGATGTCCTTGCGTACCGCATCCCAGTCGCCCTCGTTCAGGCATTTCGCCAGGTGAATCTTGCGGATCATGGCTGGCAGTACGTGACTGTTTTCCAGGTGGAAGTTATCGTTCGGACCGTACAGGTTGGTCGGCATTACGGCGATGTAATTCGTGCCATACTGCAGGTTGAAGCTTTCACACATCTTCAGTCCCGCAATCTTCGCGATGGCATACGGCTCGTTCGTGTATTCCAGCGGGGAGGTGAGAAGCACCTCTTCCTTCATCGGTTGCGGAGCCTCACGCGGATAAATGCAGGTACTGCCCAGGAACAGCAACTTCTTCACCCCGTGACGGAAACTCTCGCCAATCACGTTCTGCTGAATCTGTAAGTTCTGGTAGATAAAGTCCGCACGATATTGCAGGTTGGCCATGATGCCTCCCACGTGTGCCGCAGCCAGAATCACCGCATCCGGCTGTTCCTCGTCAAAGAACTTCTTTACCGCTATCGGGTCCAGCAAATCCAGTTCCTTGTGCGAACGTCCTACCAGGTTATTATAACCTCTTTCCTTCAGGTTATTCCAGATAGCGGAACCCACCAGTCCGTGGTGTCCCGCTACATATATCTTCGCTGATTTGTCCATATTCGACAAATTAATTGTTTATTGTTTCAGAGACAGAAGAACAAAAGAACATATAACCCTCATTATTAATTCTTCATTCCTCATTCTTCATTATTTCACGATTCCCTTCTCCAGATACTCTGCCAGGTTTGTGCGAATCTGTTCTCCCGCCTTTTCTACGGCCACTTTTGCCATATCCGCATCCACCATGATTTTTACCAGTTCCTCAAAGGTTGTCTTCGACGGATTCCAGCCTAACTTAGCCTTCGCCTTTGTCGGGTCACCCCAAAGGTTCACTACGTCCGTAGGGCGGTAGAAATCCTCGCTTACCTCTACCAGGCACTTGCCGGTAGCCTTGTCATAACCCTTTTCGTTGATACCTTCACCCTTGAATTCCAGTTCGATGCCCGCATACTTGAATGCCAGGTAACAGAATTCACGTACACTGTGCTGCACACCCGTAGCGATGACGAAATCTTCCGGCGTTTCATGCTGCAGAATCAGCCACATACATTCCACGTAATCCTTGGCATAACCCCAGTCGCGCAGTGAGTCCAGGTTACCCAGATACAGCTTCTCCTGTTTTCCCTGTGCAATGCGGGCTGCAGCCAGCGTAATTTTACGGGTTACGAAAGTTTCTCCACGACGTTCCGATTCATGGTTGAACAAGATACCCGAGCAGCAATACATATTGTAAGCCTCACGATATTCTTTTACAATCCAGAAACCGTACAGTTTGGCCACTGCATACGGGCTGTAAGGATGGAACGGTGTGTTTTCATTCTGCGGCACTTCTTCCACCTTTCCGTAAAGTTCCGAAGTAGATGCCTGATAGATGCGGCAAGTATCTTTCAGTCCGCACAGACGGACAGCCTCTAACACGCGGAGTACACCTGTTGCATCCACGTTGGCTGTAAATTCCGGAGAGTCAAAACTTACCTGTACGTGGCTTTGTGCTGCCAGGTTGTAAATTTCCGTGGGGCGTACCTTGCTTACCACTTGCAGAATACTCATGGAATCCCCCAAATCCGCATAGTGCAAGTGAAAATTCGGTTTACCTTCCAGATGTGCGATACGTTCGCGGAAGTCTACTGATGAGCGGCGGATGGTACCGTGTACGTCATAACCTTTTTCCAATAAAAATTCAGCCAGGAATGATCCGTCCTGTCCTGTAATACCTGTGATTAGTGCTACTTTTCTTTCCATAAATAATCAAATTTTACCCCGCAAAGATATAGAAAAAGCCCCGTACTGCCAATGACAGCCAGGGCTTTTCTTCTGATTATATGCCTTTTGCTTTAGAATTTCTTAAACTTTAATATGGCATAATCTGACTCTAATGTCATGTATTTCCCACTTGATTCTACCACTTTGAATGTCGTGTTCACATTATTCAGTCCATAAGGTTCCAGTTCCCATACCTCAGCCGGACGGGAGTTTTCTGGAAGGTCATACGTGCTCATGTCGTTCATGGTGATGCTATTACTTGCTTCATCGTACTGGTATCTTCCGCGGAAAGGAGTCAATCCCTGTGGCCCTTGCTTCTCTGCCACTTCCACTACCCAAAGCTGTATACTGTAATAGATGCGTTCGCACGGATGTATTTCATTGTCCGCTTTCGTTGTGAACTCTAATAATTGCCAGTGGCCTTCAATATCACTGTTAATAGGTTCTTTTTTACAGCTGTTACATACAATGGCCAGCATTACCATGCAAAGCCCTATATAGAACATTCGTTTCATACTTCTTTTCTTTAATTAAAAAATCACTCCAGTTTTTCTGATGGTTAGCATGCCTCCTGTAGAATTACCCAAGTAATTACCTCGGTCAAGTCCCAGTGCAGCCGAAGCACTCCATCCTTTTGCCCATTTCGGTGTATAAGTTGCCTCATAGAGCGAACTGAATTGTTTCCGCTGTTGGTCAAGAGGGTTTCCGTATGTACCCCAGTGCCGGGCAAATGAAATCAGCATGCGGTATCCCCACTCCGGAGAAGGCTGTCCGCTGATGCCCAGGTGATGTGCTCTTACGCGATTACTCCGGAAAGAAATACTATGGTCTGCATTATAGGTCGGTCCTGGAAGCAATGGGTTGCCCATGCCCATACCTTGGTGCTGCCAGCCTCCATAAATATAATGATTGTAATAATTATCGTCGGCGCTGATTTGGTATTCAGGAAACTGTCCCCAAAAGCTATCAAACAACAGGGGACCTGCTTGGTCTTTTGTGCAAAGTCCTTCCCATACGGCCGAAGTTATCCACTGGTTTTTCGGAAAAGTAATTTCCAGTCCGATTTGTCCGTCTTTCCAGCGTCCATATTCCCAAAACATCTGCGATGTATCTTCAAAATAATGTTCCAGATAAGCCCGGAACTTCCATTGTCCCAAATAGTAATTCAGTGCGAAGTTCCAGCTTCCTAACATGTTTCCTTCCACGTTTACTTGTTCTCCTTCGGGAGTATCACTTCCTCCTGCTTGAGGGAAAAAAGCTTTCCAGTAAGCCTTCAAATTGTCCGGCATATCCAGCACCTTCTCTGTACTTCCATCTTCCAGCTTCAGATACTGATCACCTCCAAATTGTGCCGCCATCAAAAGACCAAATTCAAACTCCAATGGAAGTTTTTCCTTGTTCCCTAGCCGCAGCATAAGCGATTTGCTATGGTAAAGCACATCTTTTGTGAAATACTGCCCAGGTCGAACAAAATCTTTCTGCCAGCCATTGTCTGTAAATGAACCGTATGCAATGTGTCCTTTAAAAGCCAGCCATCCTTTTGTGCCCGGCACGTTTAGAAACTCCTTGATTTCTCCTCTGATTTGTGGAATTGGTTGCGTGTTAGGACCTTCCACCATCATTCCGCTACTTAGTGCTGTATTTTTGGTCAGCGGAAAACCCGGTCGTTCCTTACTTCCGATGCTCAGTGTCAGCATCTTCCAGGAAAAATCACTGTATATCTGATGAATGAACACATCTTGCGCCTGATGAATGCCTCCCGCCATGTCTAATCCGGCTTCAATACGCCATCCGCGTTTGAATTGTTTCTCGTAAGAGATTCCTGCTAACAAATATCCCGAGTTCGGATTTGTGCTTCCTAATCCGTAACGGTTACCTGTAAACCACAATGGAGCGTACGTACCGTCTCCGGCAGTGGCTCCTAATTCTACGTGATAGGTGAGGGAAGAGTTTTCGGTCTGTGCCTGCGACAAACTACCGGATAGTATAGCAAAGAGTAAAATTGCTTTTAGTTTCATAGAGAATTGTAGAATTAATCTTTCTTTTTCAGTTCATTCTTGAAGTCATGATAAATATCTTTCCCGAAAAGAATCCATGCAGACTCAAGCACAAAAGCTAAGAATGCAAAAGCAATGATGATGAGCATTTTATTAGGTGATGTTGGGAAAAGTGGTACGGTAGCTGGCTCTACTACAGCAAAAACAGGTTTAGCTTCTTGTAATTTCCCGCGCAGGACTTGCAGCTGTCCCATAGACTGGCTATAGATTTGTTCTGCTAGGCTTAGGTTTTTTTGTAATCTATCTTTTTCAGAAGTTACGGTTTGAAGGATGACATTTCGATTGGCGTCTGCGAATTTTGCATATTCCTGCTGGGCTTCAAAATATTCCTTCTTGTATTGCTTACATAAACTAAGCTGGAAATCATAATCTTGTTTAGCCTTGCGGGTACGGTAGTCGGTGATGTATTCTTGTAGTTTATGTACAGCACTATCTGCTACGATTGCGGCTGCAAGTGGGTCCTGCAGAGAGATAGTGACTTTTGTCATGTTGCTTTTTTTATCTGTCTCTACCTTTAGTATTTTTTTTAGCATTCCTATTCTTCCGCTCTGTTCTGGAGTAAGATAAAATGGATTGATTGTAGTTTTTATACTATCTTTTTGTTCTTTTTTAAAAAGCGATTTTATTCCTCCTATAAGCATTCCAGGGGCTCCCATTACATAATTCCACCAAGGCTTTTTTTCTGTATCTAGATAGTCATAGAGTATAATGCTGTCTCCTTTTTGAGTTTGAATGGGTATTTGAAGCATTTCTAGGGCAAAAGGGTTAGTCTTTACAATTTCTGGAAACATGTTGAAAGTGAGAGCATCTTCACCAAATCCAGCAGATGCACTTCCTAAACCGAACATAGATGCGATACCAGATAATCCACTAGTTCCAGTGATACCTGATTCTGGAGATAAACTAACACTTACCTGATATTCTTTTTGTAAGCTAAAACCTATAATTACTCCTGCTATTATTCCTATTCCGATAGATTTATATATTTTTTTTCGATTTGAATATAATTTTCGAAATAGTACTATTAAATCAATTTCTTTGATTTCTTCTTCGTGTATTTTATTATTTTCAGTCATTTAGTATAAGTTTATAAATTGTTGATACTGGGAATAAACATATTAGCTTTACTTTCGTAAGATTTTCTGATATATAAAATGACGAATTTGGTTTGGAATTAATCTAATGGTTGTGCGTATAAAAATATTATATATCAGTGTTGATAGTCCAAATAGTCCTAGTTTATAGAAGTCTATTTGAGATTGTATATCAGTTATGGCATATTTCCATCCACCTCGTCGTTTAATCATATTTCTTGAGAAACGAAAATATAATAAGCTTTCTTGTATATTATAAAATTTAGCACCATTCATTATTAATTTTACCCATAATCTATAATCTTCAGGAAATCCTTGGTATCCTCCAGCTTTTAGAATAATTTCTTTCTTGTACATTACAACTGGATGGTTTATAGGACATCGGTATTTAGCATATTTTAGTATCTCGTGATGATTTTCGGGTAGTTTTTTTATAGAAACGATATTGTTTGTATCGTTTTCAAACTCTTCAATCCATGCACTACATACATCTATATAAGGATGAGCTTCAAAGAACTTAATTTGTTTTTCAAAGCGTTCAGGTTTTGCTATATCGTCTGTATCCATTCTAGCTATAAGACTATAGTTGCAGTGCTTGATACCTTCGTTGAGCGCTTTGCCTAGTCCTTGGTTTTGCTTAAGCGAAATGACTTTTAATATTGGATATTGGGTTTGGAAACTATTGATTATATCATTTAATTTATCTGGTAGAGGGCCATCTTTTACTAATATAATTTCATTAGGTGGCAATGTCTGATTTATTATACTATTCAAGCTGTCTATTAAATATGTCTCTTTTTCTTTAGAATAGACAGATAGTAATACAGAAAAAGCAGTATGACTCATATTTTTAGTTGAGAATAAGAACTTTGTAATAATTTTATACTAAGATATTACTCTAAATACCTTTTGTTGATTGTTGCCATATAAATTGAATAATGTCTATCATAGAATTTTTCAGGGGAAAAAGTTTGGATATATTTTTTATATAGGTTTTCACCTAAAACTTTTTCGTTTTGGGCTCTTTGGATGGCTTTTATAAGAGATGGAATGTTGTCTAAATCGAAAAAAGCAACTTCTGAATCTGTTACAATTTCTGTAAATACAGGTATATTAGAACATATTACTTGTTTCTTAAATATTGCAGCCTCAATAAGTGTTAATACAAATCCTTCACTTCTACTAGGCAATGCATACAAATCATAATAGGGTAAAAATCTATATGCATCCTTTTTATACCCCCAAAATAGTACTCTGTCTGCTGTAGAGTTATCAATACATTGCTGTTTTAGCTCCTTCATACTTTTCCCATTTCCAATGATGATTAATTTGTAATTAGGAAGATGGGGGAGTGCCTGAATGAGTTGATCTATTCCTTTTCTAGGAGTAAGGGCAGCATTAACTCCAATAAGTATAGATTCTCCTTTAAATTGAAGAATATTTTCTGTCTCTAATGCAGAAATAGGTTGGTTTGTCGGTATGTTCCTTGTATTGTAGGCATAAGTTAGTTTTTGAGGGCTAAACCAATGTGTATAATATTTAAGTGCATTTTTAGTTAATGTAATAATTTTGTCATGACGCTTTAACATTAGCATCCATAGATTTCCTATTGTATAGGCGATGAATTTATTGTATTGGTAAGAAAAATCTGTAATAACGTAGTTGTGTAAGGTCGAAATTATTTTTGCGCTACAATGGATTGGTTTATGAAAGAAAATGTAACAATCAGGTCTTAACCCGTGAGTATGAATAATATCAAATTTATTAAATTCGATAGATTGGAAATATGAAATTTGTTGTGTTGTGCAAGGTACTTGAATTTCTCTTTCTTTGTCAAAGAAAAAAACTGTACATTGATGTCCATTTTTTATCATTTGATTTACTAACTCCAATACAACAATAATTGGACCTTTGTTTGCTAATTTAGGGACGATATATGCAATGTTCATATGTTTAATGAAAAATAATTCCAATATTCAGGTTCTTGTAATAATTTTTGGTAATTCATAAAGAATAGAAATGCAGTTAGAATCCAACATATTAGATATCCGCAAACTCTAGGCTTTATAATAACACTTAATGCTGGGATGATAAATATTTCACACGTTGCGAAAATTGTAGCTAAACGTCCCCCTATTTCTCCCATATTACATGTAAGGACTAAAAGAATGGTGGAATATAAATATGCATTGCGTATAATATAATATCCTTTTTGTGCTTTTTTCAAGATAGATTCATAATAAAAGAATATTATACAGAGCATAAGTTGAAATATTAATACGGGATTAATCAGGCCAAGGTTCTCAGTATTGATATATCTGAGAAAAATGACAAATCCAGTTTTAATTAATACAACCTTTAAAAGGATTCCTCCTATAATTCCTATTATAAGACTTACGACTATTATAGTTGTAGCTTGTTTGAGGGATAATTTGTATTTGTATAAAAACAAAAAAGGTATAACTATAATAGAACTGTAATGCATCAATATTGCTCCAATGATACATAATAAGTATATACGTTTCTTGTCCTGTAGTAGATACTTAAAACCATAAATGATAATTACCATAGCTAAAGCCTGGCGAATTTGGTTCATATCTCGAATGATTAAGAATCTAGAATAGTATGTGCAAAATCCTAATAAAGGATATAGTGAAAATTCTTTGAGGCTTTTGATTAAAAAGAATATTGTGATTGCAGAAATCGAAAGAAAATAGAAGTTGATATTATTCCATATACTTTTTAGGATAATTGAAAGAAAATAAAAGCCGTGTTCTGCATATCCTTTTTCTTCATTTTTCCAATTCCAAAATGTATCAGTATGATTTTTGAAGAAATCAATATAGTTTATAGAATCAACTCCACTTTCACCTCGTAGGCCTATGAATAAAATCATACAAATTGCAATGCCTGATAATATGGTATTTCTTTGGTTTACTTTGCAGAAGTCAGTAAAAAGCACCAATGATAGTAGGACATATATAAGTGGGTAAATATACATTATTGGATTTGTTTTGTGAAGATACTAAAACATCTTATAAATGTTTTGTAAAACCATGGTTGACATAAAAGAAAGCATCTGAATTTCCTCTCAAGACTAAGATGGTTTTTCCCTATATTAAAAGCTCCCAATGTTCTTAGTTTCTCGTACTCTTTTAATTTTATATGAAGAGGTATTTTTGCGAAAAACAATCTATTTATACCGTAAAATTTATGATTGTTAACCCATTGTATAGCTTCTTTCTCATAACTGTCTTTATTGGTGTATCTTTTCGTTTCGGAAGCAATAATACTTTGCCAGCTATGTATAGATCTTAGAGTTTGCTGGTATCCTTTACTGGTAGTTATACTTCCATCTCTATGAAAATAATTGTATGCGTTAATATTTTCAAAAGTCATTCTATTAATATATTGGAATAGATGTAAAGTAAACTCATAGTCTTCATGGATAATACCTTCAATGAAAGATATCTTGTGTTGATTTATTATATTTCTTTTGGCGATAAAAAACCAAGCACTAATTCCTATAGGATATTTCTGAATGTAGGTTTTTCCAGAAATAATTTTTTTTTCTGGCTGTTTTTGGGGATTAAATCCTTGTACTTTTCTGTGTGGCCAAATATGGTAATAGTTAAAGGCTAAAAGGTCTAGATTAAGTTCGTATGACTTCTCTAATATGCTATTTAATATATTAGGTTCGATATAATCATCTGAATCTATAAACCATATATATTCTCCTTGAGCATATTTCAGTCCATAATTTCTGGCTGAACTCAATCCACCGTTTTCTTTCTCAATTAGTACGATATTGGGGTACTCAAGACGTAACTTATTTATAATTTGTATAGATTGATCTTGAGTGCCATCATTGACAATAATAATTTCGTATTCTTGCTTAGGAATATTTTGCTGTTCTAAAGAACGAACGCATCGTTCAATGTATGGTTCAACATTATAAACCGGAACAATAATAGATAGCTTCATTTTGTTATTATGTTATTAATGAGTTGTATCCAGTATGGAAGAATTTTATTTGTACTATATAACATAGATTTTTTAACTGCATTATATTTCATCTTGTCTCTTAATTGAGAATCTTGCATGAGATTACATAATTCTTTTTCATACAAACCTTGGTTAAATGGGGGAATTATAATTCCATCTATTTTATTTGTTATTATTTCTTTTGAAGTTGGAAATGTTCCATATACTATTGGAATACATTGCTCGTGCATTGCCTCTATTAGAACCATAGGAAAACCTTCTGAATCAGATGTTAGCATTAATATATCTGCTTGTTGCATAAATGGAGTTACATCTTTCTGAAAACCTTTAAATTCTATGTTCTGAATAGTTCTTTTTTTTATACTTTCAAGAATATTCGATTTATCTTCTCCGTCTCCAATAATAATGAGCTTCCATTCAGGAAACTTTTGCCATATATTGCTCCATATGTTAATAATCCGACTAAATCTTTTGGCTTGTTCAGTAATGCGTCCTACATATAAAACTTCTTTTTTCTTTTTTAAAAATTGGTCTGAATTCTTAGGAAAAGTGAATAAATTGGGGATAACAAGTATTTGTTGATTACTAGATTTAGAATAAAGTTGAAAGCTTTCTTTATAATATTCTGATAATAAGATGATTGTATGGCTGAAATAAGAGACTTTCTGATAGTTGTTTTTTATTGTCGATTTAATGTATTTAATATATATAGGCTTAAATAATTTTTTCAGGCAAGCTTTCCAAGAATATCCTATGAAGTTACGTTGTATGTCTTTAATGGAAATGAGAGGATCTGTGTGTAGTATTGAAATAATCGGAATTTCCTTTTTTTTATGTAGATGATATAAAAATTGGTCAACAGAAGGATGACAGCCTTGGTTGAAAATGCATTTAATGTTATTATTGTTTATATAATTTATAATAGTTTCGAGATTATGTGAGTTTGTTGAATAATTGTTAACATAGAAATATCTGATACGAGGATGTAATTTTTTTAATAATTCTTTCTTTTCTCCTTCTTGAGATAAGAAATGAATATTATATCCTTTTTCTTGAAGAGCATTTGCTAAAGTTATAGAAACTTGTTCAACTCCCCCATATATTGGAAATTTTAGTAGAATAAAAAGAATATTCATTTGAATATAAATTTTTTAAGATATAATTTGTAGAAAGGTAGGCATATATATTCTGGAAGCTTTGTAATGATTTGTATTATTCTACTACTCCAATGATAGTCATCCCATCCCTTTCTTTTTAAAATGTTTAAACGGTAATATTGATAATCTTTTATTATACGACTAATTATATCAATATCTTTACGTATGTACTTATAGTAAATTTCTCCTTCTTTAAATAGGATTGGTTGATAGCGTTTTCCTTTTATATTATGATTGGTTATAGATTTTGGTTGTATCCTGTATTTAATGGTTTCTGTAGGCATGAAAAAAATATAAGTATTAGCCTTAGTTGCTTGCAGCCAAAAAGGCCAATCCTCAAATGGTAAGTCTGGATTAAACATTCCAATTTCTTTAAAGATATTTGCATTAATAATTACAGATGGAGCTGCTACGGGATTCCAATGAAGTAAAACTTTATATTGCCAATTTGTGTTATTGGGATGTTGATAGAATAAATTATGTTTGGGATGGATATAATTACCAATATAGCTGCTTTCAAGCAAATTTGTTTTGTACATTCTTCCAATAGATTGACATATTTTCATCTGAGGGTGTTGAGAAGAAAAATTTATATAATCTAAAATACAATTTGGAAGTAAAGCATCATCTCCTGCTACAAACATTATCCATTTTCCATTTGATTCTCGGTATGCTCGATTACAATTTTCTGCAACTCCTGTATTAATAGAATATTTAAGTAATTTGCACGTTTGAAAAAAAATGGCATTTTTTTGAAGCCACTTTTGACAAATATCAGTAGTGTTGTCAGATGAGCAATCATCACTTATGATTAATTCGATATTTTTATATGTTTGTTCTTTTACACTTTCTAGTGTCTCCAATATGGTCTGTGATGAATTGTATGTTACAACAGCAATTGTTACTAGAGGAGTAGAGTTTATCATCATAATTATTAATAGTGTTGATTTAATTTTTTATATAGTTAAATATTACTCTAAAATTGATAATTTTAAAAATAGAACAACTAATTAGATAAATTATAATTCCAACAATTCCTCCTATTATAAGTTTTGCTATTGGATTCTCAAATACTAATGTTGAAATATAAGAAGTGGCAGACATAAATATTAATGCAATAAATATTTTGAATGAATCTTTTAACTGTTGTATACCTCCATATCCAAATATTTTTTGAGGATAGTATGTGTTTATAAAAAAACAAATAATAGTTGATATTAGATTTCCAATAACGATTGCTTTAACTCCCATGGGGATTGTGATAATGAGAATAATTAATTCAAATGGTATTTTAGATAAATCAACCTTCATAAACAAATCAGGACGTCCGATAGCATTTAGTAAATTCATATTGATTGCAGATAAAGGAGTTAGCATTCGTGCAAAACATAAAATTTGAATTAGTGGGACGCAAGGAAGCCATTTTTCAGTAAGTAATATAGTTACTAATGGTTTTGCCAATACAGCTAATAAAATCATGATAGGAAAGGTAACGAGTGATGAGTAAAATAGTGACTTTTTGTATATATCAATCATTCGTTCGGGCTGTTTTTGTAATTCACTTAAAACAGGGAATGTAACATTTCCTAGAACGTCATTAATAGTCCATGCTATCATTTCTGTGAATTGGCTGGCTCGTGTGTAGAAACCTAACTCATTTGATTTGTATAATTTCCCAATTGCTATAGTTGTTATGTTATTAAATATTGTGGCAACCGTACCTGTTATCAATAATTTAGAACCGAATCTGAATAAGGAATTAAAGGATTGTGAAGAAAAATGAAAACTAGGTTTCCATTTGGTATAATAGAAAAATAAAATAGCCATGCTTCCTGTAGAAGAAATATTTTGTCCAACTAACGCCCATACATTATAATTGTGATATGCCATGTATATGCCAATAATTCCTCCTATTATAGTCCCTAAAAAATTAATTTTAGCAAGAGTTTTAAAATTCATTGCAATCATTAATTTTGCTCGTTGCACTATATTTAGAGATCCTATAACGATGTTTAATGATAAAACTCTTAAAAGAGGAGATAACTGGGGAGAATCATAAAATATGGCAATCCATGGAGCAATAACATAGAAAATTCCATAGATGATAAAAGAACTACCTAGATTGAATAAAAAAGTGGTAGAGAAATCCAATTCGGTTCTTTCTTGTTTTTGTATTAATGCCTTTGCAAATCCACTTTCTATAAAGATTGTGGAAAGTGAGATAAATATTGATAACATTCCCATCAGCCCGTAATCAGAAGGTGAAAGCAAACGAGCAAGAATGATTCCAATAATAAATGTAGAGCCTTTGACAAAGATTTTCTCAATGGAACTCCAAATAACACCTGTTAAAAGTGTTTTTTTTATAGATTTAGACATCCGTTTTTTAGTATGATAAGTGTATGCTGTATTCCTTTTTCTATATTAAATTGGGGATTCCACCCGAGCTCTTCCAACTTGGTCGGAGATAAAACTGCATGTGAAATAGGTGATTGTTGTTGCTGATCAATATGGTTAGGAGAAATTATTTTACATTGTACCGAACTTAATCGGGCTATAGTTTCTGCAAGTTCTTTTATGGAAGTTGCTTCTTTGGAGGCAATGTTATATGCATTTGTGGATTTTCCGTAAAATAGAATTGTCAGAATTCCGGAAATACAATCTGCAATATAGCAATATGACCGTTGTGTTAGTCCATTACTTTTAAGAATAATATCTTGATTTTGTAGTGCGTTATTAAGAAATTGAGCAAAAGCACGATTGTCATTATTTGTGTAGCATGGGCCATATATATGGGATGGACGGGCTATAACTACATCTATATTATATTGTTGTGCATAACTTGCACATAGAGTTTCTGATAATATTTTTGAATTGGGATAGCACGATCTCCAGCTGGTATTGTTTATATAGCCATGGCTAATTTCTGTATAAATAGCATCATTACATTCTCCATAAACTTCACCTGAAGATATATAAACAAATCGCTTCAGACCATGAGTTATACCATAACTTAATAAGTTATCACATCCCCATACATTCCCTTTTATTGTCCCAATGGGATTTGTTATAAATGTATTTGGAGTAGCATTGCTTGCTGCGTGTATAATATAGTCAAAGTTTATATTGAGATTATTTAATGGTTGACTTATATCATGTTGAATGAAATGAAAATACTTATTATAGTCTTTGAAGCGTTCTTCAGCATCTTGCTTATTTCTTCCCATTCCATAAACAGTGAATAATCCTTTATTAACGCTCATAAGAACATCTATGAGAAAAGAGCCTATTAGTCCACGTGCTCCTGTTACCAATATGTGGCAGCCTTTTAGTTTTTCCCATGGAAAATTTGATGCGCTCCATTCTACGTCTTTTTTATAGAAAGGATTTTTTATTGTTATTTGATCCATGATTCTTTGCAACTATTTAATAAAGCTTTAAAGATTTCCAAATCATCCACAGTTGTTATTTTAAGATTTTTCTCGGAACCAGGCGTTAAATAAAGTTTATGACCTAATTCTGCCATTAGTGTGCAAGATGCGACTGAATTTGTGATACCTTTAGCTGAAGCTTCCTGGTGCAGATTATAAATATCTCCTAAAAAGAATGTTTGGGGAGTTTGGGTACGCATTAGTTTGTCCCTTGGTATAGAATTCGTTGAGGATTTGTGGTTTTCACTTTCAAGAATAGCTTCTGTGCATTGAATTGCTGTAATAGCAGAACCGCATCTTTTACACGTGGCAATGTTGCCAGAAATAATTTCTTGCGAAATCATGGGTCTAACCGCATCATGTATAAGGACAAGATCTTCTTTATTGTATTTTTCCATTAACCCATATACTCCATTTCGTATGGATTCTTGTCCATTTGCTCCTCCCATATAAATATGGTGTAGTTTAGTTATTTTATATTGGTTAGCATATGCTTGTAATACTGTTTCCCAACCTTCTAGGCAAACAACAGCGATGCTGTCAATATCTGGATGTTTCTCAAAAGCTTGTAATGTATGTATAATAATAGGTTTATCTTCTACATACATAAATTGTTTTGGAATATCTTGTCCCATTCTGTTGCCTTGTCCACCGGCAATGATTAAAGCTATATTCATGGCTATTGTACTTGTTTTTTTATTTCATTAATAATATTTTCTGCAGCTGTTAATCTATGTGGAGGTAATAAATTTCTTGTAAAGAAATCTTCTCTTTTTTTGATGTTCACATCAATTCCATTTAGAATTACATCTTGGATAAAAGATTGTATATCTGATTCATTACTTCCATGGTAATAACAATTGAACGCTTGTTTCCCCAATTCATTATATTGCTCTAGGTTATGACCATTTGTTAAATACATACATGGCTTCTTAGTATATAAATATTCAATAGTAAATGAGCCACAATCGTGAATAATAGCGTCTGATGTTTTAAACAAGTCTATATATTCGTCTTCAAATAATTGAGTATTGAGATTGTTGTCCCATTTTTTATAATATAAATCTGTTTTCTCTTTTCCCCAGTCAGGATGTTTGTATAACTTCTCTTTTAAAAGAGGATGAGGTTTAAATGCAATTTGTATCTCATCGAAGTATATTTGTGCTAACTCAAGAAAGAATGTATAATATTGTAAAAAGGTTGAAAGTTGTAATCCACCGCAATCTTCCAGAGAGTGATGAGGAGCCCATATTAATTTCTTCTTGCTTTTATTTTGTTTTTTCCATGTATTAAGTGATCTAATTGGTTCTCTGCAAAATTTTTCATAGAGAGGATATCCTGTTACAATACAATTTGCTCCATGTATGAAACTTTTTTGGTCAATCATTCTTTTTGTCGTTTCTGTCTCACAGAAAAAACGCCATAATAAATTATGAAAATCTAGATTGTATGTCCATTCAAACTTTACAGGGTTAAATCCATATGGAACATAGCATGTTAAAATATGAGGAAATCTATCGATATAGTATCGATCATCGATTAAACCTTTATAAGGATTGGTGTAAAATAAAATATCGGGTTGTAAATCTTTTTCTAAATCTATGAACGTGTTTGTTTCTTTATTGTAACTTATGATAACATTATATCCTAATTCTGTATAGTGTTTAAAGGATATTTCCATTTGTTCAAGCATATGTTTGTGACCATAATTTATAATTGGGCAAACTAATACTATAGGTTCAAACATTTTGTCTGCTTTCATTAATTGATATAGAGAATCATATTTCCATACAGATTCGTATAAAGCAAGAAAAATAACCCGTATTTTTTCCTTTTTTTTTAGATTGCTAATGGCCTTCTGTTCGTATTTTTGTTTAATAAAAGATTGAATATACCACCAATATGCATCTCTTATTTTTCTTCTGCCTGATGCTGGTATTATATTTTTTATTATTCTTTTTATTATTTCTGTCATAGTTTCCATTTGTTTAGAATGTCTATTACACTATTTACTTCTTCTTTTGTCATGACAGGACTCATTGGTAAGCTTAGTTCTTCGTTGTGAATCTGCTCTGTGATGGGGAAAGAAAGATTATTCCATTCTTTATAACATTCTTGTTTGTGAGGTGGAATAGGGTAATGAATGATAGTCTGAACTCCATTTTCTGTAAGATATTTTTGAAGTTCATCGCGGTACTTACATCTAATCGTAAATATATGAAAAACGTGTGCGTCCCAGTCTTTTATAATTGGAGTAATAATATTAGGATTAGTAATGTGGTTAATGTAATATTTTGCAATTTCTTTTCTAATAGCAATATCCTCATCTAAATGTTTTAATTTAACATCAAGAACTGCTGCCTGAATTTCATCTAATCTGCTGTTACGTCCTATGTATTTGAATACATACTTACGGGTAGATCCATAGTTAGCTACAGATCTCACAATTTCTGCTAGCTCTTTGTCATTCGTTGTTACCGCACCTGCGTCACCTAATGCTCCAAGATTTTTCCCTGGATAAAAACTATGTCCTGCGGCATCTCCTAATGAACCGGTTCTTTTTCCTTTGAACAAGCAACCATGAGCTTGTGCATTATCTTCTATCAGTTTCAGATTGTATTTTTTACAAAGTTCTCCAATCTTTTCGGTATAAGCACATTGTCCATAGAGGTGAACAATTAATATTGCTTTTGTACGTTCGGTAATAAATTCTTCTATTTTGCTGTCATCTATTTGGTATGTTTCAATTGATGGCTCGACTAAAATAGGTTTTAAACCGTTTTCAGAGATAGCTAAGATAGACGCAATATATGTATTAGCTGGAACAATCACTTCATCCCCTGCTTTCATGATTCCCATTTCTACGTATGCACGGAAAATCCAGATTAAAGCATCCAGTCCATTGGCACATCCGACTGTATATCTTGTCCCGATATATGCAGAATAGTCTGTTTCAAATTTTTCGTTTTCTTTTCCCTGCAAATACCAGCCTGAATCAATTACTCGATTTACTGCCTCGTGTATTTCTTCTGCATATTTTTCTGTAACTTTCTGTAAATCTAAAAATTTAATCATGGTCGTAAAAATATTTTAGTAATTCACACATATATGACATTTCATTAATGTCTAGTCCTTGGTGTATAGGTATAAAAAAAGCATTCTCCCCATAAAATACACTTGATTCAACTCCGTTAGTTTGCATAAAAACTTTGAGTTGATCATAATTTATATTTTTATGCCATTTGAATAAGAAAGTTCCCGGAATATCATTTTGAATATTTGTATTGAAATAAGGGATAATGCCTAAAGGAGCCAATTCTTTTGTTAAGAAGTGGAAATTGTCAATTCTTTTTGCTCTTATAGAATCAATTAAAGGGATATAATTATTAAGATGCCCACATATATATTTTTCTAGTTCAGAATTACAGGGTAAAGCTATGTCTTGTTTTACTTTTAATATACCTCCTAATTGAATCGGAAAAGCCTTGGGTAGGCTGTAAATTACATAATCTCCTATTGTTCCAATATCATTGTTTTGGGTAAAAAAACTATGTGCACAGTCTTCAATAATTGGCAAATTAAGTTCTTTTAACCTTGATAAATGGGGATATGTATAGCCAAATTCGTGATTTACAAAGATAACCTTTGTGCTAGGAGTTATGTGTCTATTCCATTTACATACTTTTTCTATTTCTCTTGTTACGCAACTGCTTATGTAAAAATTATTTGATGTCGTTAATATTGTTATAACATCATTTGATTCTAGTTTAAGTAATGATAGAGCCAATGCTATTGCACTTCGTCCTTTTGTTGTGAAAGTGTAGTACCTAAATCTATTGTTAAAATATTCTTTTACATTATTGTTTTCATCGTTATTTCTAGAATAAATATTCTGGTTAGAAAATGGAGATATGCGGATAGATGGAGTTAATTCACCACTAGGCTCAACAATTATATTATTATAAATAATATTTTTCATTATTGTTATAAATTATATTCATAAATGTCATATAACATGCCTCTTCCTCCAAATCCTTCTTTCTGAAAGATGAGGGACTCATTCAATACATTACCCATATTTTCTGTTGATTGTCCGAAGTCAAAGATTGTGAAGCTGGTATATTCATGGTTAATCAGGAAATCAAACAAGAGGTCTAATACTCCCAGTTCTTTTCCTTCTATGCTTGCGGAAATATATTGTGTGTGTATAACACGAGGGGTTAAGTACAATACTGTACCTCCCAATGCCTTGTTGTCTTTGCAGGCAAGATATAATTTGATGTTTTTGGGGAATCTGGATTGTAATAATGTTATTTCTGATAAACTGTGTACAGGGGCTACACCATATTTGTTTTTAAGGTTTGTATTGAGAATATCCCAAAAAGCTGCATAGTCATTGCTTTCTTGAATTGTTATTCCGTTTGATAATGCTTTTCGTATACCAGATTTTCTTGATTCGATGAATTTGATTTTATTTTCTTGATAAATTGTTGATGAAATGTTTCTGCCGATTATTCGTGCATCTGTTGTTTTGAATAACGCATATAAGTCTTCTTGCGATGGAACTTGATGATAGATGTAAGGGATAGGTTTATAAATGACTTTATCTATATTTTGTTCTTTCAAAAAAGAGTTAATAGCCTGGAATGTTTCAATGACCTCTAGTGTTGTGGATTTCTTTGACATAATAAGTCCACCGTAGGTAAGTCCTTGGTGTGAATATAATACATTACTTTTCTTATTAGCAGGGAGTAGTGCATATAATTTATTTTTCCGATAAATCATTAATGAAAAGTCTTGGAATCTATCTGCATGATAGTCCATGTAGTTTCGATCAAATAGGAAAGTGGAATTTTTGGCATTTTCAATAAAAATATTCCATTCCTTTTTTCTCTCAGGGGTATATAATTCTACGTTATACATTTTTCTCTTTTTTGTAATTGATGAAATCATTATAATCTCTGATATAATCTGCTTCATCGTATTTGTGTGAAGCAAGTACCAGACACACAGAGCCTGATGAAAAATCATCTAAAGTTCGCCATATTCCAGGAACCACATATAACCCTTGATATGGACGATTTAATTGGAAGGTCCGTTTTACATTTCCATCGTCTAAGGTCACAGTAAAACTTCCACTTGCAGCAATAATTAGTTGGCTTAATTCTTTATGGGCATGTCCGCCTCTACTTTCTCCACCAGGAACATCATATAAATAATATGTACGCTTTATCTCAAAAGGGATGGTTTTATCATTTTCTACAACGCTTATATTCCCTTTTTCATGATGATGTTTATCTAATTCTATGATGGTACAGTCATATACGCTACTTTTTTTCATAACTTCATATTTTTAAAGGTACTGTAATCATAGATATAATCTGACGGATTATAGGGAGTAGAGGCTAGTATTAGTGCAAGAGAGTTTGTGGAGAAATTTTCCATTTGTCTCCAAAGGCCTTTGGGCACATACAATCCGTAATATGATCGGTTCAAAGAAAATGTTTTTTTTTCTTTTCCGTCATCTAGAATGACATCAAAGCTTCCGGATAAGGCAACGATGAATTCCTCATTTTCTTTGTAGGCATGTCCCCCTCTTGCTTCTCCTCCAGGAACATCATATATCCAATAAGTTCGCTGGATTTTAAAAGGGATATGATTTTCTTCTTCTATAAATGACAGATTTCCTCTTTTGTCTAAAAATTTTGGAAGTTTAATAACTTTCACTTGCTCTAGTGTCATAGTGGTTCTTTTTAGGTACGCTTCGCCGTTACCTGTCCCACACCCATTCAGCCCAAACAGACAAAAATAGGTATGCAAGGTAAGCGTTAACGTTTATTTATCTTACAAAAATACCCCATTTCACCGAAAAGTCAAAAAGAAATTCCGACAAAATGAGTTTCTAGCCAGTTTTAGTAAACAAATGAACAGAATTGACAAATACTGCATCGCATTTTCTTGTTTTCTCATCAATTTTTTACACCTCTTGAAAAACGCCTTTGCGTTCGGATTCAAACGCAAGTGCGTTTTACTTAAAACACAAGTACGTTTTGAATCAAACGCAAGTACGTTTTAGTTGAAACGCAAGGGCGTTTTCGGAGGCTTCCGGAGAGGGGTGAGGGAAGAAATCTTGACGGGTTGTCGGGGTTGGCAGGCATTTTTATAAAGTATATATACGCGGGGTGTGGAACAAGTCTTAAGAGTTATTCCACACCTGTATATAGAAAGTTTGAAAAACCGGTGCCAACCCCGACAACCCGTCAAGCGGCGGCCCGGAAGTGTCACGGTTTCGGAACCCGTTCCTGTGGGGGAGGATACAGCCATGTAGATTTGCGTTTTTCTGTCTGGCATCATTTCTATGGTGTCATTTCTTGTGTTTCCCGATGTGATTCATGAGAATTTTTGTAAGTTTGCAAGATAAACACATAAAGCTACATGGAAGATTTTTTATCGACGGCGGTCAATGTAACTGCCAACCGAGGCAACAGTTTGATTAACAGAAAGATGATTCTTCGCATCTTGGGTATCCTGCTCTTTATGGAGGCAATGATGTTTCTGGCATGTGCAGGCGTTTCCTTGTGCTATGGGGAGGAAGACTATATTTATTTTATTTACACGACATTGATTAATATGGCCGTGGGAAGCGGACTGATTCTGTTGGGAAGAGGAGCCGAAAACCGGGTGACACGACGCGACGGGTATTGCATCGTAGCGTTCACGTGGCTGCTTTTCACAGGTTTCGGTATGCTGCCTTTTTACATAAGCGGGAGTATTCCGTCGGTGACTGATGCGTTTTTTGAGACCATGTCGGGGTTTACCACTACGGGAGCAACCATTCTGGATGATATTGAAGCTCTTTCGCACGGCATGCTGTTCTGGCGAAGCTTCTCGCAATGGATTGGAGGATTGGGAATTGTGTTCTTTACGATTGCCGTACTGCCTATTTTCGGAGTGGGCAATCAGGTGCTTTTCTCGGCGGAAGCTACGGGGGTGACGCACGACAAGATTCATCCGAAAATCAGCGTCATGGCACAATGTCTGTGGACGGTATATCTCGTGCTGACTGTGGCAGAAATTGTACTGCTGCTGATTGGTGGCATGGATTTGTTTGATGCCGCATGTCATGCTTTTTCTACGACGGCTACCGGAGGATATTCTACCAAGCAAGCCAGTGTGGCTTACTGGAATTCTCCTTTTATAGAATATGTGATTGCTATCTTTATGATTCTGTCGGGTATCAACTTCTCGCTGTATTTCATGTGTATGAAGGGACGTTGCGGACAGTTGTTTAAGGATGGAGAGCTCCGGCTGTATCTCATTTCCATCGGAGCGGTGACACTGATAATTACCGGGGCCTTGTATTGGTATAATAATTATGGATTGGAGGAGGCTTTCCGGAAATCGCTTTTCCAGGTGGCGTCCATTCATACGTCGTGTGGCTTTGCTACGGACGATTATAATATGTGGCCTCCTTTCACGTGGCTGCTGCTTATTTATACGATGGTGGCAGGAGGCTGTGCCGGTTCTACGGCGGGGGGTGTCAAGAATGTGCGTCTGCTGCTTTTGTTGCGCAACGTGAAAAACGAGTTCCACCGGCTGATGCATCCCAGAGCGGTATTGCCGGTAAAGATGAACCGGATGGCGGTGTCACAGCGTACGCTTGCCACGGTGATGACGTTTGTGTTCTTTTATTTAGTCTGTATCTTTTTATGCTGGCTGGCGCTGATGTGCATGGGCATCGGACTGGAAGAATCTTTCGGACTATCTGTATCAAGTATCGGTAACGTGGGTCCGGGACTGGGTGTCTTCGGACCAGCATTTTCATGGAGTGCGCTTCCTGACCTGGCGAAGTGGCTGTTGTCGTTTATGATGCTGATAGGGCGTCTGGAACTCTTCGGTGTACTACTGCTGCTGACTCCGAGTTTTTGGGATAGACGATGAGAAAGAGATAGATTATGATAACATGTATATGTCTCTAAAAAAGTTTTCTATATCTTTTATAGAGAAGGTATTTTTGTCTAATTCTGTTTTTCTAAGCATTAGGTATGCGCTATTGCGTTCGTCGGTGTGGTGTTCAAATGTTTTATTCCTTTACAAGTTGGCGCTTTCCGCATAATAAATACGGAGCCGTAATAAGGAGGTAGGATTTTCATTAGGGAACGAGGTAAGAATAGACCTGTATTCTGTATTTGGCGTGTTCTTTTTTAGTAACTTTTTTGAAGTTTACTTTTACAGAGTCAGGCTTTGTAATTTGTTTCTTTGCTTTTGTATCTGTAGACTTTCCCATATTATTTATCTTTTTTGCAAAGATAACGTTATTGCATATTCAATGCAAGGATAAAACATTTTTTATAATACAGAAAAAAGGACCACTACCCGCAGGTAATAATCCTTTTCTTTATTTGTAATTCAGCCTGTTAGTCGATAAACCGGCGGGTGAGCTGCTCAAATTCATCGATGCGACGGTCGCGCAGGAAGGGCCACCAGCGGCGGACATTTTCACTGCGGTTCATGTCGATTTCTACCACCATGTTTTCTTCTTTCAGGTTGCTGGCCTGGGCGATGATTTCGCCTTGCGGGCCGGCTACGAAGCTGTTACCCCAGAATTGGATACCGTTGGTCTGGCTGGAAGGGTCGGGTTCAAGACCTACACGGTTTACGGCGATAACGGGCAGACCGTTGGCTACGGCGTGACCGCGCTGTACGGTTACCCATGCACCCAGCTGGCGCATCTTTTCTTCCTGAGTGTCGGTGCTTTCCCAGCCGATGGCAGTAGGGTAAATCAACAGTTCAGCACCTTTCAGGGCCATGATGCGGGCTCCTTCCGGATACCACTGGTCCCAGCAAACCTGCACGCCGAGCTTACCGATGGAGGTCTGAATGGGTTCGAATCCTAAGTCGCCGGGAGTGAAATAGAACTTCTCGTAGTAAGCAGGGTCATCTGGAATGTGCATCTTACGGTACTTTCCGGCGATGCTTCCGTCAGTGTCGAATACCACGGCAGTGTTGTGATACAATCCGGCCGCACGGCGTTCGAACAGCGAAGTGACCAGCACGATGTGGTAGGCTGCGGCTATCTCACTGTAGAAGCCGGTAGAAGGACCGGGAATGGGCTCAGCCAGGTCGAACAGATTGGTATCCTCTGTCTGGCAGAAATAAGGGGTGTTATGGAGTTCCTGAAGAACTACTAACTGCGCACCGGCTTGTGCCACGGAGGCGATGTTGCGGTGCAGCTTTTCAAGATTCAGTTTGAGGTCGTTCGTACAAGCCTGTTGTACGATGCCGACACGGATAGTTCGTTTCATTGTGCTATTTGGTTTTTTACAGATTCAGGATATTGCATGGTGACGCAGTGGAGAGAACCATGCTGCTTGATAAGCGCACGGCAATCTATGCCTACGATTTCACGTCCGGGGAAGGCCTCAGCCAGTACCTGTGCGGCACGGGTATCGTTTTCCGGTTGGGCGTAGGTAGGATAGAGCACAGCCTCATTCATAATCAGGAAGTTGGCGTAGGTGGCCGGAAGGCGTTCACCGTCTTCGTCATAGATGGCTTCGGGCATGGGCAGCGGAAGCAGACGGTAGGGGTCTCCGTCGAGGGTACGGAAGGTCTTGAGCTGGTCTTCCATGGAGCGGAGGGCACCGTAGTGCTCGTCGTTTTTGTTCAGACACTGCACGTAGGTAATGGTGTGGTCGGGACAGAGACGGGCCAGGGTGTCTACGTGGCTGTCTGTGTCGTCACCGGCCAGGTAGCCGTAATCCAGCCAGAGCACCTGACGCAGGTTGAAGCGTTCCATCAGGTAGGCTTCGATGTCTTTGCGCGAGAGGGTGTCATTGCGATTAGGAGCCAACAGGCAGGGGGAGGTGGTGAGCAGGGTACCTTCTCCGTCGCTTTCAATGGAACCGCCTTCGAGCACGAAGTTGCGGCAGTTGATGTAGTCGCCGTTAAGTACGCCGGTCTTGAACAGATGACTGTTGATGAGGTTGTCCTTATGGGCGGCAAACTTCATGCCCCAGCCGTTGAAGCAGAAGTCGAGCAACTGCGGGTCGGAGTGTTTTTCCTGCAGGGTGATGAAAGCATGGTCGCGGGCCCAGGTGTCGTTTGTAGGACATTTCACAAAAGCAATCTGGTCACGATAGGGGAAGTCGGCCAAGGCTGCCGGAAATTCGGGAGCCACGAGCAACAGGGGCTGGCGGCTGGCTATTTCGGTAGCAAGGCGGACAAAGCAGGTTTCTACTTCATCGAGCATATAGGCCCAGTCGGTATCGGCATGAGGCCAGGTAAGCTGTATGTAGCTTTGTTTGTGCCATTCGGCGGGCAGGTAATAGGTTTTTTCCATATTCTTGTATAATTATTTTTCGTTTGATTCTCTTTTTTCTCTTGCGGCAGGAAGGGCTTCCTGCGGAAGGTATTTCTGGTCTTCTTTTTCTTTCTGCTGGCTGCTGCGGTTTTTCCGGCGGCGGAGGAACCAGTCGACGAGTTCTTTCCAGTTCATGAAGTCTTTCTTGTACATGATACCAATGCCCTGAGTGGTAAGGGTGGACTTCGTGAAGTAGCGGTCGTTGGTCTGGTTGTATCCGCGCAGACGGAATTCTCCGTTCTTGGTGAGCAGCCAGATGGCTTCAAAGTCGCCCACAAAGTTCGTATTACGCATGGTATTTTCACGGTAACCGAAGTTTCCGTTGATTATCAGTCGGTTGTTCAGTAAGCGTCCGGACAGGATGGCTTCAGCTTCTACATCGCTCCAGCCTTTTTCTCCGGTGGTGAGGTTGGTACCTACGTTCCAGTTCTGGTTGTCGATGACTTGCGAAAGCATGTTGTTCAACTGGCCCGACAGGGTGCTGAAGGCCAATGAACTGGTGGCATCGGTCTGCCCGGTGTTGTTGGCATAGTCATAGGTATAGAACTTGCCGACTCCCAGCAGATAGATAATCTGCGTATTCATCTGCTCTTCAGTGCTGGTGAGGCTGCGTACCAGTTCGCGGTCTTCCTCGCTCACGGTGGGCAGTTCAAGGCCGAATGTCAGGCTGGGAGACGTGAGGTTACCGCTCAGGTTCAACAGACAGTTCACCCGCACGTTTCCACGTGAAGAAGAAGCGTCGGCTATCAGGTCGTTCAGTGAAGCGGAGTTCACCGTATAGACGGCCTGCACGTTCAGGTTGGCGGCTTTGGGGTCGCCGTTGAAGGATACCACACCTCCGGGCTGCAGGGTGAAGTCTTTTCGGATGACGTTCTGCATACTCATCTTGTAGATTCCTTCAGTAATGTTGTAGTTACCGAACATCTGGAAGTTGCCCTGATTAAAGAAGTTGATGCGCAGGTTACCGGTTCCGTATGCAGAAATATAGTCTCCGGCCGAAGGGTCCATGATGATTTTCATGTTGGCACGTTCGGCAGGTTCTATCTGCAGATTGATGTGGATGGCGGTAGGTGTATCATCGTCATCCTGCTTGTCGGGCTGGTTGAGCGGGTGGTACACTTCGGCCTTGACAGCAGCTTGTTTGCGGCGTGGAGTACGGTCTACGAAGGTGATGAAGCCGGAGTTGGTAGCCTCGGCTGCTGTTCCTAATACGTAGACAAATTCGGTCTGGTTGTCGGCACGGACTTCTCCGTCAACGTTCAGCTGTCCGTCGCCTCCCCGGAGAAATACGTTTCCGGTGGCATAGATATGACCGTAGAAGGGGAATTCCGGAGTTTCCTTTTCAGAGTGAAATACCAGCATGCGGTCGGTATTGAAGCGGAACTGGTAGCTCAGGTTCTTTAATTTGGTATGCCGTAGCTCTCCGTTGGCTAGTCCGGTATGCCCTTCAGTGTCCTGCAAGCGCACGTTCTGGAAACGGAACAAGCCGGAAGCGATGTGTACGGAATCGGCCGAAGCCAGGAAAGTAGCATTCAAAATGTTAACTTTCATCTGCATCTGCGCCTTGACTTTTCCTTCCAAATCAAGTTGGGAGAAGGGACCAAACAGACGCACGTCGCCATGTGCGCTTCCGTTGACATTGCTGAATATATTTTCCACGAAAGGTTGCAGGAAAGAGAGTGGGGTACCTCCGGCTTGAATATGGAAATCCAGTCCCTTCATCTTGGGCGATACATAGCCGATTACCCGTGTGGTGCAGGCACTGTCGCGGCGGATATCAGCATTGAGGCGTACACCTCCCAACTCTTTGTCCCATGATCCGAGGATGTTGGCGCGTCCTAGCAGGGCATGATTGAGGGAGAAATCTTTCACATCAAGACGGGCTTCCATTACCGGGTCTTCAAGTACGTGGCGCAGGTGGACTTTTCCGCTGATGCCTCCGTCGAAGCGTACAGCATGAAACTGAATCATGTCCATGATGTAGAGCAGGCTGATGTTCTTCAGGTCTACCAGGCAGGAGTCAGCTTCTGTTTTTCCCAGTCGTCCGTTGATTTTCAAGTGCTGGTCGCGGTGCTCAAACAGGAAGTTGTGTATTTCGATGCTGTCTTTTGCAATGTCTACAGTAGCCGGATGGATGTTCCAGGTGGTGTCATTCAGAATGACCTGGCTAGGCTGGATGTCCACACGGGTGTGGAGCACCCTCTTCTGGCTGTCCTGACGGAAAGAGGCGATGGCGTCAATCTTTCCGCTATAGGTGAACTGGGTGTTGTTGCCCCAGTAAATGGTACTGTGCAGCTTGTCGTCTTTGGCCCGCGTGATGAGAGAGAAATTGAACATGGCTCCTTTTTTCATCAAGGTGCCGGCGCGTAACTGGCACTGCAGTTCGTCGGAACGACTTTCACACAACAGGGTGCCCGATTCGTAGTATTTCCCTTTATATGTGAACTGAGGAATCGAACCGTTGATGCGCATCTGTGAGAGGCTGTCGTTAAGTTGCCCTGAGAACGTGGCCGGCATCTGCAGTTCGAATGGTATGTTCAAAACCTTTGAAAGAAATTCGCTGTTTTCCATGCGGAACTGGAACCGGAACTGGTTGTTCGGTTCTGCGAGTTTCTTTCTTCCTTTTTTCTGTTTCTCTTCCGGGAACAGAGACGGGAGGTGTTTTCGAATCACTTTCTCCATACTTTTCAGCAGGGTGTGGTAGGCATATTCTCCTTGTATGGTTCCGGTCAGGAATGGGGAGTCAATGCGTATTTCCTTCTGCTTGGCCTCTGAGGCAAGCTGTGTCGCATCAATCTGCAGGCGGGGAAGGAAGTAGTTCCCTTCTTCGTCGGGCGTGCGGACTGAAAGACTGTCGAGGCTGATTTTTCCCTGGACATCGTCAATGGAATGTCCTGAAAAATCAGCCGTCAGATTCAGTGATACGTCGGTATCTTCGTATTTTTTCGTCAGTTGGAGTTTATGGGGACGAAAATCACGCACTTTTACCCGCAGGTTGAAGTCGGGTACGGCCTGTTGGGTCACGAAATTCCCGTCTACGCTGATTTTACCATTTTCATCGTCGAGTGACAGATGGCCGTTGAAACCGCCCGGCTTGAAATTTCCGTTCAGTGCGATGTGCTGGTATTGGTAGTCATTGTACTCTAAAGAAGAGATTTCTCCTTTGATATGCGATTCTGGCTGGTGGTTTCGGTATTGCAGCCCGTTCAGTTCCAGGTCAAAAGAGGTTTTACCCAGTTCTTTTTTCGCCAGCAGTTTGCCAAGCTCAAAATTATGGGTGGAAACTTTTCCGGAGTAACTTTTTTGCTGGGTCAGGGTGTCGGTATGCATGGTCAGATTGGCATTAATCTGTCCCGGTTGGCTTTGCAGGGTACCGTGTGCAGTGATACGGGAAGGGTATCCCGATACATCACCCTGAAATTTGAGAAAGCCCAGACGCTGCAGGATGTCGGGTACAGGTGCGGCGGTACCTTTCAAGTTATGTATGAGCCAGGATATGGCGGTTTCGTCGGCATCAGCCTGTGTGATTTGACCAAAAAAATAAGGCGGTTGTGAAGGATTGCTGTGGTCGAGCATTCCTTCTGCATGTATTTCCAGTGCTTTGTGCGGGCTGGAGAGATAGAAATTGGTACATCGAGCCTGTTTTCCTCTTCCATGAAAGGCCAGGTCGATATGCACGGAGTCCTGAAAATGCTGGAGTGCAGGGACAAAGCAGGCGATGTCGGCCGGAGTGACCGAGGCATTCAGGCGACCCATGTAGGTGGTTTGTGTATCTGAAATAAAGTCGGGTGCGGTGAGTTCTCCCGCTACGGTAAATGTGTCGATGTTTACCGTCGTGGCCGGAAGGCTCAGGTTCAGGTCATGCAAATGGATACCTTTGGGGGTAGCTGTGGCCTTCAGCGCAAATTTCTTCAGTTGAAATCCGCTTTGCTCATTGAAACTCATACGGCGGATTTGTGCGTTGAGCGAATCGGTCTGCAAGGCCTTCAAGGAGATGGTTGCCGAAAGTTCGCTGATGCCGATGTGATGAGGATTGAACCGGCGGGGCGTGTTGGATTCCGACAGCACATCGTAGTGGATTTGTCCGCGACGGATAAGTACGGAATTGATACGCAGGTCGATGGACTTTTCGCTCTTTGTCGTATCTTTTGAAGCAAAAGTGTCAATCAGAAACTGGCAATTCAGGGGAGCCTTGGGGTGGGCACGGTTCAGGCGGGCATCCAGTCCGAATAACTGGACACTGCTGATGCGGATTTTTCCACGAAGAAGAGAGGGAATGTCAATCTTGACGGAAAAGCGCGAAATGCCGAGCATGTCTTTCTTCTGCCGGTCTTTTATCTGCACGTTCTGGATGACAACGCGGTTCAGAAGCCCTAAGTCTACATTGCCAATGCTGACTTCAGCCTGGGTGAGACGGGTAAGTTCACGGGCAGCATACGTACTGATGCGGTGTTGGACAGCTGGAAGGTTCAGCAGAGCAATCAGACCGAAATAGAATACCAGTGTCGAAATGACCGTGATACGTATGGCTTGTTTTATGCGCGTGGCTTTACTCATTCTTTATTTATGCAAATTACAGACAAATGTACAAATAACCCTTGAAGAAAAGGGCCTTTGAGGGTGTTATTAGTAGTTTTTAAGTTTTGGACGGTGGCCTTTTACGGTTGGTATAAATGAATTGGAAATCTATTTTTATTCATTTCTGTAGCATAAAATGTAAATATATATGGATTTTGTATGGGAAATTGGAAAAATATTCGGAAATTTGCAGCCGTTATTAATTTAGTAATGAAATTAGACTTAAACGGATAAAAATGACGCAAAAAATGAAGATTCCTTCTCCGCTGGTGTCTTTGCTGCCTGTGGCGGTATTGGTGGTATTGCTTTTCTTTACGATTCGCCTGTTGGGGGCTGACGCGCTGGGCGGAGGTAGCCAGATTTGTTTGTTGCTGACTACGGCTTTGTGTGCGGCTTTGGGTATGAGCCGGTATGGGGTAAGCTGGAAGGATATTGAACATGCCATTATCAATAATATTGCAGGTGTGAGTTCTGCTTTGATTATCCTGTTGATTATCGGGGCACTTTCTGCAGCCTGGATGTTAGGGGGAGTGGTACCTACGCTGATTTACTATGGGGTACAGATTATTCATCCGAAATTTTTCCTCGTGTCGTGCTGTGTGATTTGTGCAGTGGTATCGGTCATGACGGGTAGTTCGTGGACTACTATTGCCACCATCGGTATTGCCTTGATGGGTATTGGCAAGGCACAGGGTTTTGATGAGGGATGGATTGCCGGAGCGATTATTTCGGGTGCATATTTCGGCGACAAGGTTTCTCCGCTTTCGGATACGACCATTTTGGCTTCCTCGGTGACGGATACGCCGCTGTTTACGCATATCCGTTACATGATGTACACCACGGTGCCTTCGGTGGTCATTTCACTGGTTATTTTTACAATAGCCGGATTTTCGCATGAGGCATCAGACAGTTCGCAGATTGCCGTGTTTACTACCGGACTGGCAGAACGTTTTCATATTACTTTCTGGGTGTTGCTGGTGCCGGTGGTGACAGGAATATTAATTGCCCGTAAGGTATCTTCTATTATTACATTATTTATATCGACCGCTTTGGCTGTGGTGTGCATGCTGGTTTTCCAGACAGATGTACTTCGTGAAGTGGCCGGTGACGGAGTGAGCGGAGGAGAAGCCTTATATAAAGGTGTGTTACTGGCCTTGTCGGGCAGTACATCCCTGCAGGCTTCTACTCCTGCATTGACTGAATTGATTGCCACCCGTGGTATGGGAGGTATGATGGATACGGTATGGCTGATTCTCTGTGCCATGTGTCTGGGTGGAGCTATGACGGCCTGTGGCATGTTGGGGAGCATTACGCGTATGTTCGTACGCTTTACACATAAGTTGGCAAGTACGGTAGCGGCAACTGTAGCTTCCGGTTTGTTTCTGAATCTGGCTACTGCAGACCAGTATATTTCGATTATTCTGACCGGAAACATGTTCAAGGATATTTATAAGAAAAACGGATATGAATCACGTCTGTTAAGCCGAACTACGGAAGATGCCGTCACGGTGACCAGTCCACTGATTCCCTGGAACACATGCGGAATGACGCAGGCCACGATACTGAATGTGCCTACACTGGTGTATTTACCGTATAGTTTCTTTAACTTGCTGAGTCCGTTGATGAGTATCTTCGTGGCGTGCATCGGCTTTAAGATTGTACGCTCGATAAAAAAAGATTAAGAAACAATTTTCATTAAAACCATAATAGAATGAAGCAGAAACACGTAACATTGGCTGCTTGTCTGTTGGCTTTCGGACTGACGGCACAGGCTCAGGATGGAGGTATCTCTCCGGATATGTTGAAAAAAATTCAGAGTAGTTATCAGAATACGGCTGCCGACAAGGCATTGAGGAATGCCATGGGAGTTACCAGCATCAAGGAACTGGCATTGAACCAGGAAAATCAGAAGGCGCTGAATACGAATTTCTCCATTAAGGTGGAATCAAAAGGCATCACCGACCAGCAGTCGTCTGGCCGTTGCTGGCTGTTTACGGGACTGAACGTGATGCGTGCCAAGGCCATTGCACGCTATGACTTGCCAGGACTGGAGTTCTCGCAGGTATATTCTTTCTTCTGGGACCAGCTGGAAAAATCCAATCTGTTCTTGCAGGGAGTTATTGAAACGGCTGGTAAACCGATGAACGACCAGGCAGTGGAATGGTTGTTCAAGCATCCACTGAGCGACGGAGGTACCTTTACGGGAGTAGCCGACATCGTGTCGAAATACGGTCTCGTGCCTAAAGAAGCTATGCCGGAAACATACAGCAGTGAACACACCTCGTACATGTCTTCTTTGATTGGCTTGAAGCTGAAGGAATTCGGACTGGAACTGAGAGAAATGGCTGCTAAAGGAGAGAAGGCTGCAACGATTGAAGGCCGTAAGGAAGAGATGCTGAGCACGGTGTATCGTATGCTGGTGCTGACTTTGGGAGTGCCACCGACTGAGTTCGACTATGTACGTAAGGACAGCAAGGGGAATGTGGTGGCTACAGAGCATCACACACCGATGTCGTTCCTGGAAAAATACGGTGATACGAACCTGCTGACTAATTATGTGATGGTGATGAACGATCCTTCACGTGAATATTACAAGTGTTACGAAATTGCATACGACCGTCACCGTTACGATGGAAAGAACTGGACGTATGTGAATCTGCCAGTAGAGGAAATCAAGGAAATGGCCATTGCGTCATTGAAGGACAGCACACGGATGTATTTCTCAAGCGACGTGACACAGCTGGACAGTAAGCGTGGGCTGCTGGATGTAAACAATTATGATTTCGGTTCGTTGATGGGTACGACTTTCGGAATGGATAAGAAAGAACGTATCCAGACGTTTGCCAGCATGTCGGCACATGCCATGACACTGATGGCAGTAGACCTGGACGCGAACGGAAAACCGAAGAAATGGATGGTGGAAAACAGTTGGGGAGCTGCATCGGGCTATCAGGGACACCTGATTATGACGGATGAATGGTTCAATGAGTATATGTTCCGCCTGGTGCTGGAAACGAAATATGTACCGAAGAAGGTGCTGGACATCTTCAAGCAGAAGCCGATACAGCTTCCGGCATGGGATCCGATGTTTGCGGAAGAAAAATGATGACCGGGCAGAAATAACATGGCTCAGGGCTTGCTTTATCGGTAGAAATATCTTTTCTTTGTGAAAAGAAGGAACTGATTATACGGGGCGTGGAGGTTTGGGTATCTTCACGCCCTTTTGACCTTAAATAAGTATGCTATGGATAAAATGCAGCCAATATCTCAGGCTTTGTACAGCTTGTTGTTCTTAGGATGTATGGGAGCCGGATTCCCGCTTTATGTACAAGGACAGAATGTAGACGAATTGCCTCCCGATTCAATTTATAACATCGGGTATGCCCGTGGTAGTTTGAAGAATATTTCCGGTTCGGTGGAACAGATTACGGAAAAACAGATGAACCGTGAGCTGATAACCAATCCGCTGGAAGCCATTCAGGGGCGTGTGCCGGGACTTACCATCTTGAAGAGTAACAACGGGATGGCGGCGCTGGAGTCGGTCCGCTTGCGTGGTACGACTTCGCTGACCAGTGGAAATGACCCGCTGATTATCGTGGACGGAGTATTGGGTGATTTGACGATGCTGACCTCGGTATATCCCACCGATATAGAGTCTTTTACGATTTTGAAGGATGCGTCGGAAACGGCGCAGTATGGTTCACGTGGAGCGTCGGGAGTCATTAATATTGTCACCAAGAAAGGCCGGGCAGGGAAGACACGCGTGAATTACAATGGTAGTTTTGGTGTGTCACACGCTTATCGCCGGTTGGATATGCTTTCGGGAGCAGCGTATCGCAAGCTGGCGGCTGAACGAGGATGGAGTATCCTGGATAAGGGATATGACACGGATTTCCAGAAAGCCATTGAGCAGACGGGCTTGCAGCAGAATCATAACATTGCGTTTTATGGAGGTGGTGAGGCTTCTAATTACAGAGTGTCGTTAGGATTTCAGAATCGTGAGGGAGTGATTCAGAATGAGGGCATGAAACTGTTTACGGCCAATATGAATATGTCGCAGAAGATGCTTGACGGACTGATTGACTGTGAATTGGGGTTATTCGGTTCGATGAAGCGCGACCGTACGCTGTTTGATTTGCAGAAGACTTTTTATTCGGCAGCCGCTTTTAATCCTACCTTTCCTGATTTTCCGGATCCGGAAACCGGGAGCTGGGACCAGATTACGACGGCCAGTCAGATTACAAATCCATTGGCCTGGATGGATGTGGACAACCGCGAGGAGACTTCTTATTTCAGTTCGCACGCCCGCCTGACTTTTAATTTGCTGAAGGATTTGAAGATGGTGCTTTTTGGTTCTTATACCTATAGCACAACAGAAAATGCCCAGTTCCTGCCAACAACGGTATGGGCCAACGGACAGGCTTACCGGGGAAACCGGAAGTCGGAAGCCTTATTAGGAAACCTGATGCTGACGTATCAGAAGCAGTTGGGAACTCACTTTCTGGATGTGCTGGCTTTAGGGGAGGTGGAGAAGAATCGTTTTCAGGGCTTTTATACGACCACGACTAATTTCTCTTCCAATGAGTTGGGGTATCACAGTCTGCAGGGCGGGGCATTGCGTCCTTGGGAAGGTACTGGTTCCTATTATGAAGAGCCGCATCTGGTGTCGTTCCTGGGACGTGTGAATTATACGTACGATGACCGTTACGTGCTGACGGTGAACTTGCGTACGGATGCATCTTCCAAATTTGGACGGAATCATAAATGGGGCGTATTCCCTTCTGTTTCTGCAGCGTGGAATATAACCCGTGAGAAGTTTATGAGACGTTTTCACCTGATTGATAACCTGAAGCTGCGATTGGGATACGGATTGGCAGGAAATCAGGGAGGGATTGATTCGTATACTACCATGGCGCTGGTGCGTCCTAACGGGGTAACTCCGGTGGGAAACTCGCCTTTGGTGACGTATGAGAGCCTGAAAAACGTCAATCCGGATTTGAAATGGGAAGTCAAGTCGACTTTCAATGCGGGGGTGGACATGGGATTCTACGGAAACCGCTTGTTGCTGTCGGTGAATTATTATCTTTCCAAAACAAGGGATATGCTGTATATGTATGATGTCAGTGTTCCTCCGTTTGCCTATAACAAACTGTTGGCTAATCTGGGCTCCATGCGGAACAGTGGAACGGAACTCTCTATCGGTATCACCCCCTTGCGGACCAAGGACATGGAGCTGAATATCAACGCAAACGTAACTTTCCAGCGGAACAAATTGCTGTCGCTGAGCGGTATGTATGAAGGAGAATATATCAGTGCGGCGCAATATACGGCTTTGGCCGGACTGAACGGTGCGGGACTGCACGGCGGATACAACAATATCGTGTATCAGATTGTAGGACAGCCGTTGGGCGTTTTCTATCTGCCGCATTGTGAAGGACTGGTTTCGGATGGGAACGGAGGATATACTTATCAGATTGCTGACTTGAATGGAGGAGGCGTGAACTTGGAGGAAGGAGAAGACCGTTATGTAGCCGGACAGGCTACTCCCAAGACTTTGTTAGGTTCCAATATCAGCTTCCGTTACAAGCGTTTTGATGTGTCGTTACAGATAAACGGAGCATTCGGGCATAAGATTTATAATGGCACGGCGCTGAGTTACATGAACATGAACAGCTTGCCGGATTACAATGTGTTGGCTGAGGCTCCGGCACGGAATATACATGACCTGACGGCAACGGATTACTGGCTGGAAAGCGGCAATTATGTGAACTTTGATTACCTGACTGTGGGTTGGAACGTACCTATCAAAAAACAGCGTTTCTTGCACGGGGCACGCCTGGCACTGACCATTAATAACCTGGGCACAATATCCGGCTATTCGGGGCTGACTCCACTGATTAATTCTACCTTGGTGGACAATACTTTCGGGGTGGACGACAAGCGTACTTATCCTCTTTCAAGAACTTATATGATTAGTTTAGGTCTTAACTTTTAATCTGCTTATTATGAAAAGAATATACTCAATACTATTTGCATCGTTTTTTCTGCTGTCATGGACTTCTTGCAGCAGTTATCTGGAAGAGAATCCGAAGGATCGTCTGGATGAAGAAACGGCTTATTCTACCTTGTCGGACGTGCAGAAAAATGGGGTGCTTTCGTTGTATAATTACGTGGGTGGATATGTCGACAGTCAGGGCCTTCAGGGGACAGGCCGAGGTATCTATGATTTGAATACGTTTACTACTGATGAGGCTATCATGCCCACACGTGGAGGAGACTGGTATGACGGCGGATTCTGGCAGGGATTGTACTTGCATCGCTGGGGAGTGAACAATGAGGCGATTTATGCCACCTGGGAATACCTGTATCGCACGGTGATTTTGTGTAATGGATCTTTGGAAAGAATACAGGATTTTGCTGAAAAACATCCCAAGGAAAATGTAGCAGATTGTGTGGCTGAAGTACGGGCATTGAGAGCCATGTTTTATTATTATATTATGGACCTTTTCGGGAGTGTTCCACTGATTGAAAAGAGCAATCCGGAAGTTGAAGATATTGTTCAAGAGAAGCGTTCTAAAGTATTTAATTTCATTGTGAAAGAACTTGCGGAATCTTCTTCTCTTTTGAGCAAAGAACGGAGCAATCAGCCGGGAGTGTATTACGGGCGAATGACACAGCCAGTGGTGTGGTTTTTGCTGGCCAAATTAGCCTTGAATGCGGAAGTTTATACCGATGATGACTGGACAGACGGAAGCCGTCCGGACGGGAAATCCATCTTTTTCGAAGTGGAGGGGCAGCGTTTGAATGCCTGGCAAACGGTGAACTATTATTGTGAGAAGATTACGGCAGCAGGATATACCCTGGAAAAGGATTATACAGCCAACTTTGCCGTGTTCAATGAGTCCTCGGAGGAAAATATTTTTGTCATCCCCATGAGCAAGACTTTATACACCAATCAGTTTATCTACTTGTTCCGCTCGCGGCATTACAACCATGCCAAGGCGTATGGGCTGAGTGGAGAAAATGGCTCGTCGGCTACGAAAGAGGTGCTTGAGACCTTCGGCTATGATACGCCGCAGGTGGATGCCCGTTTTGATTACTGCTATTTTGCCGGGCCGGTAAAGGATTTGGAGGGAAATCAGATTCTGCTGGATGACGGGGTTACTCCATTGGTGTATGAGCCTTGGAACGTGGCACTGGATGTGTCGGGAAAGCCGTATGAGAAAACAGCCGGAGCCCGAATGAAAAAATACGAAGTCGATAAGACGGGGCTTAAGGACGGAAAACTGCTGGACAATGACATCGTGTTGTTCCGCTACGCCGACGTGCTGCTCATGCAAAGTGAGGCTAAGGTGCGGAATGGGGAAGATGGCGATGCCGAGTTGAATTTAGTGAGAAGTCGGGTAGGTATGGCTCCGAGAACTGCTACATTGGAAAATTTGCTGGATGAGCGAATGATGGAGCTGGCCTGGGAGGGCTGGAGGCGGCAGGATATGATTCGTTTCGGCGTTTTTACCCGTTCGTACAGCTGTCGTCCGCAGCTTCCGGGGGAGGAAAACGGCTATACTACCGTCTTCCCGATTCCGGAAAAAGTGATTGACATGAACCCTCAGCTGCACCAGCACAAGGGATATTAAGTGTATTTTTGCTCTCTCTATATGGCAGAATAGCCATTTTGTCATAGTTATTTAATATTTGCCTTTCGATATAAAGAAATATTTCTCTAATTCGATGGGCAAATATTCTTTTTTCACCTCTTTTTTATTTAATTTTGCACGCAAAATACAAAACCATTTTTTATAACCTAACATGGCAAATTTAATTAAGTTGCGTAAAGGCTTGGACATAAACCTGAAAGGTAAGGCGGCTGCGGAAGTGGTGGCTGTGAAAGAGCCGGGATTCTATACTCTGTGTCCCGATGATTTTACAGGCGTGACTCCGAAAGTGGTCGTTAAGGAACAGGAATATGTGATGGCCGGAGGACCCTTGTTTGTAGACAAGAATCATCCAGAAGTGAAATTTGTTTCGCCGGTAAGCGGCGTAGTGACAAGCGTGGAACGTGGGGCAAGACGCAAGGTGATGAGCATCACCGTGCAGGCTGCTACGGAACAGGACTTTGAAGAATTCGGCAAGAAGAGCGTGGCTGCGCTTGACGGGGCTGCTGTAAAGGAAATGCTGCTGAATGCCGGTTTGTTCGCGTTTATCCGTCAGCGTCCGTATGACGTAGTAGCTGATCCGACTGTGGCACCTCGTGCTATCTTCGTTTCTGCATTCGACACAAACCCGCTGGCTCCAGAATTCGAACTGGCGCTTTCAGGCGAAGAAGCAAACTTCCAGACTGGATTGGATGCATTGGCTAAGATGGCCAAGACATACCTGAGTATCAGTGTAAATCAGAAATCACCGGCTTTGACGCAGGCGAAGAACGTGGAAGTAACTGTATTTGACGGACCGCATCCTGCAGGTAACGTTGGTGTACAGATTAACCACATCGCTCCTGTAAACAAGGGTGAAACAGTATGGACTATCGATCCGCAGGCTGTTATCTTCATCGGCCGTCTGTTCAATACGGGTCATGTAGACTTTACCCGCACGGTAGCAGTGACTGGTTCGGAAGTGCTCAAGCCTGCCTACGTGAAACTGAAAGTAGGTGCACTGCTGACAGGTGTATTCGAAAACAACGTGACAAAAGACAAGGCTTTGCGCTACATCAGCGGTAACGTGCTGACCGGTAAGCAGATTTCTGCCAACGGTTATCTGGGAGCTTTCCACAGCCAGTTGACTGTAATTCCGGAAGGAAGCGACGTTCACGAAATGCTGGGTTGGATTATGCCACGTTTCAATGATTTCAGTACCAGCCGTTCTTATTTCAGCTGGATGATGGGTAAGAAGAAAGAATATGTGTTGGATGCACGTGTGAAGGGTGGTGAACGCCACATGATCATGTCGAATGAATACGACCATGTTCTTCCGATGGACATTCTGCCGGAATACCTGATTAAGGCAATCATCGCGGGCGATATTGACCGTATGGAAGCACTGGGTATTTATGAGGTAGCTCCAGAAGACTTTGCCTTGTGTGAATTTGTCTGCTCTTCAAAGATGGAATTGCAGCGTATTGTTCGTGACGGACTCGACATGCTCCGCCGTGAAATGTGTTAATGCTAACTAAAACGATTATTAATAAATGAACGCGTTAAGAAATTATCTCGATAAGATAAAGCCTAACTTTGAAGAGGGAGGCAAATTTCATGCTTTTCGTTCTGTGTTCGACGGGTTTGAAACATTCCTGTTTGTTCCGAACACTACTTCGAAGACAGGTACGCACATCCACGATGCGATAGACAGCAAACGTATCATGTCGTTCGTGGTGATCGCGCTGATACCGGCCTTGCTGTTCGGTATGTATAATGTGGGTTACCAGCATTTCCATGCTGCAAATGTAGAAGGCAGCTTCATTGAAATGTTCGGTTATGGTTTCCTGGCTGTACTGCCGAAAATCATTGTATCATACGTTGTGGGTCTGGGTATCGAATTTGTGGTAGCTCAGTGGAAGAAGGAAGAAATTCAGGAAGGTTTCCTGGTTTCAGGTATGCTGATTCCGATGATTGTGCCGGTTGACTGTCCGTTGTGGATGCTGGCTGTAGCTACTGCTTTCTCTGTAATTTTTGCAAAGGAAGTATTCGGTGGTACAGGTATGAACATCTTTAACCCTGCATTGATTACTCGTGCATTCTTGTTCTTTGCTTATCCGACCAAAATGTCTGGTGATACTGTATGGGTATCCAGCGACAGCATCTTTGGCTTGGGAAGCAATGTAGACGGTCTGACTGCTGCTACAGCACTGGGACAGGCTTCTACTGCAACTGATGCGATGGCATATCCTGCTTTCTCTTGGGATATGGTAACTGGTCTGATTCCGGGTTCTATCGGTGAAACCAGCGTAATTGCCATTGCTATTGGTGCGGTTATTCTGTTGTGGTCAGGTGTGGCAAGCTGGAAGACAATGTTGTCAGTATTTGTAGGTGGTGCGGTAATGGGATGGATTTTCAATACCATCGGTCCGGACACTGCAATGGCTAAGATGCCTTGGTTTGAACACTTGTGCTTGGGTGGTTTCTGCTTCGGTGCCGTATTTATGGCTACAGACCCTGTAACTTCTTCACGTACAGAAAACGGTAAGTTTGTATATGGTTTCCTGATTGGTGCCATGGCAATCATTATCCGTGTATTGAATCCGGGTTATCCTGAAGGTATGATGTTGGCTATCCTGCTGATGAACATCTTCGCTCCGCTGATTGACTACGTAGTAGTTCAGAATAACATTTCTCGCCGTGCAAAACGTGCTATGTCTAACAAATAAAAACCGAAAATACAATGAATACTAATAGTAACTCTTATACTATCATTTATGCTTCGGTAATGGTTGTTATCGTAGCATTCTTGCTGGCTTTCGTGAACTCTTCTTTGCGCGACTTGCAGGGAAAGAACGTAGAGCTGGATACAAAGAAGCAGATTCTTTCTTCACTGGGCATCAAAGGTGTGCAGGATGCAGAAGCTGAATTTGCTAAAGTGGTGAAATCGGATATGGTGGTATCTGAAGACGGCACACTGACTCCGTATGAAGGCGCTTTCGTGACTTCTTACGAAAAAGATTTCAAGGAAAACGGTCGTGCTCACATCTTCGTATGTGAAATCGAAGGACAGACTAAATATGTAATTCCGGTATACGGTGCTGGTCTTTGGGGTGCTATCTGGGGATATGTTGCCTTGAACGAAGACAAGAACACAGTATACGGAACTTACTTCTCTCATGCGTCTGAAACTCCGGGTCTGGGAGCAGAAATTGCAGGAGATCATTTCCAGAGTGAATTTAAGGACAAGCATGTAATGGACGGTGAAGCCGTTGCACTGGGAGTTGTAAAGAACGGAAAAGTTGAAAATCCGGAATTCCAGGTAGACGGTATCTCTGGTGGTACAATCACTTCAGTTGGTGTAGATGCCATGTTGAAAGGATGTATGACACATTACGCTAAATTTTTAACATCTAAAGAATAAGGAGGAGAACGAAAATGGGAAGTTTATTTTCAGCTAAAAACAGAGAAGTATTTTCTACTCCTATAGGCATGAACAACCCGGTAACCGTACAGGTGTTGGGTATCTGTTCTGCACTGGCTGTAACCTCCAAACTGGAGCCGGCCATCGTGATGGGTCTTTCTGTAACCATTATTACTGCTTTTTCTAACGTAGTGATTTCTTTGTTGCGTAAGACAGTGCCTAACCGTATTCGTATCATCGTACAGCTGGTAGTTGTAGCTGCTTTGGTAACTATCGTAAGTGAGTTGCTGAAAGCTTTTGCTTACGACGTGAGCGTACAGTTGTCTGTATACGTAGGTTTGATCATTACCAACTGTATCCTGATGGGACGTCTGGAAGCATTTGCTATGTCAAACGGTCCGTGGGAATCATGCCTTGACGGTATTGGTAACGGTCTGGGTTATGCCAAGATTCTGGTAATCGTTGCATTCTTCCGTGAATTGCTGGGTTCAGGAACACTGTTGGGCTTCAACATCCTGAACTATGAGGCTGTAAAGAATGCCGGTTATGTAAACAACGGTTTGATGTTGATGCCGCCGATGGCTTTGATCATCGTAGCTTGCCTGATCTGGTATCAGCGTGCAAAACACAAAGAGTTGCAAGAAAAAGAATAATTATTAACCAACAACGGAAATTAAAAATCCAGAATTATGGAACATTTTTTTAGTTTATTGGTCCGCTCAATCTTTGTGGACAATATGATATTTGCGTTCTTCCTGGGTATGTGTTCATACCTGGCGGTATCGAAGAACGTGAAGACTGCCCTCGGTCTGGGTATCGCCGTAACTTTCGTGCTGGTGGTTACCTTGCCGGTGAACTACCTTCTGCAGACGAAGGTACTGGCTGCCGACGGCATTCTGGGAATTGACCTGAGCTTCCTGAGCTTCATTCTTTTCATTGCCGTAATTGCGGCTATCGTTCAGCTGGTAGAAATGATTGTAGAACGCTTCAGTCCTTCACTGTATGCGTCACTGGGTATCTTCCTGCCGTTGATTGCTGTAAACTGTGCCATCATGGGTGCTTCTCTGTTCATGCAGCAGCGTATCACTCTGAGCCCGTCTGATGCTAAATACATCGGCGACATCTGGGATTCTATCTCTTACGCACTGGGTTCAGGTATCGGCTGGTTGCTGGCTATCGTAGGTCTGGCTGCTATCCGTGAAAAAATGGCTTACTCTGACGTGCCTGCTCCGCTGAAAGGCTTGGGCATCACATTCATCACTGTAGGTCTGATGGCAATGGCATTTATGTGTTTCTCTGGTTTGAACATCTAATAGGAAAGGAATAAGACAATGGATATGAATTTTATTTTAGCAAGCATTGGAGTATTCCTCGTGACTATTCTGGTGCTGGTAGTCATCCTGCTGGTTGCAAAGAATTTCCTCGTTGCTTCCGGTAATGTGAAACTGACTATCAACGGCGATAAGGATATGGAAGTAGAGTCTGGCTCTACATTGCTGAACACATTGGCCGTAAACGGAGTGTTCTTGCCTTCAGCTTGTGGTGGTAAGGGTTCTTGCGGACAGTGTAAATGTCAGGTAGTAGAAGGTGGTGGCGAAATCCTGCCTTCTGAGGTGAGCCACTTCAGCCGTAAACAGCAGAAAGACCACTGGCGTCTGGGCTGTCAGGTGAAAGTGAAGGGAGATATGGCTATCAAGGTTCCTGAATCTGTAATGGGTGTAAAGGAATACGAATGTACAGTTATCTCCAACAAGAACGTGGCTACCTTTATCAAAGAGTTCAAGGTGCAGTTGCCTAAGGGTGCGCACATGGACTTTATCCCGGGTTCATACGCACAGATTAAGATTCCTAAATTCGAAATGGATTACAACAAGGATATCGACAAAGATCTTATCGGTGCTGAATACTTGCCTGCATGGGAAAAATTCGGTTTGTTCGGTCTGAAATGTAAGAACGAAGAAGAAACTATCCGTGCTTACTCTATGGCTAACTACCCTGCAGAAGGTGACGTGTTCATGTTGACAGTTCGTATTGCAACTCCTCCGTTCAAGCCAGACCGCAGCGGATTCATGGATGTGATGCCGGGTATCGCTTCTTCTTATATCTTTACCCTGAAACCGGGTGACAAGGTATTGATGAGTGGTCCTTACGGAGACTTCCATCCGATTTTCGATTCTAAGAAGGAAATGATCTGGGTAGGTGGTGGTGCCGGTATGGCTCCGCTTCGTGCACAGATTATGCACATGACTCGTACATTGCATACTACTGACCGTGAATTGCATTACTTCTATGGTGCGCGTGCATTGAATGAAGTGTTCTATCTGGACGACTTCTTGAAACTGGAAAAAGACTTCCCGAACTTCCACTTCCATCTGGCTTTGGACCGTCCGGACCCTGCAGCCGATGCAGCTGGCGTGAAGTATACAGCAGGATTCGTTCATCAGGTAATGTTGAACACTTACTTGAAAGATCACGAAGCTCCGGAAGACATCGAATACTACATGTGTGGTCCTGGTCCGATGTCGAAGGCAGTTGTCGCTATGCTGGATAGCCTCGGCGTAGAAGAATCTTCTATCATGTATGATAACTTCGGTGGATAATCCGCAGAATTTATGACATAATGAAGCAAAAGGCTTTCAGGAAATATCCTGAAAGCCTTTTTTATGCGGATACGGTTCAAAGGGTAATCAATAGAAAGTGAAATGAAGCTTTATATTACAAAAATGTGAATAAATTGTTCATTTTGCTATACCTTTCTTGATATACGTCAATAAATGATAGGGGTAGAGCAACTTTCTTTGTAGTTTATTTTTATGTTGTCCAACATATCCTTATCTTTGTAGCGGTAAAAGGAAAAAAGCTCGAGCTAAGCTAGATTTTGAATTATTTAGGTAACAAAGTTTTTAGGTAAAAGATTTTAAAGGTATGAAAAGATTAGGATTAACATTAGCAGCCGCATTGGTATTTTCAGTTTCTATGTTTGCAGAAGGTGTACAGGATAACAATGCACAGAAATGGAATGGTTCAATCAACAAGTCAAAGCTGACTAAATATTTGAATCTTTCATCTAACCAGCATGAAAAAGTTGCTGACATCTGCGACTACTTTGAACAGGAAATGACTCGTGCAAACGCATCAAAGACAGATAACAAAGAAAAAGTTCGTAAAGCTGTTTACGGTAACTTGAAATTGATGAAGCAGACGCTGGACGACAAGCAGTATTCTAACTATGTTCGTCTGATGGCCATGACACTGCGCAACAAAGGCATCGACTTGAACGAAGCAAAATAAAGAGAGATTAATACATAGGAAGAGCCCCGGAGACTTGCATAAGGTTTTCCGGGACTCTTTTTATACAGAAATTTATTCTTCGTGATAGTCGTTCAAGCGATTGTTCCATAGATATTTACGCGTTTCGCTGACAACCACTCCCGACAGCAGAACCAATGAGATGAGATTAGGAATAGCCATGAGGGCATTTACCACGTCAGCAAAGTTCCACACAAGAGTGAGGTTGATGACGGAACCCACGTAAATCATCAGAATCCACATCAGACGATAGGCAAACATGATTTTCTTTCCACCCAGGTATTCTACAGCTTTCTGTGAGTAATAGGTCCATCCTAAAATGGTGCTGAAGGCAAAAGTGACGATACCAAACGAAAGGATGGGAGTACCGATGTAGGGGATTTTGGCAAAAGCCATCTTGGTGAGTGCCGCGTCGCTGGTATAATCAATGTCCGGATAGGACAGGATACTGCTTACCAGTACAAGTCCTGTCAGTGCACATATCACGACCGTATCCCAGAAAGTCCCGGTAGAGGAGACCAGTGCCTGACGTACGGGGTTGCGTGTCTGTGCTGCGGCGGCTACAATCGGTGCGGAGCCCAGTCCTGATTCGTTGGAGAATAGTCCGCGGGCAATACCGTAGCGGGCAGCCATCATGACCGTGGTTCCTACGAATCCGCTGCCTGCCGCCCGTGCCGAAAAGGCAGATTCAAAAATCAGCCGGAAAGATTCTCCTAAATAGGCATGGTTGACAATCAGAATATAGATACATCCCCCTACATAGAGTAAGGCCATAATGGGTACGAGGCCCATACAGACTCTGGCGATGCTCTTTACTCCGCCGATGACTACCAAAGCCGTGAGAATACTCATCAGAATGCCTGTCAGGTGAGGAGATACTCCGTACGATTCATTCAGCAGCAGGGAAATAGAGTTGGCCTGTACCGTGTTGCCGATACCGAAAGCAGCCAGTGCGGTAAAGATACAGAACAGAACTCCGAGCCATTTCAATCCTAAGCCGCGTTCCAGTGCATACATCGGTCCGCCAATCATCTCGCCCGACGAATTCTTTATGCGGTATTTTACGGCTAGAAGTCCTTCAGCGTATTTGGTCGACATGCCCAGTACACCTGTCAGCCAGCACCAGAATACGGCACCCGGTCCGCCTAATGCGACGGCGGTCGCTACTCCAATGATGTTTCCGGTCCCGATGGTAGCTGCCAGTGAAGTGGCCAGTGCTCCGAACTGGCTGACATCGCCTCCTGCATCTTTATCCTTGCTTACAGAGAGTCGTAAGGCCTTGAGGATATGTAACTGCGGAAAACGCAACCGGATGGTAAGATAAAGATGGGTGCCCAGGAGCATGATAATCATAGGCCATCCCCACATAAACGAACTGATTTCTTGCACAATTTTTGTAAGCTGTTCCATTTTCTGTTTGTTTTGATTTTGTCGCAAAAGTATAAATAATAAATTAAAAAGGATATATTATTTGAAAAAATGATGTCATAATATAATTTCTATATCAAATTATCTCTCATTTTGAAAGCGTTTTTAGGTGTGGGATTTCAGTTGGTTTACTGTGCGTATTTCCTTTTCCACAAAACTCTGCGGATTTTCCTTGCGGCATTATCGGGTTTTATGTACTTTCGAATGAATAATTTACATAAAGAAGATATGAATTTCAAGAAAATAGTAGCCGTAGACGAGACGCTGCTGAATGAAGCGGCGCTCGAACAATTGAAGACAATAGGGGAAGAAGTGGTTGTATATCATGATTTTCCCACTGAAGAAGAGGAAGTTATCCGCCGTATTGGCAATGCCGACTGTCTGCTGGTATCTTTCCGTACGCCTATCCGTCGGTCTGTGCTGGATGCTTGCCCGAACATCCGTTATATAGGCATGTGCTGTACGCTCTATAACCCGGAAAGCTCGAATGTTGATGTGATTGAGGCTCGCAAAAGAGGAATCACGGTGTTAGGAGTGAAAGATTATGGCGATGAAGGTGTGGTGGAATATGTGGTCAGCGAACTGGTGCGTCTGCTCCATGGTTTTGGCAATGTGCGCTGGCTGGAGGAAAGCACGGAACTGACAGGGCGTAAGGTGGGAATCATCGGTTTGGGAAAGACCGGAGGAATGATTGCCGAAGCCATGCGGTTTTTCGGTGCCGAGGTGCTGTACTATAGCCGTACCCGTAAACCGGAAGCCGAAACAAAGGGCATTGCCTACCGCCCGTTGGCCGATTTGCTGACGGAAGCGGAAATCATCTGTACTTGCCTGCCGCGCAACAATTACCTGCTGGGTGAGCCGGAGTTTGCATTGATGGGCGACCGTAAGATACTGGTAAATACGTCTGTAGGACCTACTTTTGAAGTAGATGCCCTGAAGAAATGGCTGGGAACATGCAAACACAGCTATTACTTGTGTGATGCGACCGGAATGGGCGTGGCTCGTGATGCTCTGAAGGATATTCCGAATGTGCTGTACACGCCTTATATATCCGGAAAATCCATTCAAAGCGTAGAGCGTTTGTCGCAGAAAGCCCTGGCCAATATCAGGACTTTTCTTTCAGAAGCTCCTCAAGTTTAAGCAACTCGTCGCGGTATTGTGCCGCTTCGATAAAGTCCAGCTTCTTGGCGGCTTCCTGCATCAGCTTGCGGGTCTGTTCGATGCTCTTTTGCAACTGGCCCTTTGTCATATACTGTACCACAGGGTCGGCGGCTGCATGAAGCTGGGCTTCGGTCTCGGTATAGGCCCGTGGTTCTTTAGGCTTGCTGCTGTTTTCCTGAGACGACTGTTTTTCGATGTCGAGCAGGGCATTGGCGCGTGAACGGGTAATTTGTTTCGGCGTGATGCCGTGTGCTTCGTTGTAAGCCAACTGCTTTTCCCGTCGGCGGTTGGTCTCATCGATGGTCTGTCGCATGCTGTCCGTAATACGGTCGGCATACATGATGACCTTTCCGTTCACGTTGCGGGCAGCACGTCCGGCCGTTTGGGTGAGCGAGCGGTGCGAACGCAGGAAACCTTCCTTGTCGGCATCCAGGATAGCTACGAGCGACACCTCCGGCAAGTCGAGTCCCTCACGCAGCAGGTTGACACCCACCAGCACATCGTAGATACCTTCCCGCAGTTCGTCCATGATTTTGATACGCTCCAGTGTTTCCACGTCGCTGTGGATATAAGCGCAGCGGATACCGTTGTTGAGCAGGTATTCCGTCAGTTCTTCTGCCATGCGCTTGGTCAGGGTAGTGACAAGCACACGCTCCTCCCTTTCGATGCGCTGCTGAATCTCTTCCATCAGGTCGTCTATCTGGTTCAGGCTGGGACGTACGTCAATCACCGGGTCCAACAGTCCCGTAGGACGAATCACCTGTTCCACTACGATACCTTCACTCTGTTGCAGTTCGTATTCTGCCGGAGTGGCACTCACGTAAATCACCTGCTTGGCCATCTGCTGGAACTCTTCGAATGTAAGCGGACGGTTGTCCATGGCGGCCGGCAGACGGAATCCGTATTCCACCAGATTTGTCTTGCGGGCACGGTCACCGCCGTACATGGCCCTGATTTGCGGTACGCTGACGTGACTTTCATCGATGACAATCAGAAAATCTTCAGGGAAGAAATCAAGCAGACAGTAGGGACGGGTGCCCGGTTCGCGTCCGTCGAAGTAACGTGAATAGTTTTCAATCCCCGAACAATGTCCCAGCTCGCGCAGCATTTCCATGTCGTAGGTCACACGCTCGTACAGACGTTTGGCTTCGTAAGGTTTACCGATTTCTTCAAAATAAGCCACCTGCTTGGTCAGATCGTCTTCAATCTGATGAATGGCGCGGAGCGTACTTTCCTTGGTTGTCATGAACAGGTTGGCCGGATAAATCTTATATTCTTCGAACGTACCGATACGGTGTCCTGAAACCGGGTCTATCTCTTCAATACCGTCAATCTCATCGTCCCAGAACATTACCCGCAGCACACTGTCGGTATAAGCCAGGAAGATGTCCACCGTATCACCTTTTACACGGAAGTTGCCTCGGTTCAGCTCGATGTCATTCCGAACGTACAGACTGTCCACCAGCCGGCGGAGGAATACGTTGCGGTCCAGCAGCTTTCCTTTTTTGATTTCAATCACGTTGTTGTAGAAATCTGCCGGGTTTCCCATACCGTAGATACACGATACGGACGATACCACGATGACATCCTTCCGGCCGGAAAGGAGGGAAGAAGTTGCAGCCAGACGAAGCTTGTCGATTTCTTCGTTGATGGCCAGGTCTTTTTCAATATAAGTATCGGTCGACGGAATGTATGCTTCCGGCTGATAATAGTCGTAGTAAGACACATAATACTCCACCGCATTGTGAGGGAAGAAATTTTTGAACTCCCCGTAAAGCTGGGCGGCCAGTGTCTTGTTGTGACTCAGAATCAGTGTCGGCTTGTTGATGTTCTTGATGACATTGGCAATGGTAAAAGTCTTTCCAGAGCCGGTTACTCCCAGCAGCGTCTGTGCAGGCACATGCTGCCGGATACCTTCAGTCAGTTGGGCGATGGCCTCCGGCTGGTCGCCGGTAGGCTGATAGTCGGATATCAGTTCAAAATCCATTGCATCTGAATATTGGTGAATGAAAACGGTTGTAAAATTACATATATATTTTATACCATACTTTGCAATCCTGAAAAATTACATTAAAAAATGGCCTGGAGTTGCATTATTCGCTGGAAAAGAGTAATTTTGCGCAACTATATCAATTATATATGAAAAAATATATCGCAATGGTCCTCCTTTCTGCTGGAGTTTTATCTTCATGCGGAGAGTACAATAAAGTGCTGAAAAGCACTGACTATGAATACAAATACGAAGCGGCGAAAAGCTATTTTGCCAAGGGACAGAATTCACGTGCGGCAACCATTCTGGAAGAATTGATTCCTATTCTGAAGGGTACGGCCAACGGGGAAGAGTCTTTGTATATGCTGGCAATGACTTATTACAACCAGGGTGATTTTGTGACTGCTTCACATTATTTTAATACGTATTATACGACTTATCCGCGCGGTACTTATACGGAACTGGCGCGTTTTCATAGCGGAAAGGCTTTGTTCCTTGATACTCCGGAACCACGTCTGGACCAGAGCAGCACGTACAAGGCTATTCAGGAACTGCAGATGTTTTTGGAGTATTTTCCCGCAAGTCAGCGAAAGGATATTGCCCAGAACATGATTTTTGAGTTGCAGGACAAGTTGGTGGAGAAGGAATACCTTTCTTCCAAACTCTATTACGACTTGGGCTCTTATTCAGGAAATTCGGTGTATAGCAGCACGGGTAACAATTATCTGGCAGCCATTGTCACAGCACAGAATGTGTTGAAAGAATATCCTTACACCAAATTGCGTGAGGAACTTTCTATTCTGATTCTCCGTGCCAAGTATCACATGGCAAAGGAGAGTGTGCTGGAAAAGAGAGAAGACCGTATGCGCGAAACCGTGGATGAATATTATGCTTTCAAGAATGAGTTCCCGGAAAGCAAATACATGAAAGAAGTGGAAGACATCTTCAAAGAAGTCAGCAAGTACATTTCTACAGATGAAGAATAATATAAACGTTTATAATTATAAATTAAGTTATGGATTACAAAAAAACAAACGCTCCTACAAATACGGTTACACGTAATTTGATGGAACTCTGTGAGGACACAGGCAATATTTATGAAACAGTATCTATCATCGGCAAGCGTGCCAACCAGATTGCTGCCGAAATGAAGAATGACCTTTCCAAGAAACTGCAGGAGTTTGCTTCTTATAACGATAACCTTGAAGAGGTGTTTGAAAACAGAGAACAGATTGAAATCTCTCGTTATTATGAAAAACTCCCGAAACCGACGTTGATTGCGACTCAGGAGTACATAGAAGGAAAGGTTTATTACAGAAACCCGGCAAAGGAAAAGGAAAAATTGCAGTAATCCTCCTATAGGTAAAGATTTTAGTGAATGCGCATGCGCATTTGGGCTTGTCATTCTGAGTGTAGACGGCAAGAACCGTCGCCCTCAGAATGACATTTGTTTTGGAAACCTTAATACGATTGATTATGATACAGAGAATACAGACCGTTTATTTGCTCGTAGTAGCTATCTTGATGGTAGTAATGATGTCTGTTCCCGTGGGCAGCTTCTATACCGATAAAAATATTTGTGAGATGACAAACCTTTCATACCTGCTTCCGGACGGAGCGGTGAACTATACGCCGTGGGCTTTGTTTGCGATACTGGTAGTAGTGGCTGTGATGGCTTTGGTGACTATTTTCCTTTACCGGAAACGTATGTTGCAGATTCGTCTGACCATCTTCAATACGATTGTGCTGGTTGGTTACTATTTGGTACTGGCTTATTTTGTCGTAAATCCGGACAAGGCATTCGATGACTACAGTTTCATGCCTTCATGGACAGTTTGTCTTCCATTGGTAAGCATTATCCTGAACTGGCTGGCTATCCGTGCTATCGGCAAGGATGAGATGCTGGTAAAGGCGTACGAAAGATTGCGCTGATTCGCAGTTTGTAATAAGAAAGCCATCGGGGCGTTTCTTTACTTTAGAGGAAACGCCCCGATGGCTTTTATTCTTTTCTTCTGTTATTCCAGGATATACATTTCAGAAGGAGTGGTTCGCTTCAGTGGAGTTACTTCCACGTCTTTTCCTACGATGATGTTTTCCTGCCGGAATGCCAGTTCCACTGTCTTGAAAGCCAGCTCCGGATGGTTGTTGTCCTTGCTCAGGTGGCAGAGCCATAAATGTTTCAAACGCTGGGGAAAATGATGACTCAGGTAGTCGGCCATTTCGTGGTTGCTCATGTGTCCGTTCGGGCCGGCAATGCGCTCCTTCAGATGCTGTGGGTAAGGTCCCATCTGGAGCATGCTGTCGTCGTAGTTGGCTTCCAGTATCAGGTAATCAGCCTGCTGTATGAAGCGTGAGGCAGTCGGGGTGATATGCCCGATGTCGGTCAGGAAAGAGAATGTCTTATCGCCTGCCGTGATGCAGTAACCCACGTTGTCGGTTCCGTCGTGAGGCACTTCGAAGCAGGTGATGGTGAAATCTCCTACGCTGAATGTTTCTTCTTTCCGGATAAAGCGGGTACGTTCGGGACTTAATCGTTCGGTCATGCAGTAGCTGTGCTTCATGCCTTCGTGTATTTCCGGAGTGGTATATACCGGAATCCCGTGCTTCTCTCCCAAATGCCCTACTGCCTTGATGTGGTCGGCGTGGTCATGAGTAACCAGTACAGCCTGTATCCCTTCAAGGTTTAGCATACGTTCCTTAAATACCTTCTTGATGGTGCGGATACCGATACCGGCATCAACCAATATGGCGGTGTTGTCAGTAGCCAGGTAGTAACAGTTTCCGCTGCTGCCGCTGGCCAGACTCATAAATTTTACTGTCATTGTCTCTCTTTTTTGCTAAAGGAACGCAAAGATAGTGAAAGGTGAGAGGAGAGACAAACGAAAAACAAAGTTTTTCAGGTTTGGCTATCCCGAACCGCTTCCTGTCTTATGAAAAGATAGTGAAAGGTGAGAGGAAAGGCAAACGAAAAAAGATATAAATAAAACAAGGCCATTCCGAAAAGGAACAGCCTTGCAAACGAGTTGTATCTGTTTTTAGATATACCGTAATTTCTTAGAACTGGAAAAAATTCTTGGCGTTGTTGTAGCAGATGTCTTCCACCATCTGTTGTATGCGCGGCATTTCGCATTCAGGAATTTCACCGTTTTCTACATCTCTTCCCAGCAGGTTACAGAGTGTACGGCGGAAGTATTCATGACGCGGGTAAGAAAGGAAGGAACGTGAGTCGGTAAGCATACCTACGAAGCGGCTCAGCAATCCCAGCAGGGAAAGTGCGTTCATCTGTTTTTCCATACCGTCTTTCTGATCGAGGAACCACCAGCCTGAACCGAACTGGATTTTTCCCGGGATAGAACCATCCTGGAAGTTGCCCAACATGGTAGCGATTACTTCGTTGGCGCAAGGATTCAGGTTGTAGAGAATGGTCTTAGTAAGCTTTCCTTCTGAGTTCAGGCGATCCAGGTATTTTGCCATAGATTTGGCTGTGGTAAATTCACCGATAGAGTCGAAACCAGTGTCAGGTCCTAACAGCTTGAACATCTTGGTATTGTTGTTGCGGATAGCACCGTAGTGGAACTGCTGTGTCCAGCCAGTTTCCCAGTCCATTTCGCCGAATACCACCAGCATGGCCGACTTGAACTTCAGAATTTCTTCGTGTGTCAGTTCCGTACCACCGTATACCTTGTTGAAGATGGCGCGGATTTCCGCATCCGTATAATCTTCTGCATAGAACTCTTCAATACCGTGGTCGGACAACTTACAGCCTTGTTCGGCAAAGAAAGCGTGACGTTTGCGCAGCGCTTCAATCATGTCGTCAAAGTTAGAGATGCTGACACCGCTTACTTCTGCCAGTTTTTCTACGTAGGCACGGAATTCAGCCGGCACTTCTACTGCCATTGCCTTATCCGGACGCCAGGTAGGCAGCATCTTGATTTCAAATCCGCTTTCACGGGTAGCGATGTGATATTCCAGTGAATCTACCGGGTCGTCCGTTGTGCAGACTGTTTCTACATGATAGCGACGCATCAGGTTGCGAGCTGAATATTCCGGAGTAGCCAGTTTGGCATTACATTCGTCAAAAATTTCGCGGGCGGTAGACGGATTCAGAATCTTGTCGATGCCGAAAGCAGTCTTCAGTTCCAGGTGTGTCCAGTGATACAGCGGGTTGCGGAATGTATAAGGAACAGTTTCAGCCCATTTTTCGAACTTTTCCCAGTCGGTAGTGTCTGTTCCGGTGCAGTAACGTTCTGCCACTCCGTTGCTTCGCATGGCACGCCATTTATAGTGGTCACCTCCCAGCCAGATTTCAGTAATGGATTTGAACTGGTAATCGTCGGCTACCATTTTTGGAATCAGGTGGCAGTGATAGTCAATAATCGGCATTTTAGCCGCATGATTGTGATATAACTCCTGTGCGGTTTCAGTTTGCAGCAGGAAGTTTTCGTCCATAAATTTCTTCATGATAAATTGTATTTTTAAGTTTCGTAGTTGTTTTCAAATAATATAGTATTGAATAGATAACTTACAATTTATTTATGTTGGGCAACATAAAATATCGAATACCTATCCGTTATCGAACACGAAAGTAGAAATTTTATTTGGAATAACAAAATATTTATTACCTTTGCAACACTCATTTATGAAAATTAAATCCATAGATGGATAGACAAGTATGTGAAAAACAACGGGTTACATTCAACTCTTCTAATTTTTGAAGGGTAAAATGCAACCAAAAGGCCGAAAGGACAACAATTTTGTTATTAAAGATATAATATGAAAGCATTAAACAAAGAGACCGCAAAGAAAACGGTCCGTCCGGAAAGAATTATTCAGTTTGGCGAAGGTAATTTCCTTCGTGCGTTTGTTGACTGGATTATCTACAACATGAACGAAAAGGCTGATTTCAACAGCAGTGTAGTGGTGGTTCAGCCCATCGAAAAAGGAATGATTGACATGCTGAACGCGCAGGATTGTCTTTATCATGTCAATTTGCAGGGCTTGGACAAAGGGGAAACGGTGAACAGCCTGACCATGATTGACGTAATCAGCCGTGCACTGAATCCTTACAGTCAGTTTGAAGAGTTCATGAAGCTGGCCGAACAGCCGGAAATGCGTTTCGTAATCTCCAATACAACCGAAGCAGGTATTGCGTTCGACCCTTCCTGCAAACTGGAAAATGCACCGGCTTCTTCTTATCCGGGCAAGCTGACACAACTTTTGTATCATCGCTATAAAACCTTCCAGGGAGATATGTCAAAGGGATTGATTATCTTCCCCTGTGAACTGATTTTCCTGAACGGACACAAGTTGAAAGAAACCATCTATCAGTATATTGAGCTTTGGAACTTGGGAGATGACTTCAAGCAATGGTTTGAAAAGGCTTGTGGTGTGTATGCTACATTGGTTGACCGTATCGTACCGGGATTCCCGCGCAAGGATATTGCGGCTATCAAAGAAAAACTGCAATACGATGACAACATGGTGGTGCAGGCCGAAATTTTCCATCTGTGGGTAATTGAAGCACCTCAGGAAGTAGCTGCCGAATTCCCGGCCGACAAAGCCGGACTGAATGTGCTCTTTGTGCCGTCGGAAGCACCGTACCACGAACGGAAAGTGACTTTGCTGAACGGACCACACACCGTGCTTTCTCCGGTAGCTTACTTGTCGGGTATCAATATCGTGCGTGATGCCTGCCAGCATCCGGTAGTAGGCAAGTTTATCCATAAAGTAATGTTCGAGGAACTGATGGAAACCCTGAACCTGCCGAAAGCAGAATTGGAAAAATTTGCACATGACGTGCTGGAACGCTTCAACAATCCGTTTGTAGACCATCAGGTGACTTCTATCATGCTGAATTCCTTCCCAAAATACCAGACACGCGATTTGCCGGGTTTGAAGACTTACTTGGAACGCAAGGGCAAGTTGCCTGAAGGGCTGGTATTGGGACTGGCCGCCATCATTACCTACTACAAAGGTGGTGTACGTGCCGATGGCGCAGAAATCGTGCCCAATGACGCACAGGAAATCATGGACCTGCTGAAACAGTTGTGGGCCACGGGTGATACAGCCAAGGTAACCGAAGGCGTGCTGGGTGCCACCTTTATCTGGGGCGAAGACCTGAACCTGATTCCGGGACTGGCAGAAGCCGTGAAGAAGAACCTGGACAGCATTCAGGAAAAAGGTATGCTGGAAACCGTGAAAGCCATTCTGTAACGATTAATTGTTAGAATTCCATATCATTATGCGGGAGGAGAAGCCTGTTTGGGGACTTTTCCTCCCGTTTTGTATGTATAAACTTGCATTTTTAATTCTTTTTGTTTATCTTGCCTTTCAAAGCAGGAGGCAGGTATGGAAATCACCGCACAAGTACTAAAGGAACTGGAACTGTTTAATCGTGGACGTACGAGCGACAAGGGTGTCTATCTTATCAGCATGGCCACAGAATATCGTCCGTATTATGCCTTGTGGCGTGAGTTTCCTTCTCCTCATTCTTATCTGTTTGTCCGTACGTTAGGAGTGACGCTGGATGCGGCTTCGGCCCGTGCTTTTTCCATGCTGCAGAACTGCAATGTGCGGTTGGAGACCGCTGACAATGCACAGTTTGAGTCCTATTACGGGGCACTGGACGATTTGATGCCCTTCGGAAAATACAAGGGAAAGCATCTGGCTGAAATCTATTACGTGGATCCTTCTTACATGCTCTGGCTGGCTAATAAGTTTGAACCTACCAACCCTCGGTACGAACGGGTGGTGGAGCTGGCCAAGCGCTTTGCCGTGGTGCATTTTGAACTGACCGTGCGCAAGCCGCGCATTGCTTCGGTAAGCCATTTTGTAGGAACGGTGGGAGAGACGTTGAAGGACTTGCAGGTCACGGTGCTGAACGTGCGGCTTCAGGTAGATACGTACAAACCCGATTTCTTTGTCGACCAGAATGTACTGGCGGCCGACCGCGACGGTAATCGCTTTACCTTTCTGGTCAAGGCCCGCGCCCGTAGTCTGACACCGAACGCCTTGAGTTGCCGCAGCCGTCAGATACAGCCGCAGGAGTTCCTGCATCTGCTTTCGGCCAAAGTCATGTCACAATATGAGTCGCATGGAGTGCGCTATACCCGTCTGGGTTACGTGAAACTGGCGTGACGAAAGGCCAGACGCACATATTCTTTCTGCCAGTCCTCCGGTTTGAGTACCTGCTGGTCGTAGGAAAGCAAGTCAATGTCAAGCGGGATGCGTCCTTCCTTCTTGCTGTCCGGAGTCCGTCCGTTTGTCTGCTCAATTTGCTTCAGGATGCTTCGCACCTCCGTCATGGGCAGTGAGGTGCGGAAACGTGCGGCACGGTTCAGAAACGGTTGCGGATTCTCCATTTTCTCCGGCACGGTTTCTACGATTCCTCCCCATTCAATATCCGGGAAGAGACGTTGCAAGGCGTCTTCCGCATTCTTCAGGTGCAGAAGGGCATCCAGGTTGGAGCCCATGCAGAGCAGGCAGGTATGCGAGGTCGCTGTATCACACATGGGCAGAATGGTTTTTACGGAATACGAAATACAATCCTACCACGATGAAAGGAATGCTCAGAATCTGTCCCATGTCTATCGGGAGCGCATTCTCAAAGTCCACCTGTCTTTCTTTCAGGAACTCCACGAAGAAGCGGAAGGTGAAAATCAGGGTGATGCACAAACCGAAATAGAAGCCTTTCCGTACGTTTTCTTTCTTCTTCCGGAAGATGACCACCATTATCAGGAAGAACAGGAAGTAGGCCAGTGCTTCGTAGAGCTGCGCCGGATGACGGGGCTGCATATCCACCCGTTCGAAGATAAACGCCCAAGGCACGTCCGACGGCATGCCGATGATTTCCGAGTTCATCAAGTTGGCCAGTCGGATAAATCCGGCAGCCACGGGAGCAGCCACTCCCATCATATCCAGAATATCGAGAAAATGAATCTTCGTTTTCCTGCAGAAAAGCACTAGTGCCAGAATCAGTCCCAGCGTACCTCCGTGGCTGGCCAGTCCGGCATATCCGGTAAACACCCATCCGCCCTGTGGCAGGAAATGTACCGGCAATATGATTTCCAGCGGATGACTCAGGAAATACTGCGGGTCATAGAACAGACAGTGCCCCAAGCGTGCCCCGGCAAAGATACCGATAAAACTATAGGTAAACAGCGTCTGGAAAGTATCCAGCGGAAGTCCCTTTTGCTTGTACAAATAGTAGACTACCTGACTGCCGGTCAGAATGGCAATCATCCACAGCACGCTGTACCATCGGAGGGTAAAACCGCCGAGATGAAACAATGCCGGGTCCGGATTCCAGTGTATGTAAAGAAATTCCATCATCTTTCCTTCGTTTTAAGTCTGCGGCAAAGGTAGTGAAAGGTGAGAGGAGAGCCAAGCGAAAAACGCAGTTTTTCAGGTGTAAGTATATCTGTGCCAAAACACCTTTATGTTTAAAACAAAACGCAAATGCGTTTTACTTCAAACGCAAAGGCGTTTTTTATGTCCGTTTTTTTACTGGTACAAGAAGCGCTTGATGCTCTTCTTGGCTGTCTTTTCAAATTCTTCCGGATAAAGCTTCACCTGCGTAATCTGCGAGTAAGCCGGAAGTACCTTGTTCAGTTCGATGCGGTTCAACTCCAACGCTTCCTCCAGCTGTTTCTTGTTCATTCCTTGCGAGAAGGCGTCTTCATTGTCCGGATAAACCAGCGCTACCAGCTTGTTCTCTTTGAGAATCACCAGCGACTCGTTCACGTAAGGCATGTTGTTCAGGCGAGCTTCAATTTCTTCCGGATAGATGTTCTGTCCGGAAGCAGTAAGCAGCATGTTCTTGCAACGGCCCTTGATGAAGATGTTTCCATTCGCATCCTTGATGGCCATGTCGCCAGTATGCAGCCAGCCGTCCTTGTCGATAGTCTGTGCGGTAGCACTTTCGTTCTTGTAGTATCCTAACATGACGTTCATACCCCGGCACACCAGTTCACCCGGAATCCGTTCAGGGTCTTCCGAAATTACCTTAGTTTCCATGTTGGCCACGGTCTTTCCGCACGAAGTGTACAGAATCTCATCCCAGCGGCTGTGGCAGATAAGCGGCGCACATTCGGTCATACCGTATGCGATGGTGTAGGGGAAGTTGATTTTACGCAGAAAGGCTTCCACTTCGGGGTTGAACGGTGCCCCTCCGATTACGATTTCGATAAAGTTTCCACCGAACACTTCCATGGCCTGCTGACGAATCTGTTCCTTGATTTTATCGCTGATGATAGGTAAGTTCAGCAACAGCTTTCCGAGCTTGTTGTCCACTTTCGGGAGAATGTTCTTCTTGAAAATCTTTTCCACAATCAGCGGAACGCAGGCAATGACGCGCGGACGGATTACAGCAAACGATTCTGCAATGATTTTCGGGCTCGGCATACGGGTGAGGAACCACAGATGCGCTCCCTTGGTGATACCGTAAAGGAAGTCGAACACCAGTCCGAAGATATGTCCCAGCGGAAGCATGGACACGATGCTGTCGCCCGCTTTCAGTCCCACTTTCTGGTCAATGTGTACGATGTTTGAAATGATGCTACGGTAGGGCAGCATCACTCCTTTAGAGTAGCCGGTAGTACCCGAGGTGTAGTTGATGACAGCTAATTCTTCCGGCTCTTCCCGGCGGTAGGATACCTGTTCTGCACGGAAGCGGCAGGGATATTTCTTCCCGAATTCCTCGTTCAGGTGCTCGCGTGCATAGGTGAGCTTCTCCGAGCGTGATACTACCAGGTCAAAATTCTTCAGTTCGATGATTCCTTCCAGGTTGGGCATGGCCGCTTCGTTGTATTCTTCCCACACCTGGTCGCCTACGAAGAGCATGCGTGCCTCCGAGTGGTTGACAATGTGGTGTACGTTGTCGGCCTTGAATTCGTGAAGGATGGGCACAGCTACTGCCCCGTAAGTGACGATGCCAAGGAAGGTGGCCGTCCAGTTGGCACTGTTGCGCCCGCACAGCGCGATTTTATCTCCCTTCCGGATTCCTGCATGTTCGAACAGGATATGCATTTTCTCTATCTTTCTGGCCACGTCCTTATATTGCAGCGTAGCTCCTTTGTAGTCTGTCAGTGCATCACGGTCCCAGTTGGCGCGGATGCTTTCTTCAACAAGTTGTATAAAACTGTCTTGTATTTCCATTTTCAAATTGCACAATGTTTGACACAATGTGTGCAAAAGTAATAAAAGTTAATAGAATTATCTCTATGAAAGTCCTTTTTTTGCTGGAATCTGATGTTTGTGCTATTTTTTCTTCCTTATTTGTTATTCCTTGAAAAAAGAGATTGGTTACCCGATCAGTGCATAGATGGCTGCTGCCAATGCCGCACTTACCGGGATGGTAAGCACCCAGGCTGTCATCAGGCTTCGGGTAACTCCCCAGCGCACTGCGGACAGGCGACGGGTGGCGCCCACTCCGATGATGGCTCCTGATATGGTGTGGGTGGTGCTGACCGGAATTTTCAGATATTCCGTAAAATAAAGCGTAAATGCACCGGCTGTTTCGGCTATGACACCTTCCAGCGGAGTAACTCTGGTAATCCGGTTTCCCATGGTGCGGACTATTTTCCATCCTCCCGACATGGTTCCCAGTGAGATTGCGGTAAAGCAGGAAAAAGCGACCCAGTCGGGTAAATCGCCTACGTTGTTTACCCCCATGCCAATGCCTTGCGAATGGGCTGCTATCAGGGCAGCTGCAATGATACCCATTACCTTTTGCGAGTCGTTAAGTCCATGTCCGATGCTGAACAGGGCGGACGAGAGCAACTGTAGTCTTTTAAACCATTTCTCTGCGGTGTGAGGATGGGCCTTACGGCACAGATTCAGCACTATCAGAGTGAAGAGGAAGGCTACAAGCATACCTATGACTGGAGCCAGAAAAATGAAAAGCACGATTTTCAGGATAACCGAACTTTGAATGGCACCAAATCCATAAGCAGCAATGGCGGCTCCCGCAAACCCGCCGATAAGTGTATGGGATGAAGAAGAAGGAATTCCTCTCCACCAGGTCCACAGGTTCCAGATGATGGCTGCAATCACTCCAGACAAGATGACTGGCAAAGTAATGTATTGCTCATAGACTGTTTTTGACACAGTGTTGGCAATGCCGAAATCACCGATAAGGTATTTAGCGATGAAAAACGCCAGAAAATTGAAAAAGGCAGCCCAGATTACAGCCTGAAGCGGAGTCAGCACCTTGGTAGAAACAATGGTAGCTATTGCGTTGGCTGCATCATGAAAACCGTTGATATAGTCAAAAATCAGGGCCAGTACAATGATGGTGATGAGTAATTCCATGTGCAATTCTTTTTTCAGGCATATTTTACGATAATGTTTCTCAGGAGCTTTCCTACATGGTCGGCGGCATCTGTCGTCTTTTCCAGTTCCTGCATGATTTCTTTTGTCTTGATCAGTTCAATGCAGTCGGTTTCTTCATTAAACAGTTGCATGATGAAAAGGTCATAGGCTTCATCCGCATGGTTTTCTATCTCATGGAGCTTCTGACAGTAATCTTTCAGTCTGGACGGATTTTTGCTGAAGGTTTCCAGCTCATCCATGGCCTTGCAGATGATGGAGGCTCCTTGTTGTATGAGGACAGCCAGCTCTTTTCCGCTGTCTGAAATGGCGTGCGGCTTGTAGATGGCAATCCGCTTCGAGGCACTGTGAATGCGGTCGGTCACGTCATCAATGGAAAAGGCCAGGTCATGTATGTCTTCCCGGTCAAAGGGGGTGATAAAGGTCTGGCCTAGCTCCATGAAAATCTGCTGGGTTATCTGGTCGCCTTTTCTTTCAGCTTCCTTCACTTTGTGATAATACTCCTGCCATGTCTCTGGTGTGTCATGGTTCATGCTGTCAATCAGAAGTTCAGAAGCATTGAGTACGGTTTGTGACAATTGGTTTAATAAAGGAAAGAATTTGCTTTCTTTGGGTACAAATCGGTTTAACAGGGAATTTTTCATACTGTTGTTCGTTTATTTTTTATTCGTATATATTCAATGAGGGCAGGGCAGAGTGAAACCAGTACGATGCCCATCAAAAGTATTTTGAGGTTTTGCTGCACAAAAGGGATGTTTCCAAAGAAATAGCCTGTCATGCAAAAAAGTAAGACCCAGACAGCTGCCCCGACAAGGTTGTAAATCATAAACAAGTAATAATTCATGTGTCCCATTCCGGCGACAAACGGTGCAAAAGTGCGGACAATGGGGACAAAACGGGCAATGATTATGGTTTTTCCGCCATATTTCTGGAAGAAATGATGGGTTTTCTCCAAATGACTTTGCTTGAAGATCTTTGAGTCTGGTTTGGAGAACAGTTTTTTCCCGAAATAATGTCCAATCAGGTAGTTGCAGGAATCACCAAGCACGGCTGCGATGAAAATAACCATCATCAGCAGGCTTATTTCCAGTGGCATCCCCGGAAGGGATGCCACTGCACCGGAGACAAACAGAAGGGAGTCTCCGGGTAAAAATGGCAGGACTACAAGTCCGGTTTCACAAAATATGATTACAAACAATATGGCATACGTCCATCCGTGATACTCTTGTACGAGTGAAATCAGATGCTGGTCTATATGCAAAAAAGTATCAATGATGAAATCCATGAGGAGTGTGTAGAGAATTGATGAATGCAGCCGCTTTTTCTCCTTTCAGACAGCACAATTCTGTGACAGGTTCATACAAGAAAGATGTGTAGGTGAGCAGTTGAAATGCAGCGTATCGGTTATCTTTCGAATGGATTACCTGCAGATATAGCTGTGCCCCTTCTGCCGGAAAAACCGGAAGGCTGCAATAATCTGCCAGATATTTGTTCAAATGGGGGAACTGATCTTTTGTGAAAGTCAGGCTTTTCTTGCATATCCTGCTGCCTGTTTCTGCATAAGCCTGGTAGCGAGCTCGAAAAACCAGAAGATAGACTGCGATGCAGACCATCAGACTTCCGGCTACCATTCTTAAAATGTCAATATTGGACTGCGAGTTGATTTCCGGCAGGAAAAGCAGAATGAGACCGGCCGCCAGTAAACAGGCTGAAAGACTTATGGTAAGGAAACTTGTGTGTTTCCGGATATCCTGAGTGGGATATGACTGAGACAAATTAAACGTTTTCATAAAGTTTGTTTCTGAGGTTAAGAAGAAAAATCAGTTGCCTTGTAATCCTTGCAGTGCCTGTTTGGCAGTCTCATTTTCAGGATCTAACGTGAGAATCTTGTTCCAGTACACTTTGGACTGTTCGTAATCCTTTTGTAGGAAGTGATAGTAACCCAGGTAGCTTTCACATTCAATTATGAGCGCTTTAGAAGCGTCTGCTTTCTTTTCCAGCAGGTTCAAGGCCGCTTCATAATAAGGTTTGGCCAGTCCTTCCGTACTTTCAGGGTCGGCCATGGCATTGGTTCGTGCCCTCCAGAAATATCCTAGATAATTGTCTGGTACCCGCTGGGCTACTTCTGCGAATATTTCGTCTGCTTTTTTCAGGTAAGGTTCTTTCTCCGGTTCGCTGACTGTGCTGCTTCCGGCTGCCATGTAATACAATCTTCCCAATAAGAACGTATCGCTTATTTCTGCCTTCTCTTTCAGGCCGTCCAGATAAAGCTGGTACAAGCGGATGGCCTCGGGGTAGTTCTGCAGTTTCTCATGAGCGGCAGACACTTCCTTGGCTATTTCCGGGTGTGTGTTTCCGGTATCTGCCTTGAGGGCTTTTTCAAACCATTGCAAGGCCTCTTCGTTTCTCTGGTCTGCCAGTGACAGACGTCCTCTGTATAAAAAGTCCAGATACACATAGTTGCTCTCTTCCGGGCGGTTGAAAAAAGCATCTGCAGCTTCCAGCCCTTCTTTATAAGCCTCCATTTCATACAAGTCGTACATGCGCAGACGTTTCAGGAGATGGTTGTCTTTGTCCGCATCCAGTCCTTTTTCTACGGCATTCAGTGATTGCGCATAGTCTTTATTTAGATATAGCAGCATGGCATAGTGTTCGTAATCTTGAGTGTCAGGAGTACCTTGTTGCATAAATTCATCGTAGGCAGACTTGGCTTTTCCGTAATTCCCCGATTGATAGTACGCATTGCCAAGTTCCCGGTTCACTTCCGGCAGTTCCGGATGACTTGCTTTCAGCTTTGTGAGCATATCGATAGAGAGTTGGGGACTTACGCCGATATAGGCGTGTGCATATTTGTAATATGCATCGTAGCAATTGGCATCGAACAGGATGGCCTGCTCATAATATCCGCATGCCATGCCGACGTTCTTCTGTGTCAGAGCAATGTCACCGGCCAGCACATATACCGGTGCCGATTTGGGGTCTATTTTCATGGCACGGTCTGCATAAACTTGTGCTTCATCCGGACACTTATGGTTCAGATAGGCATTACCGATAGCGACCAGCAAAGGGATGTTTTTCTTGTTTTTACCTTTCAGCAGTTCATTGAATTCCTTGGCTGCTGTTTCCGGTGTGTCATTAATGCTGGCAGCTATCTGTGTGATTTGTCGGGTGACTTCATCCGAGAGATTTTTTTGGGCATAACTGTATGAAGCGGAATATATTATTCCACTGCATACGAGACATAAAATTTTATTGTTCATCATGAGTTTCTCATTAAAGTTAGAAATCATCTTTTACATTTACGATTCGGACCGGTTGTGTGGCGGGTACCAGTCCGGACTTAAGGATAATCCGTTGTCCGCGTTCTCTTGTCAGGAAAGTCATCAGTCCGGTAGGAAGTGCTCCCTTTGGGTCATTGATAAGGATATACACTTCATGGGTCAGCGGATATTTTTTAAGAGCCAGATATGCCTGATACGGCCTGTAACTGTTTTCAGGAGTGGCTTTCCGGTTTCCGGATACTGACATGACCCTGACTCTCTGGTTGAAAGACAGTCGTGTGGTATCCGTCTTGTTGCCTATCCAGTTGGCTCCGATCACTCCAAGGGCATCGGGAGTGGTTGCCACATAGTCAATGACCTCTTCGTTGCTTTTCAGGGCTTTTAAAGAGGGAGATAGTGGTTTCCCCTGACAGATAGAGTCGATGACATAATGTACGGTTCCTGAATTGGGATTGTCGAATACGACTTGTATGCAACCTAGTTTTGAGTCTGGATTTAATCCTTTCCATTCCGTGGTTTCGCCGGTTGCAATACGCCGGAACTCTTCTACTGTAATCAGGGAGTCCGGATTGCTGTGATGTGTAATCAGTGCCACTCCGCTAAGAGCCATCAGAATGGACTCTGGAAAGAATTTACGTGTATGAAAAGAAATCAATTCTTCTTCTGTCAGCCGCCGGTTGGTGACTGCCAGACGTACACTGTCTTTCAACAGCAAGTTAACTGCTTCTACCTCACTACAGTAAATAGGAGTAATTAAAGCCTCCGGAGTCAGAGCATGATATACTTGAAGTTCTTCTTCCATGATGGGCTTGAACGATTCATCTACGGCAATCCGGATTTCTCCCGAATACAAGGTTTCCTCTTTGCCTCCCTTTCCGGAAGAAGTGCAGGCAGAGAACGTGCACATACACCACAGATATAGAATTAATTTACTTTTCATACACTTTGACACAATTACTGTAACTTAAAAACGATGGGACATGTATAGTAAACAGGTACGTTACGTCCGTTCTGTTTCCCTGGAATCCATTGTGGCAGGGATTTTACTACACGTACGGCCTCTTTATCACAATAGGGATCCAATGAACGGAGCACTTTGATATCTTCCACGTATCCTTTTGCATTGACGACAAAACGTAGGATAACTTTTCCTTGTATGCCGTTTTCTTGTGCTATGATAGGATATTTCAGATTCTTGGCGATGTATTTAAGAAGCTCGGCGGGACCTCCCGGGAACTGCGGCATCTGTTCTACCATGTCATAGGGCTCTTCTTTTTGGACCTCCGGTGTCTGGGTAATGACTTCCTGCAGGTCGGCAATATCTTTTCCGTTCAGTTCATCGTTTCCTTTCACATCGGCAATGGATATCTGTACCTTAGTTTGCGTCAGTTCGTCCTGACTCTTTAGCTCATCGTCTTCATTCACTTCTTCATCTTTTCTGATGACTGGTGCCGTGAACTTAATGGTACTTTTAAGAGCCGGAGGAGGAGGGGCGATAGGTTCTACCTTTTTCATCGTTTCTTCTTTTATTTCCGGCTCTTCCAGTGTGGAAAGCCGTGTCACTTCTACCATTTCTTCTTTTTGAGCCGGCATAGCCATTCTGATAAGACGCGGTAAGGTAAATCCGACCAAAGCCACAACAGTGACGATAATCAAGGCTGCAGCCTGTCGTTTCCCCAAATCCCGGCGCATTTTATAAGCACCGTAACTTTTATTCCGATCTTTGAAGATGAGTTCACACCATTCCAAAGAAGTTAAATCAACTTTTGACATTTTTCTTTCTCTTTATAAAGTTATACATTGTTGCCTGCCGCATTTTGACTTAACTCGCCTTGAGAAAGATAGTTGTCTATCAGGAATTGGTCACCGTCTGTAATATCCACGATTACATATTTCCCTATGCGGCAGATTTGCATTTCGTCTAATGCGTCTATCAGATTTTTATAGGTAGATTTGTCCGTAGCTTTGATTATGACGGTAGGAGTGTCTTTCCCTGATTTTACACTGGCTATTTCCTGCCTGCATTCTTCTTCGGTAATTTCAAGTCTTGCCTTTTTTTCCTTCAGTTCACGAACTTTCTTGACTGCTTCATAGTTTTTGCTGAGCAACAGTTTGCGTAATCCGCTGGCATCATAGGTTGTTTCTTTTAGTGATGCATAGTTCTTGTAATCCGGTTCACCTTCATAATAATAGAGTTTTCCTTCCTCGGCCAGCAACAAAGTCAGTGCTTGAGAAGCCTTGACTTTATTCTGCTGTTCTTCGGTGATGTTTTTATCATTGGAAGGCATGCTGATTTCCATTGTTTGCGGTTTGCTCAGTGAAGTACACAGCATGAAGAAAGTTATCAGTAGCATATTCATGTCGACCATCGGGGTGAAATCCACCCGGATATTCATCTTTTTCTGCTTGCTACCTTTTTTCTCTTTATTATTGTTTTCTTGAATTTCAGCCATACTTTTTGTTTTTATTCTTCAGGACTTGATTTCAGAGAGGTAATCAGGTTGTACCTGTTCTCTTTAAGGTCTTGAAGGGAATTCATCACTTTTTTAATGACCGCGTATGGTGTTTGCTGGTCGGCTTTGATAGCAATGCGCAAGTCATGATTGATAGCACGTGCATTGCGTACCCAGGCCTTAAACTGATTGTCAATACTGTCACAAGGAATTCCTTGATCCTTTAAGATGCGGTCTTGCTGTTCCGTGCTAAGGGCAAGGAACGATTTCATATTTTTCATCGGCACTCCAAAAGTCGGGAATAAGGAAAATTTCTTGATTTCCTGTGGGGTAAATGTCAAGCCGTACTCTTTTCCCATAGCTTCTAGCGTAGCTGCCATGTCATTCTGCTTATCAAGACTCATAAAGATTCTGCCCCCGGGATCTACCAGAATGGACATGATGTTCGTTTCGGGTATCTTTATCTCGGAAATTGATGCAGGAGTGACAACCTGTACAGGCTCTTTTTTCACGAAACTGGCTGTCAGCATGAAAAAAGTAAGCAGCAGCACCGTGACATCGCTCATGGCTGTCATGTCGATGAACATATTTTTCTTTTTTATTTTAGCTCTACTCATAGTGAAATCTTTTTAATGGAACTTCTGTTTCTGTCTGCGTGAGGAAATCCTCAGCGGGACAGAAATTAATGAGTGGCTGCAAAAGTCTGTACAATGGAAAAACCAACTTCGTCAAGACTGTATGTCAGTTTGTCTATCTTGTTCGTATAATAGTTATAAGAAATAACTGCCAACGCACCGGTCAAGATACCAAATGCGGTGTTGATCAAAGCTTCGGAAATACCAGTGGACAAAGCTACGGAGTCAGTACCCCCTCCGGCAGAAAGTGCGGCAAATGAACGGATCATACCGATTACGGTTCCAAGCAATCCCATTAAAGTTCCTAAAGTGGTGATTGTGGCGATAATGGGTAGGTTCTGTTGCATCATAGGAAGTTCGAGTGCTGTGGCTTCCTCCAGTTCCTTTTGTATAGCAAGAGTTTTCTGGTCTTTGCTCAATTCGTTGTTCTGCTCCATCTCACGGTATTTGCGGAGAGTGGAACTTACGACATTGGCCACTGAACCACGCTGTTTGTCACATAGTTCTTGTGCTTTTTCCAAATTTCCTTTATTTAAGGCTTCTTTAAGCTGTTCTACAAATTTGGAGAGCTTGCTTCTGCCGAAAGATGCACGAAGGGTAAAAAAACGTTCTACACTGAGAGCCAGTACCGTAAGTAAGAGTGTCTGAATGACGGGTACAATGATTCCTCCTTTGTAGATGGTACCTAACATATTGCCTGGAAGCGGATGATTGTTTGGGTCATTGTTCATGAAGTTTGCCGGATTTCCAAAAACAAAATGATAGATACCTATAGCCACGAGAAAACATACGATGATAACTAAACCTGCGTCTTCTATTCCTTTAAATGATTTTTTTGAACTATTTGTTTTCATGATTTATGCGTTTTATAGATTTTTTTAAAAATGAGACATAAGATATTTCGCTTATTTCAAAAAAAATGAGACAAGCAAAGCTATACTGCCCCGGCACAACCGTATCGGAGCAGTGAAAAACAACTAATCTATAAAACGGCTAAATGATGATTTTTCTCATAGCAAATACATAGTATCTGCATGAAGGAATCACACAATGAATATTGGTCGAAGGGTAAAGGCACTCCTTATCCTTCAACAAGCCTACTTCACGTAGGGAATGATAAAAAAGTAGTAAGCGTAAGAAGAAGTTTATATTTTGTTCGTCATTGCGTACTACACGCTTATCCGTCAACAACCTGTTGAAGGAATTGTCGCGATTTAGTGTACTGAACAAATTATGTGCCTTGTCAAGGGTGGCATGGATAAAATTGAGCGTTTCTTTTGTCTCTCTCTGACAAGATACCGTAGATAAATTGGGAAAATCATTTGACACCTGATTGCATGACACAGCTTCTGTCACCTCTATTTTCATAAAGATGACCGTAAGCAGCAGCATTATTTTAAGCATGGTCAGTTTCATGTGTTCTGTTTTTCCCTTTTAGGCTTGGCAAAGATAGATAATATTCTTAAATATTCGGAGAAGATGGGTGAAATATTTTTTGCTTCTTCCTAATTATGGGGCTGATAACCTCATTTTTTGCTGAAATGTTCATTGAAATGGGATGTTTGTCAGCTGAAAAATATATACCTTTGTCAAAAAAATAAAAGAAGAAGAGAATGAATTTTCAGAAACTGACTCCCATTGTGAACAAACCCAATGCGTGGGCCCTGAGTCCGCTGGTGGTATTTTTATGCCTGTATCTGGTGGCTTCCCTGCTCATCAATGATTTTTATAAAATTCCGATTACCGTAGCTTTCATGGTGTCTTCCATTTATGCCGTAGCTACGACGAAAGGACTGAGCTTAAACGACCGCTTGTTGCAATACTCCGCAGGAGCGGCCAACAAGAACATCATGCTGATGATATGGATTTTCATCTTGGCGGGGGCCTTTGCACAGTCGGCTCAGGCCATGGGGGCTATCGATGCGACGGTAAACCTGACCTTGCGGCTGCTTCCGGGCAATCTGCTGCTGGCGGGAATCTTTTTGGCATCGTGCTTCATTTCTCTTTCCATCGGTACGTCGGTCGGTACCATTGTCGCACTGGTTCCTGTAGCTGCCGGTATCGCGGCCAAGACGGATGTCAGCGTGGTTTTCATGACGGCGGTAGTAGTGGGTGGTGCCTTTTTCGGCGACAACCTGTCCTTCATTTCCGATACGACCATCGCGGCTACCCGTACGCAAGGGTGCGTGATGCGCGACAAGTTCCGGGTGAATTCATTGATTGCCCTTCCGGCTGCCTTGCTGGTATTCGTGTATTATGTTATATATGGAAGCCATATTGAGGTGGTGCAGGATATTCCCCATGTAGAATGGATGAAAGTCATACCTTATATAATTGTGCTTGGAACGGCAGTGGCTGGTGTCAACGTATTGCTGGTACTGTTGCTGGGTCTGGTTTCTACGGGTATTGTGGGCATGGCATACGGTACATTCGATGTGTTCGGATGGTTTGGGGCTTTGGGTAAAGGGATGACGGGCATGGGAGAACTGATCATCGTAACCCTGATGGCAGGAGGTATGCTGGAACTGATACGTTTTAACGGAGGTGTGGATTATGTGCTGCACCGTCTGACTCAGCATGTAAGAGGAAAACGAGGAGCCGAACTAAGTATCGCCGCACTGGTGAGCCTGGCCAATATCTGTACGGCCAATAATACGATTGCCATTATCACTGTGGGCCCATTGGCAAATGACATTGCCGAACAGTTCCGGGTAGACAAACGGAAGAGTGCCAGTATTCTCGATACCTTTTCGTGTGTGATTCAGGGTATTATCCCTTATGGTGCGCAACTCTTGATTGCGGCCGAGCTTTCGGGTTTATCTCCTATCCACATCATAGGATACCTTTATTATCCCATGGCACTGGGAGTGGCGGCTGTGCTGAGCATTCTGTTGCGTTATCCTCGCCGGTATTCCTGATCAGGTTGTTTTCATCGTATTGTATAATTTTGTAATCGGATTAAAATAAGAAGATATATGCTGATTTATAATACTACTTTTCATGTAGAGATGGGTGATGCCCGTAATTTTGTGATATGGTTGAATGAATTCTACATTCCGGAAGTGGAAAAATCGGGTGAACTGAAAAATCCCCGTATCCTGCGTATCTTGAGCCATAAGGAGCAGGACAGTGAATGCTTTTCACTCCAGTGGGAAGTGGAAGACAGCGCGACGTTGCATCGCTGGCATGTAAAGCAGGGGGCTGCCTTGAATACGGAGATGATGAAAGTGTTCAAGGATAAGGTTATCGGTTTCCCCACATTAATGGAGGTAATAAGGTGATACAGCCGGTTAAGGAAAAAATCATTCTCGGTATCGACCCGGGTACGAACATCATGGGATACGGGATACTGAAGGTGACGGGTGTCAAACCGGAAGTGATGACACTCGGCGTCATCGACCTGCGTAAATGCGGCGACTCGTATCTGAAGCTGAAACACATTTATGAGCGCGTGCAGGGTATCATTTCTTCGTACCTTCCTGATGAACTGGCTATTGAAGCTCCGTTTTTTGGAAAGAACGTACAGTCCATGCTGAAGTTAGGACGTGCGCAGGGGGTGGCTATTGTAGCAGCATTGACACGTGACATCCCCGTGACAGAATATGCCCCGTTGAAAATCAAGATGGCCATTACCGGCAACGGGCAGGCCAGCAAGGAGCAGGTGGCCGATATGTTGAAGCGTATGCTGCACATACCCGACTCGGAAATGGGCCCCTTTATGGATGCGACGGATGCCTTGGGAGCAGCTTATTGCCATTATTTGCAGATGGGACGTCCGGAAATGCCGAAAGCTTATTCCAGCTGGAAGGACTTTATCGCCAAGAATCCGGGACGCATAAAGAAATAGGAGATTAGAACCATGAATTTAAAACAGCTTGTAGTGATGTCGGCCGTGGCTGTGGCTACCGGATGTACTTCTTCACAGCAGCATACCAGTACGCCGTTTGATGAATATCCGGTGTACGAGGGGGAATGGGTGGAAATGGCTTATACGCCTGCTTCAACCCGCTTCTCGCTTTGGGCTCCTTCGGCTCAGGAAGTGCGGGTGCTGCTGTACGAAAAAGGGCAGGGAGGTTCTGCCTATCGTATGGTGAAGATGGAACCGGCATCTGACGGTATGTGGCAGGCTCGCGTGGACGAAGACCTGAAAGGAAAGTTCTATACGTTCAATGTCAAGATAGACGATGTATGGCAGGGAGATACGCCCGGACTCATGGCCAAGGCTGTGGGAGTGAACGGCGACCGGGCAGCCGTCATCGACTGGAAAGAGACGAATCCGGAGGGGTGGAACGAAGACAAGCGTCCGCCGCTGAAACGCTTCTCCGACATGGTGATTTATGAGCTGCACCATCGCGATTTCTCTATCGATACCATCTCCGGCATCCGGAACAGAGGAAAGTTCCTGGCTTTGACGGAGGAAGGAACGCATACGTATCTGGGCGAGAAAACGGGCATTGACCATTTGAAGGAATTGGGCGTGACACACGTACAGCTGTTGCCTTCGTTCGACTTTTCTTCGGTGGACGAAACCAGGCTTGATAAACCGCAGTACAACTGGGGATATGACCCGAAGAACTACAACGTGCCGGAAGGCTCGTATGCCACCGACCCTTATCGACCGGAAGTGCGTATCCGCGAGTTCAAGCAGATGGTCATGGCACTTCATCGGGCAGGTATCCGGGTGGTGATGGACGTGGTGTATAATCACACGGCTATCACGAAAGGAGGCAATTTTGAACGGACCGTACCGGGTTATTTCTATCGCACGGACGAGGAAGGGAAATGGGCCAACGCATCAGGTTGTGGCAATGAAACGGCCAGCGAACGGCCGATGATGCGGCGTTTCATGATAGAGTCAGTCTGCTATTGGGCCAGAGAATATCACATAGACGGATTCCGTTTTGACCTGATGGGGATTCATGACATCGAGACCATGAATGCCATCCGTAAGGCACTCGACAAGATTGACCCTACAATATGCATGTATGGAGAAGGCTGGGCAGCCGGTAAGCCGCAACTGCCGGATAGTCTGCTGGCCATGAAGAAGCATGCGGCTCGGTTGCCACACATCGGCATGTTCTGCGATGAAATGCGCGACAGCCTGCGTGGTCCGTGGGGAAACGATGCCAAGGGAGCTTTTGTCATCGGACGCATGGGATACGCTGCAGGCGTGAAGTTCGGACTGGCGGGAGGAATCGCACATCCGCAGCTGGTCAGCGACAAGGAATCCGCCGTTCCGGCTTTCTGGGCTGCACAACCCGAACAGATGATCAGTTATGTGAGCTGTCACGATGACCTTTGTCTGGCCGACCGTCTGAAGGCGACATTGCCGGGACTTTCTGCATTAGAGATGAACGCCTTGGCCAAACTGGCTGCTACGGCAGTATTTACTTCGCAGGGCATTCCGTTCTGGTATGCAGGTGACGAGATTCTGCGCGACAAGCAGGGAGTGACCAATTCGTACAAGAGTCCGGACGCAATCAATGCCATCAACTGGGGACGGAAGACTTCGCAGCGTGATTTCTTTGATTATGTGAGGGGCCTGATTGCCATGCGAAAGGCGCATCCTTCTTTCCGTATGGGTGATGCGGATTTGATTGCCAAACACTTGGAGTTCCTGCCGGTACCGGCAAGCAACGTGGTGGCTTTCCGTATCAAGGGAAGTCCGGCGGGTGATTCATGGCTGAACACGATTGTGGTGCTCAATGCCCGTACGGAACCCGTGCAGATTGACGTACCTGAGGGACGTTACTGGATAGCCTGTCGTGACGGACGCATAGACAATGTGCTGGGACTGGGTACGCTGACCGGCAACAAACTGGTGGTAGCTCCTCGTACGGCCATGATTGTGCATCAATAAACCAAGAGAACAACTACTTAAAGAAACAAAATAAAAACAGAGAAAGACAATGCAGAATGTAATTACAATTGAGAACGGTGTGACTCGTCATCCATTGTACCGGATGAAAGAGCCTGTGAACTTGCAGATTGCGGCAGGAGAACATGTGGCCATCGTAGGACCGAACGGTGGCGGAAAGAGTCTGCTGGTAGACATCATTACCGGACGCTATCCGTTGCTGATGAATGAGGTGAAATATGACTTCTCGCCTTCGGAATCGAAGATGGCTTGTGACAATATCAAATACATCACCTTCCGTGACTCGTACGGGGATGCCGACGGGAACTATTATTACCAGCAGCGCTGGAATTCGCAGGACCTGGACGATACGCCTATCGTAGCCGATTTGCTTCCTCCCTGCAAGGACGAACAACTGCGGAAAGCGCTGTACGATTTGTTTGGCATTGAGGAAATGCTCAGCAAACATATAATTCTGCTGTCGAGCGGAGAGCTCCGCAAATTTCAGTTGACCAAGACTTTGTTGAGTGGACCGAGGGTGCTGATTATGGACAATCCTTTCATCGGACTGGATGCACGGACTCGGGGACTGCTGCACACATTGTTGGGGAAACTGACTGAAATGACCAACCTGCAGGTAATTTTGGTCTTGTCGAAGACAGACGACATCCCGACATTTATAACACATGTGATACCGGTGGAAGACCGTCATTGCGGGTCGAAAATCACCTTGCAGGAGTACTTGGCACACCGTGAACCAGACCCTGCTCATGTGTTGTCTGACGAGAAACGGCAGCGGATACTGGACTTGCCGTATACCGATAACCTGTTTCATACAGAGCATATCGTAGACTTGAACAAGGTAAGCATCCGTTACGGAGAGCGGGTGATTCTGAAAGAACTCGACTGGACGGTGAAATGCGGCGAAAAGTGGGCGCTCAGTGGCGAAAACGGAGCTGGGAAGTCTACCTTGCTGAGCCTGATCTGCGCCGACAATCCGCAAAGCTATGCCTGCGATATTTCTTTGTTCGGTCGCAAACGGGGCAGCGGCGAGAGTATCTGGGAAATCAAGAAGCACATCGGTTATGTGAGTCCCGAAATGCACCGCGCTTATCTAAAGAATCTGCCGGCCATTGACATTGTAGCCAGTGGATTGCATGATTCCATCGGTCTGTACCGTAAGACGCAGGAGAAGGATGTGGATACGTGCGTGTGGTGGATGGATATTTTCGACATTGCCGACCTGAAAGACCGTAGTTTCCTTCAACTCTCCAGCGGAGAGCAGCGTATGGTGTTGCTGGCCCGTGCGTTTGTCAAAGACCCGGAACTGCTGATTCTGGACGAACCGTTGCACGGACTGGATATGCGGAACCGCCGGTTGGTGAAGGATGTCATCGAGGCATTCTGTGCCCGAAAGGATAAAACCCTGATTATGGTAACCCACTATCAGGAGGAACTGCCCGCTACCATTACGAATTCTTTGTTCCTGAAACGCAATAAGTAAAAGAAGCGGATTCTGGTGGACGCAGATTTATTTCTGCGAGAAAGCAGGTTTGTGTTTTATTCCCCGAGTAGGAAATGTGTATAATAAAAAAGGCAAATGAAGATGATTTTACACTGTCATCTTCATTTGCCTTTTTATTTTAAAGGATATTTATTGCGCTTGAAGTCTGTAAGTAAGAGCTTACGGTGCTTAGCATGCAAAAGATTCACCAGCCCTGTCTGTCCTGCATCTGGCGAAGTGCTGTCCGGTAGTCTTCTACCAGCTCCTTCATCACCTCATCCACCGTCTGTAACTTGCGAAGCTGAGATGCGGCTTGTCCTATTTCCAGTTCTCCTTCGTAGAGGTCGCCTTCGAAGATTCCCTTTTTGGCCCGGCCTTTTCCCAACAAAGCCTTCAGTTCATCTACTGAGACTCCTTTCTGTTCCGCCTCCTCTATCTGCTTGTAGAAATCATTTTTAATCAGACGGGTAGGGGAAAGCTGCTTGAGTGTCAGAAGAGTATCTCCTTCATTCAATCGCAGGCAACGGTCCTTGAAATTGAAATGTGCCGAACTCTCTTCCGTCAGAGCAAAGCGGGTACCCATCTGTACTCCTTCTGCGCCTAACGCTTCGGCGGCTAAGATACCTTCACCCGAAACAATTCCTCCTGCTGCAATAAGAGGCACACTACACACCTTTTTGACGGCCGGAATCAGACAGAAAGTCGTAGTTTCCTCTCGTCCGTTGTGTCCGCCTGCTTCAAAACCTTCTGCCACAATGGCATCTACTCCGGCTTCCTCACATTTCATGGCAAAACGGCTGGAAGATACCACGTGAGCCACCTTGATGCCTGCCTGTTGGAGCTTGGAAGTCCATGTCTTGGGATTTCCCGCAGACGTAAACACGATTTTCACGCCTTCTTCCTGAATGATTTCCATGAGGGTTTCAATCTCCGGATACATCAGCGGTACATTGACTCCGAAGGGCTGGTCGGTAGCAGCCTTGCACTTGCGGATGTGTTCACGCAGGGTCTCCGGGTGCATGGAACCGGCCCCCAATAACCCCAATCCACCGGCGTTGCTCACGGCTGAGGCCAGTCTCCATCCGCTACACCATACCATTCCACCTTGAATGATGGGGTAGCGGATGCCGAAAAGGTGACAGACTCTGTTCTGCATATCAGTCAGTTATTTTTTATATTTCTCAATCAGGTTCTTGGCTACGGTGTCACCCAGTTCTACTGCTTTTTCCAGGTTGGCCATACCTTCCTTCTTCTTTCCCTGCTGTACCTGGCAGTAACCCAGCATACGATAGGCAGCTGCGTTTTTCGCATCCAGCTCAATGGCTTTGTTCAAGGCTTTTACCGTTTCTTCCGGCTGGTTTACCCGCAAATGTACGCTTCCTTTTTCTACCCAGTATTCTGCGTTCTTCGGCTCCAATTCAATGGCCTTGTTGATGTCATTGATGGCCTGCTGGAACATGCGGCATTGCATTTCCGTCTGTTCACGAATAAGATAGAAGTCAGACGATACCTGACCCATCATGGCATCGTGGAACAGATTGTAGTCTACCACTGCTTCGCGGAACTGCTTGTCTTCCGCTTTCATGCGGGCACGTTCGTACAGATAAGGAGCCGCTTCTTTTCCGTAGGGAGGATTGTATTTCGCCACGGCACTGTCCATCAGGGCAATGGCTTCCTTCTTTGAAGCACCTTCAATCAGTTCTTTGGTCTTGGCTGCGGCATAGAAAGAAGCGGCAGAGGCTAGCGGTGAACGGTTTACTTCTTCGTAGCTGGCAAATGCTTCCGGATATTTCTGCATGGCAAAATAAATATCTCCCTGCAGCTGGTAGTACAGTCCCTGCTTGTCGTTTTCCAAGGCCGTATTGATTTCCTTCAGTGCCCGCTCCATGGTCCAGTCGCCATACGGTTTGGCTCCCTGGAGACCAAGCACATAATTATATAGCAGTTTAGAAAGGTTATAGTATGCGTCTCCCTTGTTTTCGTTCACTTCCACCATAGTTTGCAGATCTTTTTCTGCCAGTGCATAGTGTGCATCGTCACCGTATCCCATGTAACAAAGAGCACGGCGGGAATAACCTTCACTGTTTTTCGGATACTGCTGGATAAACTCATTCAGCAGGTTCAGGTATTCTTCTGTAGGCAGGCTGGAAGAAGACATGTACAGGTACACCAGTGCCTGAGACTCGTCTTCCGGCAATCCTTTCTTGATGCCGATGGTATTCAGCGTAAAATCGTTGGCTGAAAGAGCGGTGATAGACAGGCTCTTTGCATAGCCTATTCCGATGGCATAGCTTGATGTGCTTTCCTTGTCACTGTTCTTCTGTACCAGTGCCACAACTTCTCCTTCTGCATTCATTACCGGACAGCTTACGGTCTTTTCTCCCGTTTTCATGTTCAGTGTATAATAGAAAGAGTTGTTGCTGATGGTATCGACTTTTGAAATGGTGCCGTGTGTGCCCGAAGCCGCTTTCTGTGTAGAGTAGGGAAGTACGTACACCGTTTCACTTACTGCTCCCGGACAGGATGCCGGCTGCAAGGCTACGGTCTTCTTATCGGCTGCTGTCTTGAACTTCACTACGTCGTACATATCGTTGGCTCCCAGAATGTATTCCACCGGAAGTTCCTTTCCATCGGCAGTTACGACTACGGCACGTTCGGCCCCTTTAAACAGCGTATAATCGGATACGGCTGTACCGTTTTCGTCAATGTAGAATCCGTTTCCGGTATTGAGAATCTGATTCTCCTTATTGTACGTGATGACAGAGAACACAGCTTTTCTGGCTTTGTTGGCCCACTTAGGAAGTTCCTGAGCCATTCCGGTCTGAAAAGCCATTCCACAGCATGTCAGCACGAGAGTAATTTTTCCTATTTTCATGGTAGTATGTATGTTTTATTGTTTTATTCTTCTCCGAATCCTCTTTGTTTCACGGCTTCATAAATGAGGATACCTGCTGCCACGGACACGTTCAGTGACTCGATGTTGCCGAACAACGGAATCTTGATCCATTCATCGCAAAGTGCCAGGTGGTCGTAGGGTACACCGGTATCTTCCGCACCCATGATGATACATGTTGGACCCTGATAGTCGGCCTTGGTGTAGTCGTAGTCACCTTTTTCTGTGGCTGCTACAATCTTGAATCCGCTGTCTTTTAAGAACTTGATGGTATTCGTCAGGTTATTCTCGCGGCACACCGGAATGGTATGCAAGGCTCCGGCAGAAGTCTTGATGGCATCCGCATTGACACTGACACTGTTTTTTGACGGAATGATGATGGCATCCACACCGGCACATTCACACGTACGGGCAATGGCTCCGAAATTACGCACATCGGTCAGGCCGTCCAGCAAGATGAGCAGCGGGTTCTTTCCCTGCTCAAACAAGAAAGGCACGATGTCTTCCGTACGCTGGTAAGTGATGGGCGAGATAAAAGCCACCACTCCCTGATGGTTCTTCTTGGTGATGCGGTTGATGCGTTCCACCGGTACACGCTGCACGGGGATGAACGTATCTTTCAACACGGCGAAAAGCTCCTTCGACAAGTCGCTCTGAATGTCTTTCTTGATTAATACTTTGTCAATTTCTTTTCCGGCCTGGATAGCCTCGATAACGGCGCGTACGCCGAAAATCATTTCGTTCTTTTCTATCATGGTCTTGTTTGTTTCTTGTTATTGTTTAAAGCCTAACAGGGCACGGGCATTCTGCACGGCCGCCTCTGTCAGGGTGGCACCGCTGAGCATGTAGGCAATTTCCTGCACCCGCTCTTCATCCGTCAGGCGGCGGATGTGGCTGTTGGTTCCGGTGTCGGTATCTTCCTTGTACACCTTGTAGTGCGCAATTCCGCGTGCGGCAATTTGGGGCAGGTGAGTGATACTGATTACCTGGCGGTTCTGGCGTCCCATGTCCTGCATGATCAGTGCCATTTTCTCTGCGATGGAGCCTGACACACCGGTATCAATTTCATCGAAGATGATGGTCGGCAGTTTGACGGCTCCGGCAATCATGGCCTTGAGTGAAAGCATGACGCGGGCAATTTCACCTCCCGAAGCGATGGAAGCCACGTTCTGCAAAGTCCCGTTCTTGTTGGCTGAGAACAGGAACGTCACGCTGTCCATCCCTTTGCTGTCGGGTTCCTTTCTGGGAGTCAGTTCCACGGCAAAACGCACGTTAGGCATACCCAGTGGGATGAGCAGGGATTCCATCTGCGATTCAATGTGCCGTGCCGACTGTGTACGAAGCGCGGTCAGCTTTTCGGCCTGACGAAGCACCTCGGCATACAATTTCTTCTTTTCACCCTCCAGTTCTGCAATCCGGTCATCGAAAGAAGTGATGGCATTCAACTGGCTGCGATAGTTTTCCGTCAGCTCAATCAGTTCTTCTACCGACTGCACACGGTGTTTCTGCTGTAAGGAATAAATCAGGTTCAACCGTTCGTTGACAAAATCCAGACGTGCCGGATTGAATTCCACTTCTTCCTCCGCATTGCCGATTTCGCGGGAAATATCTTTCAGCTCAATGTAGCAGCTGTTCAGCCGTTCCATCCATTCCTTAGCCGGTGCATATACCTGTGTCAGACTCTGAAGAGTCTGCATGCATTCCTTGGTCAGTGAAACCGTACCGCCTTCCTCGCCGTTAATCAACTGGCTGGCTCTATAGAGTCCGGCCTTGATGTCTTCGGCATGGCTCAGGGTCTCCGCTTCCTGTTCCAGTTCTGTCTGTTCTCCGTCTTTCAGTCCGGCTTCTTCCAACTGTTCCAGCTGAAAGCGGATATAGTCTTCATCCTGACGGCTCTTTTCAGCCTGTGCGATGAAATCATCCAGTTCCTTTGCCACCTTTTTATAAGAAAGGTATACCGACTGATAAGCCGACAATGCCTGCTCGTCTTGTGCCAGGATGTCCAAAATGTTCAACTGAAACCCTTCCTTGTTCAGCAGCAGGTTCTGGTGCTGGCTGTGTACGTCAATCAGTTTCTCGCCCAGCATTTTCATCTGTGCCAGCGAAGCCGGCGTATCGTTGATGAAAGCACGGCTTTTTCCGTTAGCCGACACTTCACGGCGAAGGATACATTCGTCCGGTTCGAATTCGATGTCATTCTCCTGAAAGAACGGTTCCATGCCGTAGTTGGCAATCCGGAAAGTCGCCTCCACGATGCACTTGGAAGCCCCCTTCTTGATGGATTTCACGTCGGCACGCTGTCCTAACAAGAGTCCGATAGCCCCTAAGATAATAGACTTTCCGGCACCGGTCTCGCCGGTAATCACCGAAAAACCAGACGTAAAGTCAATGTCCAGCTTATCAATCAGGGCGTAGTTCTGTATAAAGATAGACTGTAGCATAACGGTTTAGGAATGAAACAGACTGGAAAGTTTATCCACAATGTCTTCGGCCACTTCCTGCTTGCGCTTTAACGGGTAGGAAACAGCTTCAGCGCGGTCTATAATCGTAATCTTGTTGGTGTCGCAACGGAAACCGGCTCCTTTGTCATTCAGCGAGTTCAGCACGATGAAGTCAAAGTTCTTGCGTGCCAGCTTATCCTGGGCGTGGCTGACCTCGTCACAAGTCTCCAATGCAAAACCCACTAACAACTGATCCGGACGTTTTTCCTTTCCTAAGGAAGCGGCAATGTCGCAAGTCGGTTTCAACCGCAGCACCAGGTCGTCCTTTCCCCGTTTGATTTTCTGGTCGGCCACCTGCTCCGGTGTGAAGTCCGCTACGGCCGCACACAAGATTCCTGCATCTGCATCCTTGAAGGCATCGGCAGTTGCGCGGTGCATTTCAGCCGCATTTTCTACGTCTATGCGATGAATGTTCGGATGAACCGTCTGCAGAGTAACCGGGCCGCTCACCAATACCACTTCCGCTCCGCGTGAAGCACACGCCTCGGCCAGGGCATAGCCCATCTTTCCGGAAGAGTAATTGCCGATAAAGCGCACCGGGTCAATTTTCTCATAAGTAGGACCTGCGGTAATGACGATTTTCCGTCCGGCCAGGTCTTGCTGACGGGCAAAGAACGCTTCCAGCACTTCGATGATTTTCTCAGGCTCTTCCATGCGTCCTTTTCCTACCAGATGGCTGGCCAGCTCGCCCGAAGCCGGTTCGATAATATGATTGCCATAGCTGCGCAGAATGTCGAGGTTATGCTGGGTAGAAGGATGAGCAAACATATCCAGGTCCATGGCCGGAGCCACAAACACCGGAGCCTTCATCGATAGGTAGGTTGTCACCAGCATGTTGTCGGCTACCCCGTGCGCCATCTTTCCGATGGTGGAAGCCGTAGCCGGGGCAATGACCATAGCGTCGGCCCACAATCCCAAGTCCACGTGGCTGTGCCATGTGCCGTCACGCTGTGAGAAGAACTCGCTGATGACCGGCTTGCTGGTCAGCGCCGAAAGCGTGATGGGAGTGATGAACTCCTTTCCTGCCGGCGTAATGACAATCTGCACCTCCGCACCTTTCTTAATCAGTCCGCGTGTCAGCACGGCCGCCTTGTAGGCCGCAATGCTACCCGTGATACCCAGTACAATTTTTTTGCCTTGTAGTGTATTCATGCTACCTTCCGTTTACTTGACCAGCCCCGTTTCGCGCAGGCGGATTTTTGTCAATACATTCTTCGTGTTCAGCGTGAAGTCTCCGTTCATAATCCAGCCGTAGTAGCCCATGTCTTTCTTGAGCACTTCCGACACCGGAATACCTTTGTATTTTCCGAAGTTGAACACTTCCACGCCGTTGTCGTCATACACGATTCTTCCGGCAAAGTCCACGTTCTTGCTGTAGCTGGAATATTCCGACAAGTAGTTGATGTCGTTCTGAAGCACGTCAGGATAATGGTCGAGCTGCGCCTTCAGCACCTCGTAGGTAGCCCGTGTATCGGCTTCTGCCGTATGCGCGTCTTCCAGATTCTTTCCGCAGTAGAACTTGTAGGCAGCCGAAAGCGTGCGCTGTTCCAGCTTGTGGTAAATCACCTGCACGTCGACAAACTTCCGCTTGGTCAGATCGATGTCAATGCCAGCACGGAGGAATTCCTCTACCAGCACCGGCACGTCAAAGCGGTTGGAGTTAAAACCGGCAATGTCGGCCCCTTCAATGTCGCGGGCAATGTCCTTTGCCACTTCCTTGAAAGTAGGGCAGTCGGCCACATCCTCGTTGTGAATGCCATGAATGGCAGTCGATGCCTCCGGAATGTGCATTTCCGGATTGATGCGCAAGGTCTTGGCCTCTTCGTTGCCGTTAGGATAAACCTTCAAGTAGCAGATTTCTACAATACGGTCTGTATTAATATTAGTGCCCGTGGTCTCCAAATCGAAGAACACGAGCGGATTTTTCAAGTTCAGTTTCATGAGTCTGTGTGTAACAAAAAAGGATTAGTCGTTCAGCATCATCGGCATCAGCAGCATCAGCAGGTCTTCGTCTTCCTCCTGTTCTTCAGGAACGATGACACCTGCGCGTGACGGGTCGGCCAGTTCGATGATGATGTTCTGTGCAGAAATGTTGTTCAGAATGTCAATCAGGAACGACGACTTGAAACCGATGCTCATCGGGTTGCCGCCATACTGACAAGCGATGGTTTCTTCGGCCGAAGTAGAGAAGTCGATGTCCTGAGCAGAAATCTTCATCTGGTTTTCCGACAAGCTCAGCTTGATCAGGCTGCTTGACTGTGAAGAGAACACAGACACACGGCGCAGGGCACTGATGAAGAGCGCACGGTCAATGATGGCACGGTGCGGGTTGTTCTGCGGAATGACAGAATTATAGTTCGGATAACGTCCCTCAATCAGACGGCAAATCATCTGATAGTTTTCGAGGGTGAACATGGCATTGCGGTCGTCAAAGCCAATCTGTACGTCGCCCTGTTCCTTCGGCAGCAGGTTCTTCAGCAGGTTGGCCGGCTTCTTCGGAAGGATGAAGGCAGCTTTTTCTGCTCCTCGTGCGGCATAGGTCTTGCAACGTACCAGCTTATGACCGTCGGAAGCCACCAGTGTAATGTCTTCCGTACTGATGTCGAAATAAATACCGTTCATCACCGGACGAAGTTCGTCGTCGGCAGTCGCAAAAAGGCTGCGGTTTACGCCGTTCATCAAGATTTCTGCTCCCATGATCACCTGTACGGCATTGCTGCCCAATGCCTGTGCCTGCGGATATTCGTCGGCATTCTGTCCCATCAGACTGTATTTTCCATTCAGGTATTCCACGGTAATTTCCATGTTGCTGGGTTCGATGTGGAAACTCAGCGGCTGCTCAGGAATCTCTTTCAATGCTTCCAGCAATGTTTTGGAAGAAACGGCGAAACGGCCGTCACTGTCCGATTCGTTCACTTCGATGGAAGTAGACAGTGTAGTGTCATTGTCCGAAGCAGTCATAAAGAGCGTACCGTCTCTCAGTTCGAAGAGGAAACAGTCCAGAATGGGTAATGAATTTCTTGAGTTGATTACTCGGCTGATAGCCTGCAAATGACTGAATAAAGCAGTACTTGAAACGATAAACTTCATAGCTGTTTTTATATTTATTTTTGTTCTGTTTTTATTATTAAATGCATCTACGGATGCTCTAAACCAATTGCCAAAGTTACGAAAAGATTGCATACACCCCACAAAAAAAGGTCTTAAAAATTAGTTTTCTTCTATGGAAAGTCGTAATTTCGTCACCGAATTTAAAAATACTATTTATGGAATTAGCAGGAAGAGTGGTTGCGGTTCTGGAACCGAAAGGCGGTACATCGCGGAACGGCAACGAATGGAAGGTACAAGAATATGTCATCGAAACACACGACCAGTATCCGCGCCGTATGTGCTTTGATGTCTTTGGTGACGACAAAATCAAACAGTTTAATATTCAGGTGGGCGAGGAGCTGAACGTATCGTTCGACATTGATGCCCGCGAATGGCAAGGACGCTGGTTCAACAGTATCCGTGCATGGAAGGTAGAACGTGTGGGAGCCACTCCTCAGATGCCTCCGGTAGAAGCTCCATTCCCTCCGGTAAATGCAGCTCCGGCCGACTTCTCCATGACAGACGAGAAAGACGACCTGCCGTTCTAAATGAATACGGAAATTTGAATGCCTCCTTTGCTTCTGGAAAGATGAAGTGAAGGAGGTTTTTTATTGTCCGTTTTCGGCCGTGTACTTGACGGGTTGTCGGGGTTGGCAGGCATTTTTATAAACTATATATACGCGGGGTGTGGAAAAATATAACGCTTATATTTTTCCACACCTGTATATAGGAAGTTTGAAAAACCGGTGCCAACCCCGACAACCCGTCAAGCTTTCCGTTGTCGTTGCATATCTTTGTGAAAAAACGCACTTACGTTTTGACTCAAATGCACTTGTGTTTTAGTTTAAACGCACTTGCGTTTTGATTCAAACGTACTTGCGTTTTGGGTTGAATGCACTTGCGTTTTTTAAAGAGTTGAGAGTGCTTTTATTTTCTGCAATTGGGGAGGTTTGCAGGGGAATATGTCTGTGTTTTTTCTAACTTTGTAAAAACCATTGAAAGTTATGAAAACAAAATTGTTGATTGCCCTGTTTGGTCTGCTTTTGTGTTTGGGCGGAAGTTCTTGTGCGGTGCATCGTCATGCACCTAAGCCACCACATAAGAAGGGGATTCCTCCTGGCCATGCGAAAAAAATACGTGGTAAAAAATCTGCAAAGTTTGATGCTCCCGGACATCGTAAGCATCTTCCTCCTCAATTCTAAGTGGTAATATTCCAAAGTTAAAGGAGAGTATCCGGCAAACTTTCTCGCCTTGAAGTAATATAGAGATTTCTTCTGTTTACTTATTTAAAATCAGTGGCTTATTCTTTATTGATATAGGAAAGCTACTAGGGGAGAACTATGCTCTTTAGTTATATTAACTATAAAAATTAGTTTATCAACTAAAAGTTTTAGTTCTTTGCAGTAACCAATTGAAACGGATATGAAAACACTTACTGCCAAAGAAGAAGAAATCATGGGATTTTTCTGGGAGAAAGGTCCGATGTTCGTCAAACAGCTGGTGGAACTTTACGAAGAACCCCGGCCGCACTTCAATACCCTGTCGACCATTGTAAGGGGACTGGAAGAAAAGGGGTACCTGTCGCATACCGCGTTCGGTAATACCTACCAGTATCATGCTATAGTGTCGGAAGAGGAATTCCGGCGGAAAACTCTGCGTGGGGTCATCTCCAAATATTTCAACAACTCTTTTTTAGGTGCTGTTTCCTCGCTGGTGAAAGAGGAAGACATTTCAGTGGAAGAACTCAAAGAACTCATCCGTCAGGTGGAAGAGGGGCAGAACGAGAAACCACAATAAAACACGTCTGCCTATGGGAACCTTTTTAGTCTATATACTCAAATCGGCTGTCTGCCTGGCAATATTCTATCTGTTCTACCGCCTGCTGCTCAGTAAAGAAACTTTCCACCGTTTTAACCGGATGGCTTTACTGGGAGTAATGCTGCTCTCGTGTCTGCTGCCTTTGGTAAAAGTGACGGTGGAACAGGCTTCGCCGGTAAATGCACAAGTGATGTCGATGGAAGACTTGCTGCTGATGTACCAATGGAATAGCGAAGCGGTGGTGGAAGAGGGAAGTCGTCCGTTCCACTGGCAGGAAGGGCTGGTGTTAGTCTATTTTGTGGGGTTGTTTTTTGTCATCGTCCGTCACCTCTGGTCGCTGGGACGCATGCTTTATCTCATTCGTCACAGCCGGTGTGAAAGGTTGGACAATGGTATCCGCTTGGTAGTCCACCGTCGTAAACTGGCTCCTTTCAGCTGGATGCGTTACATCGTGATTTCGGAAACAGACCTGAAGGAAAGCGGACATCACATTCTGGTGCACGAAATGGCCCACATCCATCACCGTCACTCATGGGATTTGTTGCTGACCGAAGCCTGTGCCTGGCTGCAATGGTTCAATCCGGCCATCTGGCTGCTCAAACAGGAGTTGCAGAACATTCATGAATACGAAGCCGACGAAGAAGTGCTCCGTCAGGGAATCAACGCGAAAGAATATCAAATGCTATTAATAAAAAAAGCCGTTGGCGCAAGGCTCTACTCTATTGCCAACAGCTTTAATCACAGTTCACTTAAAAAACGTATCACTATGATGATTCGAAAAAAATCCAATCCGTGGGCACGTGCCAAGTACCTTTATGTACTTCCGTTGGCAGCCGTTACCGTAGCTGCTTTTGCCCGTCCTGAAATCTCCAAACCTCTCGATGAGATTTCAAGTGTCAAAGTTAATGATTTATCGGCAGTTCTGGAAACGTATGCCGATAAAAATGTGTCGAACCCTGCCGAAAAGACCAAACTGAAGATGAAGGTGGTGGATGAGGAGGGAAAACCCATTATCGCGGCAACTGTACTTGTGGCGAATACGACCAACGGTACCCTTACCGACGAAAACGGTAATTTCACGCTGGAAGTCGGCAGCGACCAAAGCATCCAGGTGGCCTACATCGGTATGAGTACGGTTACCATGTCGGTCAAAGACTGTCTGAAGAAAGCCGACCAGACAATTGTCTTGACTGAAAGCGACACAAAGAAAGATGTGAAGGTGGTAGCATCTGCTCCGCAAGCTGTGACATCGGATGACCAGACGTTTAGCGTAGTGGAGCAGATGCCCGAATATCCGGGTGGTATGCGTGCTGGTCTGGAATTTATGGCACGCAATCTCAGGTATCCTACAAAGGCACGGGAAGCCGGTAAGCAGGGGCGTGTCATCGTGCAGTTTGTGGTAAGGAAAGACGGTTCGCTGAGCGATTTCAAGGTGCTCCGTCCGGTCGACCCGTGGTTGGATGCAGAAGCTATCCGCGTAATCAGCACCATGCCGAAATGGAAGCCGGGTATGCAGGACGGAAAGCCGGTCAGCGTGAAATTTACTCTCCCGGTGACTTTCATGCTGGAGGGAACCAACAGCAAGCCGAAGGCAGGCGACAATGACGTTGTAGTAGTGGGATATGGAGTTCAGAAAAGCGAGGAATCGGTAGATGTGCCTACTATTAAACTCCATAATCCTATGGATGAATTGTCCATTACAGGAGATTTCAAAATAGATTCAGTGGGTAGTTCCAAAGCCTCCGGAATGTCTCCGCTTGTCATTATGGACGGGCTGGAAGTGTCTGACGATGTGATAAAGAAGCTCAATCCGAAAAAGATACAATCCGTCAGTGTGCTGAAGAATGAAGCCGCTACCGCAAAATATGGTAAGAAAGGAAAATTTGGCGTGATTCTTATTACTACCAAGAGGGAGTAAACCTCATTTCTCGGATTCATTAGCAGGCGCATGACGTCGGGGAGGTGACTATACTCCTTGCGTATTCCATGAATTTCTGACAAGAAAAGCCCGTACAAGTTCTTGCATTTTCATTGAACTTGTACGGGCTTCTTTTATGCTGTCAGGAAGATGTGGCAATCAGTTCTTGACCGTTCTTTCTCCCTGTTTTTTCGCATGGTTTCCCCCTTTCTTTTTCCATCCGCCCTTTTTATTGCGGGAGAAATTCTTCACCTGTTTACCTCCTTCTTTTCTGGAAGTGCGGGGAGCATATACCGGACCTTCGCCCAGTTCTTCAGGTACGGGGAGTTTGTAAATATCTTTTCCTAAGAATGTTTCGATTTGCTTGAAACGGGTCTGCTCGGTTTCACTAACAAAAGTGATGGCACATCCGTCGTTGTTGGCGCGGGCCGTACGTCCGATGCGGTGTACGTAGTCCTCGCTATCATGCGGCACGTCGTAGTTGATGACCAGGCGGATGTCGTCGATGTCGATACCACGGGCCACGATGTCGGTAGCCACCAGAATGTCGATGCGGCGGTTGCGGAACTCGTGCATGATTTCCTCACGCTGACTCTGTTCCAGGTCGGAGTGCATTTCGCCCACGTTTAGCTTCATGCGTTTCAGGGCCTTGGTCACTTCTTTCACCTTCAGCTTGGAAGAGGCGAAGATGATGACACGCTCCGGTTGCTGGGATTGGAATAGCGACTGGATGATACCCAGTTTCTGTGCCTCATAGCAGATGTAAGCGGCCTGAATGATTTTTTCCGCCGGCTTGGATACGGCCAGTTTCACTTCCACCGGGTCGTGAAGAATGGTTTTGGCCAGTTGCTGGATTTTGGTCGGCATGGTGGCAGAGAACATGATGGTCTGCCGTTCCTTGGGAAGATACTTGACAATCTGCATGATGTCGTCCGAGAATCCCATATCGAGCATGCGGTCCGCTTCGTCGAGGATGAAGAAGGATACTTTTGACAGGTCCACATAACCTAAGCTTAAGTGGCTGATCAGACGTCCCGGAGTAGCGATCACCACATCCGCTCCTAAGGTCAGCCCTTTCTTTTCCTGTTCAAAACGGATACCGTCGTTTCCTCCGTACACCGCCACGCTTGACACCGGCATGAAATAGGAGAAACCCTCCATCTGCTGGTCAATCTGCATGGCCAGTTCGCGGGTGGGCGACATGATGATACAATTGATGGCATCCTCCGGATAACCTCCCTTGCTCAACTGGTTCAACACCGGAAGCAGGTAGGCCGCCGTTTTTCCCGTACCTGTCTGGGCCACGCCAATCAGGTCTTTTCCTTCCAGGATGACAGGGATGGTGTGTTCCTGTACGGGCGTACATTCCTGGAAATTCATTGCGTCCAAGGCATCGAGGACGCTATCTTCTAAGTTCAGTTCCGAAAACTTCATATAGTAATGTTATCTTGTCATTATAATTTGCCGCGTTCGTCCAGATAGGAATCCTTGAATCCTAAGAAATACAACACGCCATCCAGTCCGATAGTATTGATGGCCTGTTGCGCATTAGCCACGACCTTCGGCTTGGCATGGAAGGCGATTCCCAGCCCTGCCGTAGAAAGCATGGGCAGGTCGTTGGCTCCATCGCCCACGGCAATTGTCTGTGCGATGTCCACGTTTTCTACCTGTGCCAGCAGGCGGAGCAATTCCGCCTTTCGTCTTCCGTCTACGATGTCACCTAAATAGCGGCCGGTCAGCTTGCCGTCCACGATTTCCAGCTGGTTGGCATATACATAGTCAATGCCGAATTTCTCTTTCAGGTAGTTGCCGAAATACGTGAAACCTCCCGACAGAATGGCAATCTTGTATCCGTAGCGCTTGAGGACGAACATCAGGCGTTCTACTCCTTCGGTAATTGGGAGGTGTTCGGCAATGTCGCGCATCACGCTTTCATCCAGTCCCTTGAGCAGGGCCACCCGTTCCTTAAAACTTTCGCAGAAGTCGATTTCGCCACGCATGGCTCTTTCCGTGATGGCTTTCACCTGGTCGCCCACACCGGCCCGTATGGCCAGTTCGTCGATAACTTCCGTTTCAATGAGGGTGGAATCCATATCAAAGCAGATGAGTCGGCGCATACGGCGGTACATATTGTCTTGCTGGAACGAGAAGTCCATGCCCAGTGAAGCGCTGAGCTGCATGAGCTGACTTTGTAGCTCTTCACGGTCTTTGGGAGTACCTCTCACCGAAAATTCGATGCAGGCTCTTACGTTTGCTTTTTTCTCGTCCAGGGGAATACGTCCGGTCAGACGACGGATACCGTCGATGTTCAGTTGTTGTTCTGCTAAAAGTTTGGTAGCGCCGGCAATCTGTTGTGCCGTAAGCTTTCTGCCCAGTAGCGTCAGAATGTAGCGGTTCTTTCCTTGCAGGTTGACCCACGTTTCATACTCTTCGTCGCTGATAGGATAGAAGCGGATATTGATACCCAAGTCAGAAGCCTTGAAAAGCAATTCCTTCATGATATTTCCGGAATCCTGATCGGAACATTTGAAAAGAATACCCAGTGACAAGGTACTGTGAATGTCAGCTTGTCCGATGTCCATAATGTCTACCTGATATTTAGACAAGATGGCAGTCACCGATGCGGTCAGTCCCGGTCGGTCCACTCCGCTGATGCGGATTAATATCAATTCGGTTTTGTTTCCCATGGTTGTTTGCTTGCGTGTTTCTGGGCAAAAGTACAAATTATCTTCTATCCACGGGCATAAAAAGCACAAAAAAAGCCATTCCTGCATACCTGCAAGAATGGCTTTCCTTATTTTACAGGGGAAAATCAGATCATTTCCACACTTCGTTTTACAAAGTTGGTCAGGGCTTCACCCTTCAGCATGTTGTTTTGCAACAAGGCCAGGTCGATAAGCTGGTGAACCACTTTGTTGCCGGCGGCATAACCGTTCAGAATGTTTTCCTTTTCAGTCTTTTGCGCTTCAATCTTCTTTTCTACATCACTCAGCTCGTCTTTTTCGGCAGTCGGGATTTCTTCGTCCTTCTTTCCTTCCTGTGCTTTCTGGAGTTCGTTACGACGGAGAGTCAGCATGGCGATTTCAGATTCTACCGGTACGAGTTTTTCCGCACAAGCCGTTTCGGCATCGCTCAATACCTGCTTGATCAGGCGGTGGTCGCTATTCAATACCAGGTTGAACATGTCGGGCATTTCACCATAGAAACTCATGCCCGGCTGGATGCTGGCCATGTCTTTCATACGGCGCATGTATTCGGCCTGTGTGATGACAATCGGCGCATTGTTTTCGCCCAGTGCGTGTGCTTCTACGTGGAATTCTGTTTTCTTTACCTTCGGCATCTGTCCCTTGAACAAAGAGCTGAGCACTTCCTGTTTGTCGTGCGGAAGTTCTTCACCCTTCTGGTCTTCCTTCACAATCAGGCGGTCTACGATGTCGCTATCCACACGGGTGAAGTGACTCTTTTCGAACTTCTGTTCCAGCATGTTGATCATCGGTACGTCCAGCTGGCCGTCCATGAGCAATACGTTGTAGCCTTTGTTCTTGGCCGCATCGATGTAAGTGTACTGTTCGTCCAGGTTGTTGGCATAGAGGTAAATCAGGCTGCCGTTCTTGTCGGTCTGATTATCCTTGATCAGTGTCTGGTATTCTTCGAAAGTGTAATACTTGTTGTCTGTATCCTTGAACAAAGCAAACTTGGAAGCCTTTTCATAGAAATCTTCCTGAGTCAGCATACCGTAGTTGATGAAAATCTTCAGGTCGTCCCATTTCTCTTCAAATTCCTTACGGTCGTTCTTGAAGATAGATTGTAAGCGGTCGGATACCTTCTTCGTGATGTAAGTAGAAATCTTCTTCACGTTCGAATCGCTCTGCAAGTAAGAACGTGATACGTTCAACGGAATGTCCGGAGAATCGATGACACCGTGAAGCAGGGTCAGGAAGTCGGGCACGATACCTTCTACTGAGTCGGTCACATATACCTGGTTGCAATACAACTGAATCTTGTTACGCTGCAAATCGATGTTGCTCTTGATTTTCGGGAAGTAGAGCACACCGGTCAGGTTGAACGGATAGTCCACGTTCAGGTGAATCCAGAACAACGGTTCGTCGGCCATCGGATACAGGTCGCGGTAGAATTTCTTGTAATCCTCTTCCTTCAAGTCCGACGGTTTCTTGGTCCAGATAGGACAAGTGTCGTTAATCAGGTTGTCTTCATCCGTTTCTACCTGCTTGCCGTCTTTCCATTCCTTCTTTTTGCCAAAGGCTACCGGTACGGCCAGGAAGTGACAATACTTGGTGAGCAAGCCCTGCAAGCGAGATTCTTCCAGGAATTCCTTGCAATCTTCATCCACGTGCAGGATGATGTCGGTTCCACGGTCGCTACGTTCTGTTTCTTCGAGGGTGAACTCAGGACTTCCATCACAGCTCCATTTCACGGCCTTGGCACCTTCCTTATAAGAAAGAGTTACGATGTCTACCGTCTTGGCTACCATGAAGGCTGAGTAGAATCCCAGACCGAAGTGACCGATGATGGCATTGGCATCGTCCTTGTATTTTTCCAGGAAGTCATTAGCTCCTGAGAAGGCAATCTGGTTGATGTACTTGTCGATTTCTTCAGCTGTCATACCCAGACCACGGTCGCTGATGGTGATGGTACCGTTTTCCTTGTCCACTTTTACACGTACCGTCAAATCGCCCAGTTCACCTTTAAAATCGCCCGTAGCGGCCAGTGTCTTCAATTTCTGAGTTGCATCCACCGCATTGGAAACCAGTTCACGGAGGAAAATTTCATGGTCGCTATACAAGAACTTCTTTATGATGGGGAATATGTTTTCTGTTGTAACCCCGATATTACCTTTTTGCATATCTCTTTGTTTTTTTATGATTGTTCGAATAAATTTTTTTCCAGTCCCTACACAAAAAAAATGCCAGATACGTTTGTACCTGACATTTTGTCTGTATACCGAAATTCTGTCAGAATTCCGTTATGCTTTTTCTACTTTCATTTCTACTCCGTCACCTTGGGCGTTCATGTACACATGCAAGGTATCGCCCGCCTGCGGTTCTTCGTTGATAATCAGCTCTGCCAGTCCGTCTTCCAGGTGGTTCTGGATGGAGCGTTTCAACGGGCGGGCACCGAACTGTACGTCGTAGCCTTTTTCTGCCACGAAACGCTTGGCCTCCTGGTCGAGCAGGAGATGGTAGCCACAACCTTCGATACGCTTGTAGAGTCCTGCCAGCTCGATGTCGATGATTTTCTCCAGTGAAGCAATATCCAGCTGGTCGAAGGTCACGATTTCATCCAGGCGGTTGATGAATTCGGGAGCGAACGATTTGTTCAAGGCCTTGCGAATCACGCTATTGGCATGTTCTTTCTCGTTCTCGCCGGTCTGTGCCGTGAAACCGATGCCTTTGCCGAACTCCTTCAACTGGCGTGTACCGATGTTGGACGTCATGATGATAATGGTATTCTTGAAATCTACGGTCCGTCCTAAGCTATCCGTCAACCGGCCTTCGTCCATCACTTGCAACAACATGTTGAACACGTCGGAGTGGGCCTTCTCGATTTCATCCAGCAATACGATGGAGTAGGGATGACGGCGTACCTTTTCCGTCAGTTGTCCGCCTTCTTCGTAGCCCACGTATCCCGGAGGAGCTCCGATCAGACGTGACACGGTGAATTTCTCCATGTATTCGCTCATATCGATACGGATAATGGCGTCGGTAGTGCCGAACATGTTCTTGGCCAGCTCTTTCGCCAGGTGCGTCTTTCCTACACCCGTCGGTCCTAAGAAAAGGAACGTACCGATAGGCTTGTTCGGGTCCTTCAGTCCCACACGGCTTCGCTGGATACTTCTTACCAGTGTCTCTACCGCTTTGTCCTGTCCGATAACCTTCGAAAGCAATGCCTGCTTCATCCCCTTCAACCGTACACCTTCCGCTTGCGCCATACGTTGCACGGGCACGCCAGAAATCATGGACACCACTTCCTCTATCTGTGGTGCGTCCACCGTTTCGCGATTGTCCTTCAACTTTTCTTTCCATTCATTTTTCAGGCGTTCCAATTGCTCCGTGTACTGGTTTTCACGGTCACGGAAGCTGGCGGCCAGCTCGAAGTTCTGCAAGCGAATGGCTTCATTCTTATGTTGTTGCGCTTCCTCAATCAATCGTTCCAGCTCCTCAATTTCCTGAGGTACGGAGATATGAGTAAGGTGGATGCGAGAACCCGCTTCGTCCATGGCGTCGATGGCCTTGTCGGGGAAATAGCGGTCGGTCACATAGCGGTCGGTCAGGCGTACGCAAGCCTCCAGCGCTTCGTCCGTATAGGTCACGTTATGGTGCTCCTCGTATTTATCCTTGATGTTCCGGAGAATTTGTAAGGTCTCTTCCGGTGAGGTCGGTTCCACCAGCACCTTCTGAAAGCGGCGTTCCAGTGCCCCGTCTTTTTCGATGTTCTTGCGATACTCGTCGAGGGTGGTGGCCCCGATGCATTGGATTTCTCCACGTGCCAGTGCCGGTTTCAGCATGTTGGCCGCGTCCATGGAACCAGCCGCCGAGCCGGCTCCCACGATGGTATGTATCTCATCGATGAACAGAATGACGTCAGGATGTTTCTTCACTTCTGTCAGAATGGCACGAATGCGTTCTTCAAATTGTCCGCGATACTTGGTTCCGGCCACTACCGCCGTCATGTCGAGCGAAACGATGCGCTTGCCGAACAGGGCACGCGAAACCCGCTTCTCCACGATACGGAGCGCCAGTCCTTCGGCAATGGCCGATTTTCCCACACCCGGCTCACCAATCAGAATCGGGTTGTTCTTTTTGCGCCGGCTCAGAATCTGTGCGATACGTTCAATTTCCTTCTCACGGCCTACCACGGGGTCAAGTTTCCCACCTTCGGCTGCCTTGGTCAGGTCGATACCGTAATTGTCGAGGTAGGGCGTGCCACCGTCCGCTTGTTTCTGTTCGGTCTGCGTGGCCTGGCGGTTGGCGGAAGAACCGAAGCCATCGTTGTTCTTGTCCGCGTTTCCGCGACGTCCGATGCCTTCCTCTTCTTCGTCATCATTGAAATCCAGTCCGTCAAAAGGAGTTTCCTCCTGCTTTAGACGGTCTATTATCTTTTCGTAAGTTACGTCGTTCTTTTCCAATATCTTATATGCGTTATTCTGGTTGTCTCTCATAATGGCCAATAAAATATGCGGGGTGTCCACTTTCTCGTCATTCAGCAATCGTGCCTCTAGTTTGCTTAATGTCAAAATTTTTGATGCTTCCTCGCTGAATGAGATGTCCTGTGAGTAGTTCTCTAGAATGGACTTCTCCCGTAATTGTGTTTCTAGTTCGTTCTTGATACCTTTCAGGTCGAGGTAGAACGATTTCAATATTTCGGCGGCTTTACACTCTCCATCGCGCAAGATGCCCAATAGCAGATGTTCCGGTTCGATATGGTCGTTCTGAAGGCGGTTGGCCTCCTCTTTCCCGTAAACGACGATGTCGGACACTTGTTGTGTAAATTCGTTGCTCATCAAATTCATATCTTCTCCAATTGTTTATATTCAAAATAGGCTTGCAAATATACATTATTATAAAGACTCTTCATCAAGTCTTTCTTTCTATTTAACAAAATGCGTGCCACATTTCCTACAAGTGTCTCCAAATGCAGGCTTATACGTATTTTTTGGTGGAAAAGTTTTTGTATATCCGCTAAAAGTCGTACTTTAGCATGGTTTTTTACAAGCCTTGAAAGGAAGTATAATTAATAATGTATTAAATGCAAGAACAAGACAGAATTATAAAAATCAACATCGAAGAGGAAATGAAGTCGTCGTACATTGATTACTCCATGTCAGTAATCGTGGCACGCGCCCTCCCTGATGTAAGAGACGGATTCAAGCCGGTTCACCGCCGTATTCTTTACGGAATGATGGAACTGGGAAATACATCCGACAAACCGTATAAAAAAGCAGCCAGAATCGTAGGTGAAGTACTGGGTAAGTATCACCCTCACGGCGACTTGTCTGTATATGGCGCCTTGGTGCGAATGGCACAGGACTGGGCGATGCGTTATCCGCTGGTCGACGGTCAGGGTAACTTCGGTTCTATCGACGGAGATAGTGCCGCCGCTATGCGATATACGGAGGCTCGTCTGAAGAAGATTGGTGAGGAGATGATGCAGGACCTTTACAAGGAAACTGTAGACTTTACCAACAACTTCGACGATACGTTGCAGGAACCTACCGTCATGCCGACCCGTATCCCGAACCTGCTGGTGAACGGTGCTTCAGGTATCGCCGTAGGTATGGCTACCAATATGCCGACACACAACCTGCGTGAAGTCATTGACGCTTGCGTGGCATACATCGATAACAATGAAATCGACGTAGACGGCCTGATGCAGTACATCAAGGCACCTGATTTCCCGACCGGAGGATATATTTATGGTATCAGCGGTGTGCGCGATGCCTACGAAACCGGACGCGGACGTGTGGTAATGCGTGCCAAGGCCGAAATCGAATCGCATCCTACACACGATAAGATTGTAGTGACCGAGATTCCGTATGGTGTGAACAAGGCTGAGCTGATCAAGAGCATCGCTGATTTGTCGAACGACAAGAAAATCGAAGGCATTTCGAATGTGAACGACGAAACCGACCGCGAAGGTATGCGTATCGTCATCGACATCAAGCGTGATGCCAACGCCAGCGTGGTGCTCAACAAGCTTTACAAGATGACCATGCTTCAGACTTCTTTCGGTGTGAACAACGTGGCCCTGGTTTATGGCCGTCCACGCCTGCTCAACCTGAAGGAACTGATCAAATATTTCGTGGAACACCGTCACGAAGTGGTAATCCGCCGTACACGTTACGACTTGCGCAAGGCCAAGGAACGTGCGCACATCCTGGAAGGATTGATTATCGCTTCGGACAACATTGACGAGGTAATCCGTATTATCCGTGCCGCCAAGACTCCGAACGAAGCTATCACGAACCTGATGGCCCGCTTCAACCTGAGCGAAATCCAGGCTCGTGCTATCGTAGAAATGCGCTTGCGCCAGCTCACCGGACTGATGCAGGACCAGCTCCATGCCGAATACGAAGACCTGATGAAGCAAATCGCTTACTTCGAAGAAATTCTGAGCAACGAGGAACTTTGCAAGAAGGTTATCAAGGACGAGCTGCTTGAAGTGAAAGAAAAATACGGCGACAACCGTCGTTCGGAAATCGTATATGCTTCGGAAGAGTTCAATCCGGAAGATTTCTATGCCGATGACGAAATGGTCATCACCATCTCGCACATGGGATACATCAAGCGTACACCGCTTTCTGAGTTCCGTGCGCAGAACCGTGGCGGCGTAGGCTCGAAGGGAAGTGAAACCCGTAACGAAGACTTTATCGAACATATCTATCCGGCTACTATGCACAACACGCTTCTGTTCTTCACGCAGAAGGGTAAGTGCTACTGGCTCAAGGTATATGAAATTCCGGAAGGCAACAAGACTTCGAAGGGACGTGCCATCCAGAACCTGCTGAACATTGAGGCAGACGATGTGGTAACGGCTTACCTGCGTGTGAAGAACCTGAACGACACGGAATTCATCAATAGTCACTATGTACTCTTCTGTACGAAGAACGGTGTCATCAAGAAGACGTTGCTCGAACAGTATTCTCGTCCGCGTCAGAATGGTGTGAACGCCATTACTATCCGCGAAGACGACCGTGTGATTGAAGTACGTATGACTAACGGAAACAATGAAATCGTGATTGCCAACCGTAACGGTCGTGCCATCCGTTTCCATGAAAGCGCGGTACGCGAAATGGGACGTACAGCTACCGGTGTACGCGGTATCACACTCGATGAAGACGGTCAGGATGAGGTAATCGGAATGATCTGTATCAAAGATCCTGAAACAGAAACCATCATGGTGGTATCTGAAAACGGTTACGGTAAGCGTTCGGACATTGAAGACTACCGCAAGACCAACCGTGGCGGAAAGGGTGTGAAGACACTGAACATTACGGATAAGACCGGAAGTCTGGTAGCCATCAAGTCGGTAACCGATGAAAACGACCTGATGATTATCAACAAGTCGGGCATCACCATCCGTCTGAAGGTGGCCGATGTGCGCATCATGGGACGTGCCACACAGGGTGTGCGCCTGATTGACCTTGAAAAGCGCAACGACCAGATTGGTTCCGTATGTAAGGTAGCTTCTGAAAATGAAGAAGAGGAAGTGCAGGACGAAGCAACTCCGGCAACGGACATCCAGCCCGCCGACGGAGAAACCATTCAGCCTGTTACGGACGAACCGAATGAATAATCCGGACAAAAACTAACTTGAATATTTGTATTACTAAATTTAAACCTTATGAAAAAAGTATTATTCTCAGCCGCTTTGTTCTTTACCGCATGTGCTGTTTCTGCTCAGGAAAGCGTGGTAAAGGAGGCTAAATCTGCCAAGAGCGATCCCGTGAAGGCAGCACAAATCATCGAACCTGCTTTGACAGATCCTTCTACCGCCAATGATCCTGAAACATGGAAACTGGCTGGTGATTTCCAGAAGTCTATCTATGACGACGAAAACATGAAATTGTATTTGCCGGGTGGTCAGGCTGATACCGCTAAATTGTATAACAGCTTGGCTAAAATGTTCGAATACTACACAAAGTGTGACGAAGTAGAACAGGCTAAGGTACAGAGCGGCGAATTGAAGAAACCGAAATTGAGAAAGAAACTGGCTAAGACATTGGCTACCGTACGTCCTCAGTTGACTAACGCCGGTTCTGATGCTTACAATGCAGGTAACTATGCCAACGCTTTGAAGTTCTTCGGTTTGTATGTAGACGCTCCGCAGAACCCGTTGTTCGCCGATGAAGATGCCGTAAAGAACGACACATTGACTCCGTTGATTGCCAACTATGCCGCTCTTGCCGCTAATTCATTGAAAGACAATGCAGCCGTAATCAAATACGCTACTATCGGTAAGGAACACAAAGAAGAAGGTTACCGTTCATTGATGTGCCTGGCAGAAGCTTACGGAAAAGGTGAAACTCCTGACTCAGCAAAATGGTTGACTACTATCCAGGAAGGTGTAGAAAAATTCCCGTCACAGGAATACTTCATCGGTAACCTGATGGACTACTACATCCAGAAAGGTAAGATTGACGAAGGTCTGGCTCAGATGGATGCCGTACTGGCTAAGAACTCTACTCCGTACTTCATGTACGTGAAGGGTGTGCTTCAGTATGAAAAGAAAGACTACGAAGGTGCCATCGCTACATTCAACCAGATTATTGCAGAAGGTAAGGATTTCGTAGCTGAAGCTTATTCTAAGATTGGTGACTGCTCATTCTTCCCGGCTCAGGAAATCGTAGAAGAAAACTCTAAGCTTTCTATGGACGATCCGAAGTATGCTACCAACGAAGCTAAGATTAAGGAACTGTACGAAAAAGCACTTCCTTTCTACGAAAAAGCAAAAGAAGCTAAACCAGACAACCGTCAGTTGTGGGGTCAGTACCTGTTGAACATCTACTGGAAGCTTGACAAGGAAAAATACAACGCCCTTGAAAAAGAATTGGGTTACTAATATATAATAAGGTATACGGACCGCCCGTCTGAGGCGAGTGGTTTGCAGACTTTGGGAAACCCTGAAGAAAGAAACTCCTTTGCGTGGCTAGAATGATGCCCGCAAAGGAGTTTTTGTTTTACTCCGCCGTGATGATAACCGCGACGTTTTTATTTGTATCTTTGTGCATATCCATTCACGAAAAACGAGAAGAGAGATGACAACAGACCCTACAACCTCACGCCATAACCCCATGAAAGTCATATTCAATTATCAGAATGTGTTCTTCTGTTTTTTCTATGACGATGCCGATGCGTGCGTGCACCGTTCCAGGGAATACGCCATGAACTATGTCTTGTCAGGCGAGATGGTGCTCGACGACGGGTACCGGCAGATACACGTGGGAAAAGGAGAGTGCGTGTTCATTCCGCGTGACCATCGTGTGACCATGTACAAGAAAGCCTCGGGCGGAGAGCAGTATTGCGGAATTTACATGTGTTTCACCCGCTCCTTCCTTCGGGAGATGTACGGAAAGTATGCCCGCCACACGGACGCGGTAGAGCCCGTAGAGAAGTTCGTACCTAGCGTGATGAAGCTCCCACCTTCGGCCGAGATTGAGAGCCTGTTTGCTTCGATGACACCTTACTTCAATCCGGAAGTGAAACCGCAGGACGACGTGATGCACCTGAAGTTGCAGGAAGGATTGCTGGCCCTGCTTCATACCGACAAGCGCTTCATGACCGCGTTGTTCGACTTCAGCACACCGTGGAAGATGGACATTCTTGACTTCATGAACGAGAACTACATGTACGAGTTCACCCTGGAGGAGCTGGCGCATTACACGGGTCGTAGCCTGGCCACCTTCAAGCGCGACTTCAAGAAGGTGAGCGAGCTGACACCCGAGAAATGGCTGATTCGCAAGCGCTTGGAAGTGGCCTATCACCTGCTGAAGGAAGAACGGCGGAAGGTGGTCGATGTCTATGCGGAGGTGGGCTTCAAGAACCCTTCGCATTTCTCTACGGCCTTCAAGAAACGCTACGGCATTCCGCCCACGGCACTGGCCGCTCCCTCGTGCATTTGAACTTTTCAGAAACGATATTTGAGCCTCACGGAAATGTCTCTGTGGGGCTTTTGTGTTATTTTTGCCTTCGTAGAATAATAGAGTGATAACTATATGGATATATTGTGGAAGACGTTGTGCGCGGCATCGGCGGCCTGGCTTCTGACTACGGGCAGCCTGCTTGCCACAACGGACGGTTTAAAATCGGAGATGAAGATGGAAAAGAGTTTGAATTTGACACACGAATGGGACAAGGTGTTCCCGTTGAGCAACAAGGTGAACCACCGGAAAGTGACTTTTACCAACCGCTATGGCATTACGCTGGCGGCCGACATGTACGTGCCCAAGCAGGCCGAAGGAAAACTTCCGGCTATAGCCGTGAGCGGGCCTTTCGGAGCGGTGAAGGAACAATCGTCGGGCCTGTATGCCATGACACTGGCCGAACGCGGATTCCTGACCATTGCCTTCGACCCCTCGTACACCGGTGAGAGTGGGGGCGAACCCCGCTATGTGGCGTCTCCGGACATCAATACGGAGGACTTCTGTGCGGCGGTGGACTTCCTTTCTACCTGCGAGCAGGTGAATGCCGACCGTATCGGCATACTGGGCATCTGCGGATGGGGAGGCATGGCACTGAATGCGGCGGCCATCGACACGCGCATCAAGGCTACCGTCACCGCTACGATGTACGACATGAGCCGGGTGAATGCCGACGGCTATTTCGATGCCATGGATGCCGATGCGCGCTATGAGCTTCGCAAGCAGCTCAACGCCCAGCGTACGGAAGACTACCGCAAGGGCACGTATGCGCTGGCAGGAGGGGTGGTAGACCCGCTTCCCGACGATGCTCCCCAGTTTGTGAAAGACTATTACGGATATTACAAGACACCGCGCGGCTATCACAAGCGTTCGCTGAACTCCAACAACGGGTGGAACAAGACTTCTTCCTTGTCGTTCATGAACATGCCCATCCTGTCGTATAGCGACGAGATACGTAGTGCCGTGCTCATGATTCACGGAGAGAAAGCCCATTCGCGCTACTTTAGCGAAGATGCCTTCAAGAAGCTGAAGGGCGACAACAAGGAGTTGCTGATTATTCCGGGAGCCAATCACGTCGACCTGTACGACCGGCTGGATGTGATTCCTTTTGACAAGATTACGCACTTCTTCCAGACGTATCTGAAGTGATGCGTATTGTATAGAGACGGGAAAGCCCGGTTGCCGAAACAATCAGCAGCCGGGCTTTTTGTGCGTGCGAGGGCATTTTTCAGCCTATGCAACTGGTGATACCCAGTGTGGTACCGATGGCGGTCAGGATGGTGACCAGTGTCTGAATGACGATTTTCCAGATGTTCTTCTTGTCGTTTTCCATACGTGTGATAGTGTTGTGTGAATAAAAAAGTGAAACTTACATCAGGCTGATTATTCCGTTTTTCCTGTAGAATATTCAGTCAATTCTTGTAGGCGGCAACGTTTGCGTAACTCAGCGTTACTCCATGTTTTGGTGTTGCGTACATTCAAGTGTACGTCTTTTACATAATTAGTGGGGTTGTAAACATCGCGTGTAGGAGCACCTTCTCCCGAAATGCCTAACGAAAACAGTCCTAAATCTCCCAGACGGACTGACTTTCCATCGAGTACCAGCTCTTGTAAACAAGAGAGCATATCAATGAGTACTCCGTGAATCACTCCGCGTGAGTAGGGAGAATTGTGTTCTGACATGTGGGTTACGAAATCCTCAAAATCAATTGTACGGTCTTGTACGGCACGGGCGTACCATCTTGTTTCAGGAGTTTCAGGGTCATTGATGGGGTACTTTAATTCCACGAGCCGATACTTTAAAATTCCAGTTGTCATAATCTTTTGTGTTTGTATGATGGTTTAATGATTTATTTAACTGACACAAAGATACCTCCTGCTACCGTGATTCCCAAAAACGAGAAAGCATCAAGGTGTGAAAATCAGTTAATGAAATATCCTTTTTTATAGAATACCGTTTTACGGAACGGTAAACCTGCTTTTTTGCTTGTGAAAACTATATTTTGCATGTGCAGGTAATATTTGCTGACTCTCCCTTTTTTGTCACGTCTAAAAAAGAAGCCAGTCTTTTTGAGGTTATTATGATGAACGTGACAATGTGACAAATGACAATCACAAAATGACAAAACGAGAAAATCAGTTTCAATTTTATATTATATATATTAATATATATAATATAAGTATATATATGTCTCTATATATCCTTTGTCATTTGTCACAATTGTCACATTATTATCAGAGAAGACATCGAGAAACATTATGGCTTCATTATAAAAAACTTTTGAGCATTTGTAGCAATATGTTTTTATTTATGGAAAATATTTATCTTTGTGGAAAGATAAAAACTCATGAGGTATTCATGAGAGATATAAAAAACGATAATAAATATATAGCGCAATGGCAACGAAAAATGTAAGAAGCATTGAAGAACAAGTGGAGGACTGGTGTAAGGCGCAGTTACGTAGTATTAAATATTATACAAAAACCGAAAGTATCAATTCTGAAATTGAAGAGGCCTTGCGCAAGGCTCCCAGTAAAAGTGGAGGTGAAGGAGCAAACTATCCGGATATAAAATGCTTTTTGGAAACTTCCGATATGCGTCGCATTCCTGTAATGATTGAAGTAAAAGGGAGAAAGGGAGATCTTATAAAGTGCGATAAGAATGGAGATATTTGTAACCTGAATAAAGATAAAGAACCTCATTATGGTAATATTGCTAAGTATGCCGTCAATGGAGCCGTTCATTATGCCCATGCCATTTTGAACAATACGGAATCATATAAAGAAGTTGTGGCCATAGGCGTGAATGGATATGATACTTCCATAGGTCGGATTTATGAAATGGGAGTGTACTATGTATCAAAAGAAAATTTATTTGTTCCGAAGAAAGTTGGTGAATATACAGATCTTTCTTTTCTTTTACCAGAATACGTAAATGGATTTATCAAAGATATTGATAAACTTTTTCTTACTGATTCTGAGATTGAATTAAAGAAAATAGAACTGGAGGATGATATTGAACGTCGACTTAAAGTGATTAACCAGAAAATGCACGATGAAGATTACGGACAAAAAATAGATGTAGGTCAACGTGTTCAGTTAATTACAGGTTTGGTAATGGCTGGTTTAGGTGTGCCAGGAAAAGTCAGTCCTTTGAGTGTAAGTGATTTGCGTGGTGACCAAGGAGAAAAGAATAATGATGGGCAGGTTATTATGAATAAAATTTCCGACTATCTTAGTGAAAAGCAACTCCCTCGTCAAAAGATAGAAATGATTGAAGAGGTTTTACGCGTCGTTTTTATTCATTCTAAGTTACAAGAACCAAAAGATGGCGAAAGTGCTCTTCATACAATTTATGCAGATGTACGGCAGAATATCATTCCGTTTTTGACGGGAGAACTTCATAATATAGACTTTACAGGTCGTTTGTTTAATGTTCTAAATGAATGGGTGGATGTACCTGATGGTGCAAAAAATGATGTTGTACTTACACCTCGCTATATTACAGAACTTATGGCTCGATTATGTGGAGTCAATATGGACAGCTATGTGTGGGATTTTGCTACTGGTTCGGCAGGTTTCCTTATTTCGTCTATGCATCAAATGATAGCAGATGCCAAACAAAAAATTAGTAGTCCTGAAGAACTAAACCGTAAGATTACACATATCAAAATGTATCAGCTTTTGGGTATAGAGAAACTTGCTGATATTTATATGTTGGCTGTACTCAACATGATTCTGATGAAGGACGGAAGTTCGAACATTATTCATGGAGACTCTTTGACAGAGTTTGAAGGGAACTATGAACAAGGTGAATACAATGGAAAACCCTTTCCTGCAAATGTATTTTTATTGAATCCTCCATATTCAAAATCGGGAAAAGGCTTTGTTTTTGTGCACCGTGCATTAAGTATGATGCATCATGGTGGTATGGCAGCCGTGTTGATTATGGAGAATGCAGGAAGCGGGAATGGCTTGCCTTACACGCGTGAAATTCTAAAAAACAATACATTGGTGGCTTCTATCCACATGAGTGATATTTTTTGTGGAAAAGCCAGTGTGCAAACGGCTATTTATGTATTTAAGGTTGGAGTCCCTCATGATATACATCAGGTTGTGAAGTTTATAGATTTTTCCAATGATGGGTATACGCGTCAGAACCGAAAAAAATCAAGTCAAAGTGTAAACTTACGTAATACAGACCATGCGACGGAACGTTATGATGAAGTTGTGCGTCTAATACGTTACGGACGTGGAGCACACGATGAAAATCTACAATACTATCAGGATTGCTATGTGGAAGATTATATCACTTTAGATGGAAATGACTGGACATATGCCCAGCATAGAAATGTAGATGTTCGTCCAGTAGCAGAAGATTTTCAGCGAGTTGTAAAAGATTACTTGGCATGGCAAATTGGGGAAATCATTAGAAATGACAATGTGCACGAGGAAAGTTTGGACACTAATTATGAAGATTGTACACTTACTGATGATGAAGCTGAAGCTTTAAGGCGTATAAATGAGGGTAAAGTAAAGATGAAAGAGGTAAGTATAGTAGACTTTTTTGATGTCAGAAACTCCCATAATATATTGAAATCTGATATTATATTAGGAAGTGGAAATACCCCTTATGTTACGGCAAGTGAAGGTAATAATTCTATTGTTTCATATGTCTCATATGATGATGAAATGAAAGAAGAAGGAAATTCGATTATGATTGGCGGAAAAACATTGGTCATAACTTATCAGCCCAAAGACTTTTTTTCGAACGATAGTCACAATCTTGTTCTTCGCTTTAATGATGAAAATGGAAGAACAGAGAATATCCAATTGTTTTTTGTTGCGGCTTTATATAAAAGTCTTTCGCATAAATATTCATGGGGAAACTCCATTTCGAATAAAAAGATACAAACTGATACCGTATTGTTACCTGTGACTTCTTCCTCTACGTTTGATTATACGTTGATGGAAACTTATATACGAGCCTTAAAGAAAAATCTGATAGGCTGTCTTTTAAACAAACTACATGCAAATGGAAAGATGAAAAAATAAACTATTTAAAACGACAGATTATGAAATTTGCAATCTACAAATACGAACTGGTAAAAACAAACACAAAAGAACTTTTCCAGGAAAATAAGAGTGTATATGACAACGCTCAGGTTTATTTTGGAAATTTATTTAATGCTAATCAGCTTAATTTATATCAAGTCTCTAATAAGGATGGATTGCCTCAATGCTTTCCTAATTCAATTCTTAAGACACGTAATGGAGTAACGCTGATGCGTGTGTGTAATGTAAAACATGTAACACTCTGGCAAGATTATCATGAAAATAAGGAAGAGTCGAATCCTTATTGTTTTGTGATTATAGATAATCGTTTTGGTATCGGACAAATAGCTATAGAACGTTCTGGAGCATTTGATAGTAACACGGATAAGGTGCGTGATATTCTTCAGGAATCATTTCATGCTGTGCTTGCACCTTTGGGGTTCTCAATAGAAATACGGGCAAAAGTTCGTACACGTGATTTCTGGGAAGCGATAGAGGAGCAGATGACCCAGAAAAACGAGCGGATACAGAAAGTCGTATTTGAATTTCCTAATCCGGATAAGGTTGGACCTGTAGATGCTTCTCCTGTTATGACTGATCGTTTACGTTTTTTAGCATCATTGGCTTCAGCTACAGGAGCTGCACGAAGTTCATTTAAGGTTGATGCTGATAAAGAAGGTACACTGACTTTAGACCGCACGAAAGAAGATTTAGCACAAATGGTTGCACTTTGTTGTAATAATGGATATCATATCAGCGTACATTTTGAACAATTTGGGGTATATCGTAATGGTGACGTCATACGTGCACTTTACAATATAGATAAAGGTTTGCTGGATGATTTTATTAACGGACAAAGTGTGCTTGGAGATAGAGAGGGTACTTGTTTTGGATTAATAAACAAATTAGATTATATACGCGAACAAACAAAAGAGTATGAAAATATTACGCCGGTTAAAGAAGGAAGAAAGAGAAAATATCGAAGAGCAGTTTGAAAATGGTTTGCTTTATCGGTTCGTTTGTGATGTCGCTTTGCATTTTTCATTTAAGATGCCTGTGCTTCGGCTTTCTCCAGAAGAAATGGCAGTAGCAATAGCTGGAATGCTTGATGAAATAAAGGAAAATCCGGAAGAATCTCGCTATTTATGTCAGACTTTCTGGAATAAACTTTGGTATGATATAAGCTCAATGGATGAGAGGGCATCAGAAGAAGAGGTCTCGTATGCTATAATTGTTACTATGGCATTACTGGTGGTATGTTTGTTATTAGTCGATAACGTAAGACATCGTACATTAGCATTGGATTTGATATGTGTGATTCAGGAACATACTTCCATGCAAGACCTTGAACAGATACAGAGGCAAATGAATAAGTTCGTTTGGCGAATGGGGGAGCATCGGTTAAAAGAACGGATGGAACAGTATTGGCAGAGTGATATGTTTCTCTCAGATGCCATTTATGAAGTATTACACAAGGATGGATTGGAGCAGCAGGAAATAAAACCAGGAAAAAGTCACTTCCGGATTGCGAAGAAACATAAAACGAACTTTGCCAAGATTCTCAGTGCCATGTTTGAGTTACGTATGTTTGAAGATGAAAATGGGCAAATCGCTTCAAATAAGCAGAAGTTGATAGAGGAACTTGGAGTTTTTTTTGATGCAGATTACAAGAATCTTTCACAACTACTTAATGCGTCTAAACAAAATGATAACTATATAGAGATATTCGAGAAAATGATGGAAAAAGCAAAGAAATATGATGTAAAATGACTTTAGGTAAACTTTAGGTAAAGTGATAGGCCAGGGCCCGTTACTTACTTTTGCTTCCGTAATCACCGACACACAGGTGGTTGCGGAATTTTTTATTTATAAACCGGGTTGCGGAGACGGGAGAAACTCATGAGACTGGCGGCCGCCTTCTTTCTCTCTTCACCCATAAACCAGGAATTTTATGACGATTAATTTACAGATTTCAGATACCGTTTATCGGCGTCTTTTGGCCGGACACGGCCGTATTCAGGGCACTATCGGACTGGTAAGCCCTACAGAAGGTAATTTCAATGAACATGTACGCCAGGCTCCTGCGCCGGGTACGAAGTACATTAAGTTGCGCCACGGAAGGGCTTCGGTGGGAGGCGAACGGGTCCGGCTTACTCTTAGTATTGGTCTTGACGAAGCGGGCGTTGTGCCCTCCGATGCTATTACCGATGAAAGCCGCCAAGCAAGCGATTTTGTGGATAGTGCGCTCGATACGTTCAATGATACTTTCGGATGGTAAGCTACATTATTTTTTAATTCATAAACTCAAATCATTATATGTTTGGAATAAGCAACAATGTCAGAAGCCGGGTGGTGCGCGTATGTACCCCCGAGCTCTTCCACCAGGTAGTCCACTCGCCGCTGGTGGGCAGGATATGTGCCGAGATAGCCGATGCACTTGAGGCGATGCGGCGCGGCGAAATGGCACCGGAAGATTTCGATACCCTGAAAAGTGAACGCAAGAAGCAGCTTCCCATCTTTACCCCTCATGCCACGTTTCCTGGCGGACGTCGCCTGAACTCCGATGCCGTGCCCAGCGGTCTGTCGATGTACGATGTGGACCATATCCCTGCCCCGCGCGAATTTTTCCGCGAGCACGTGGCCGCACGGGTTCGCGAGCTGGGCATCGTGCTGGCCCACGTCACACCTTCTACCGAAGGACTCCGCCTGTTTTTTGTCATCCCACCGGGCATGGGGCTGGAGGAAGCCCAGCGCTGGATGTCGCATCAGCTGGACGACGGCACCTACGACCAGTGCGTGAAGGACTATGCGCGGAGCTCGTTTGCCGTGCCTGCCGACTACATCCTTTACCTGGACGAAGCGGAATTGTTTCGTGAGCGGGAAGTGCAGAAAGCGAAATCCCACGAAGAAGCGGACATTGGAAGCATATCTTCCGCCCGTAATCCGGCGGGCAATTCCGTAGATGAGCTCTCGTTCAAGGGCATCCCTTATGCCGACCTCATCGCCCGCTGGTTCCGCCTGACGGGAGGGGAGCCCGTGGCGGGTGAGCGCAACGACCGCCTTCACCGCCTGGCTTCTCACCTGCGTTACATTACCGACAACGACGAATCGCTCCTTCTGCGCATCATGCCCCGCTACGGGCTCGACGAGGAGGAAATGCGGGCACTCATCCATTCGGCCTGCACGTCGAAGTTCTGCTCCATGCCTCGCCTGATGAAAGACGTGCTCCGTCAGGAGGAACAGGAAAGGATGCACACCGAAACGGAGGTCCACTCCGGCAAGTCCGTTCCGCCGCCCATGCCCCGCAAGCTTCCGCCGCTCATCCGTCTGCTCGTAAGCCGCACGCCCGAAATCTACCGTCCGGCCGTGGCGCATGCCGTGTTTCCCTCGCTGGCCGCCCACCTCTGGAAGGTGAGGTTCCGCTACATCGACAATGTGGAGCACGAGGCTACGCTGATGAACGTGCTCATGGCCGGAACGGGTGCCGGAAAAGATTGTATCTCGGAACCTATCAACCGTATCATGGCCGACATCCGCCTGCGCGACGAGGAGAACCTGCGCCGTGAGCGGGAATGGAAGAAGGAGGTGAACTCGAAGGGAGCCAACAAGGACAAGCGCCAGCGTCCCGAGGGACTGGTGATTCAGGAAATCGATGCGGACATGACGAATCCGGCCTTCGTGATGCGTACCGCCGAGGCGGAGGGGCATTTCCTCTATACGAAACTGAACGAGATTGACCAGTTCGACGCGCTTCGTGGAAGCGGACGGGGAGGCCAGCAGTTCCAGATTATGTGTCTGGCGTTCGATCCGGGCAACCGTTACGGGCAGACGCGTGTGGGCACGCAGAGTGTGACCGAGAAGGTGACCATCCGCTTTAACTGGAATGCGGCCACCACCATTCAGAAGGGCAAGCGTTATTTCTCGCGGGTGCTGACCGACGGACCTGTGTCGCGCATCAACTTCTGCACTATCCCCGAGCGGGAAATCGGGGCAGACATGCCCGTGTATGGCACGTACGACGCTTCGTTCGACGAGCAGCTCCGTCCCTTCATCGAGAACCTGACGAAGGCACACGGCAGGGTAGATTGTCCGCAGGCCTATCGTCTGGCCGCGAAGCTTCGCGAGGAGAATGCCGAGTTTGCCCGCCTTTCGCAAAGCCGGGTGTACGAAAATCTGTCGTTCCGTGCCAACGTCATTGCCTGGCTCAAGGCCTGCGTGCTTTTCGTGGCCTCGGGCTACCGCTGGGACAAGACCATAGAGGATTTTGTGCGCTGGAGCCTTCAGTATGATATGTGGTGCAAGATGGAGTTTTTCGGAGCCGCTATCGAGGAAGCGCAGGGAGGGGGTGCGGATGCCCGCACACCGGGGCGGCGCAACTTGCTGGAGCTGCTCCCCGACGAGTTCTCGCTGGCCGACGCCATACGTGTGCGCCAGTCGGAGGGCATGGATGCGGAAGGGGTACACGGCATGCTCCGCCAGTGGGTGCACCGGCGTTACGTGACAATTGTGACAAATGACAATTACTCAAAGCTTAAATACCGCAAGGATGGGAAGGTGGTTAAGCCCGATAAATCAAACGCTTAAAAAGAGATTATAGCTTATGGAACTGATACTGACTCGTGTATGTAAAAACAAGGATTATACGGAAGGGCGGATAGAGATAGACGGAACTCCGTTCTGTGATACACTGGAACCTACCTGGCGCGACGTAGGGTGGGGACACCGGGGGCGCAAGGTGGAAGGACGTACGGCCATTCCCGAAGGCCGCTATCCGGTGGTCATCACCCGTTCGCCCAGGTTTGGCGAGTGGCTTCCGCTGCTCCTTCACGTTCCCTTGTTCGAAGGCATCCGCATTCATGCAGGCAACTCGGTGCACGACACCGCAGGATGCATCCTCGTGGGATGCCGCCGGAAACCCGGCTTGTTGCTTGATTCCCGTCTCTGGGTGTATCGCCTGAAACGGAAAATCGTGGAAGCGAAGGCACGCGGAGAGGGTGTGTGGATAGTGGTGAAATAGCCGGTGACTGACACCTGAAGGAGAAATAGCCTGGTGGCTGACGGGTTCAGCAGCCGGGCTTTTTCTGTATCTGTCTGAGGTAGTCGGTCGGGGTATATCCGCAGAACTTCTTGAACATACGGCTCAGGTGCTGGGGGTATTCAAAGCCTAATTCGTAGGCTACCTGCGAGATGCTTGCCCCGCTGGCGAGCTCGTTCTTCACTCGCTGGATGAGGTCCTGGCGGATGTAGTTACTGGCCGTGTCCCCGGTCATCTTCTTGATAAGGTCGCCGAAATAGTTGGCCGACATGCATAGTTTGTCGGCACAGTATTGCACGGTGGGCATGCCCGAGGTAAGCTGGATTTTCTCTTCGTAGTAATCGCGCAGGAGCTGGTCGAACTTCATGAGCATGTCCGAGTTGACCAGCTTGCGGGTGATGAACTGGCGGTTGTAGAAACGCTGGCAGAAGTTCAGCATCAGTTCGATGTAACCCACGAGGATGGCATCCTGAAGCGCGTCGTGCTTTTTCTGTAGCTCATCTTTTATCTGGCGCATCAGCGACACGAGGATGTCGTGCTCCTCGTTGGTCATGTGCAGGGCTTCGTTCACGCGGTAGTCAAAAAATGAATACTCCCTGATGTGCTTCTCCAGTGCCGTGCCCTGCAACAAATCGGGGTGGAAGAGCAAGGCCCATCCCGTCAGGTTGACCAGCTCACCGTTGTCCTCCTTTCCCCCTATCTGTCCGGGAGCCACGCAAATGACGGTTCCTTCCTTGTAGTCGTATTTGCCGCAACCGTAGGCCAGGTCGATGTTCGCCTCGTCGTGAAAGAAGATGCCATACACACTATAGTTGTTCAGGCAATGGCGTACGGGAGACACTTCTGCATAGTCAATGACGCTGACCAGCGGATGTGTGTCCGTGTGTCCCACCCACTGGCTATAGTCGCCTACATTCCTTATTTTCAAAATCTTGCTCATAACCATTCTTTTGTTTTCGTCGGGATGTCCCTTCACAAAAATACATTATCTCAGCCAATTGGCCGCACGTGAGCAGGCAAAATCCGTAAAAACGGTACGACCTTCCGTGGTATTGTTACGCTCTTCTGCCCGTGCAGGGGTAATTTTGCCGTATCAAGAAAACAAGAAAGATGGATAAACCAATAGACATTCCCGCCAATTTATACGAGGATGAAGTGGTCTGCTTCATGGCCGACCGTTATCGCACGACTACGGAAAGAGTGATGCAATGTTTTTTAGTGCAGGAAACCGGGATTCCCGTGCCTGAAAAGGAAAGCCTCCCTTTCCGCCTGACGGATAACGAAATGGAAATTTTACGAGAGTTGTTGAGCCGTAGTGGCTCGTAAAAAAGATTCAGATTATGGATAGAAGAGATTTTTTGAAGATGTCGTCTGTAGCCGCCTTTTCCGCGGTATGTGCATGGACCGGTGTATCGAAGGTTTTCTCCCAGTCATCGAATGGTAAGGGGCAGTCTGTACGTGGAGATATGGAACATCGCAATCTGGGCGGACTGGATGTATCGGCTATCGGGCTGGGCTGTCTTCCCATGGTGGGCTACTATGGTGGACGGTATGAAAAGAAGGATATGATTACCTTGATTCGTCGGGCTTATGATCAGGGAGTTACTTTTTTCGATACGGCAGAGGTGTATGGCCCTTACACCAGTGAAGAGTGGGTAGGCGAGGCACTTGCTCCTTTTCGTGACAAAGTAAAAATCGGTACGAAGTTTGGTTTCGGGGTGGAAGAGAAGCAACCCACAGCCTTGAATAGCCGGCCTGACCATATTTGCCGGGCAGTGGAAGGTTCATTGCGACGCTTGCGTACGGATCACATAGACTTGCTTTATCAGCACCGTGTGGACCCGAAGGTGCCGATGGAGGAGGTAGCAGACACGGTAAAGAAACTTATGCAGGAAGGAAAAGTCTTGCACTGGGGATTATCGGAAGCCAGTGCGCGTTCTATTCGTCGGGCACATGCCGTTTGTCCGCTTTCGGCCGTACAGAGCGAGTATGCCATCTGGTGGCGCGAACCGGAGACCAAAATATTCCCTACGCTGGAAGAACTGGGCATTGGTTTTGTTCCATATTGTCCGTTGGGGCGGGCCTTTCTTACGGGAGTGATTCATGAGAAAAGCCGTTTTGAGAAACCCGACCGGCGGGCCACATTGCCACAATTCACTCCTGAAGCCTTGAAACATAATATGCCGCTTGTGTCACTTGTGCGTAAATGGGCAGAGCGAAAGAACATTACTCCTGCCCAGTTTGCCTTGGTGTGGATGCTTTCGCGTAAGTCATGGATTGCTCCCATCCCAGGCACAACGAATCCGAACCACCTCGATGATTTCTTGGGAGCAGCTCATGTGCGGCTTACGGCTTACGAGATGGAGGAATTTGAGAGGGAGTATGCACAAATAGACCTTATGGGGCATCGTGCCGATCCGTTTACCGAGAGTCAGATTGATAAGTAACAGAAATAATAAGAATGCTATGCTAAAATTTATTCAGTATGTATGTTTGTTGTTCCTTGTGTGCTCCTGTAGCACGAGGAATGAAGAAAGTGTGATATTGCAAAATGAAACGGATATGGAAAAGAAAAATTTAGGTTCGGTACTGGCGCTTTATCCCAAACCGATGACGGTGGTTGGGGCGGTAGTCAATGAAAAAGTAAACTGGCTTGTAGTGGGACATACTGGAATTATTGGGCATGACCGTATTCTTCTGAGTATGAGTAAACATCATTATACCAATCAGGGAATAAGGAGGTCAAAGAAATTGTCTGTAAACCTTGTGAGCCGTGAAATGTTGCCTGCGGCTGATTATGTGGGAAGTGTAAGTGGAAATTCGGTGGATAAATCGACGGTGTTTGACTATCATTTTGGAGAGAATGGTACTCCGGTTATTGACAAATCACCATTAACCATGGAATGTGATGTGGTGGATATTTATGAAACCGAGGGATTTGACAATTTTATTTGTTCCATAGCTAATACCTATGCAGCTCCAGAAGTGCTCGGTCAAGATGGGAAACTGGATTATACCCGATTGAAACCTGTGTTGTTTGAGTTTCCGACGTACTCGTATCTTGCCACGGGAGAAATAATCGGCAAGTGTTTGAACTTAGACAAGAAGCCTGGCATGTGTGCCAAACTTCCGATGTCGCCCGATGGTATTGTGAGGTTATCGAAAATAGAAGTGTATCCGGAGTTTATAAAGGAATATATGCAGTGTGCGGTGGAAGTGGGTGAGATTTCATTACGTACTGAACCGGGGGTATTGACCATGTATGCCGTTGCCGAAAAGGAAAATCCGTGTAAGGTTACGATTCTTGAAACCTATGCAAGTGAGCAGGCTTATAAATCACATATTGCGTCGGAGCATTTTCAGAAATATAAACAAGGAACAAAGCACATGATTAAAACGTTGGTCTTATCGGATCAGACTCCTCTTAATCCGCAGAGTCAGGTTAATAACTTCATTCAATAGAAGCGATTGAATCGTTATAATACAGAATCTCCTCACAAATCCATGAATCGTGGTGATTTGTGAGGAGATTTTCTTTTTATTTCGGTGCCTTGCGGTAGAGATAAATCGCAATGAACAGATACAGGATGTTCGGAATCCACACGGCCAGGTTCGGATGCGCGTTTCCGTTGATGGCGAAGGTGGACGAGATGGTCTGGAACAGGATGTAGGAGAAGCTCAGTGCGATACCGATTCCCAGGTGAAGTCCCATACCTCCTTTCCGTTTTTGTGACGAAAGCGAGAGCCCGATGACCGTCAGGATAAAGGCCGCAAACGAGGTGGCGATGCGCCGGTAGTATTCCACTTCGAACACCTTGATGTTGGCGAAGCCTCGTTGCTTCTGCTTGTCGATGTATTCCCGTAGCTGGGGACTGGTCATCGTTTCCTGCTGGCCGCGCGTGATGAGGAAGTCCTGCGGCTCCATGTTGATGATGGAGTCCATACGCTCTCCTCGGGTAATGGTTTCACGCATGCCCTTCATCTCACGAATCATGTAGTCCTTGATTATCCAGCGGTGCACGGTGGTGGTGTCGTACGTAATACGGCGGGCCGTGAGGTGCGATACCAGCTTGTGGTCTTCAAACTTGTCGAGCGAGAAGCGGTAAGCCGTCTTGTTGTAGTCCTCGTAGCGCTCCATGTAGGCAATGACACCCGTATCTACCTCCAGCTGGATGTTGCGCACATAGTCTGCCCGCTTCTTGTTCTTGTACACTTGCTCAAACTTCAGTCGGGTGACGCTACCGGTAGGAATCACCTCGGTACTCAGCACGTAGGTGACCAGTGCGATGATGGCGGCCGAAATCATGTAGGGCACCATCAGGCGCTTGAAGCTCATTCCGGTGGAGAACATGGCGATAATCTCGGAGTTCTCTGCCAGCTTCGACGTGAAGAAAATCACGGCAATGAATACGAACAACGGACTGAAGAGGTTCGTGTAATAAGGAATGAAGTTCAGGTAATAGTCGAAGATGATGGCACTGATAGGCGCCTTGTTGTTGATGAAGTCGTCAATGTTTTCATTGATGTCGAACACCACGGCGATGGAGATAATCAGGGCGATGGCAAAAAAGTAGGTGCCCAGGAACTTCACGATGATGTACCTGTCCAGCCGTTTCAACCATTTCTTCTTGAACGGGTTTCCTTTTAAATTTTTCAGTTGTTCCTTTCCGGCTTGCAGGTAGGAACGGAACAACTGGAACACATTGTGTTTCATATTTATCGTCGTAAACTACAATTACAATCGGGTAGATAAACGTTTCACCATGGCCGGTTTCCAGGTAGAGAAATCGCCGGCGATGATGTGCTTGCGGGCTTCGCCTACGAGCCAGAGATAGAAGGCCAGGTTGTGGATAGAGGCAATCTGCATGGCCAGCAGTTCCTGTGCGTGGAACAGGTGGCGCAGGTAGGCACGGCTGTACATCGTGTCTACGTAAGATGCTCCGTCAGCTTCGATGGGCGAATAGTCGTTCTCCCATTTCTTGTTGCGCATGTTCATGATACCGTCTTTGGTGAAGAGCATGCCGTTTCGTCCGTTACGGGTCGGCATCACGCAATCGAACATGTCCACACCGCGTTCGATGCCTTCCAGAATGTTGACCGGAGTACCTACACCCATCAGGTAGCGGGGCTTGTCCTTAGGCAGAATCTCGTTGACCACCTCAATCATCTCGTACATCTTCTCGGTAGGCTCACCCACGGCCAGTCCGCCGATGGCATTACCGTCGGCATTCTTCGAGGCGATATATTCGGCTGACTGGCGGCGCAAGTCAGGATATACGCATCCCTGCACGATGGGGAAGAGTGACTGGTTGTAGCCGTACTTGGGCTCCGTTTCGTTGAAGCGGGCACAACATCTGTCCAGCCAGCGGTGAGTCAGTTCCATGGACTTCTTGGCGTAGTTGTAGTCGGAAGTACCGGGGGCGCACTCGTCGAAAGCCATCATGATGTCGGCACCGATGGTACGCTCGATGTCCATCACTCGTTCGGGAGTGAACAAATGCTTCGAGCCGTCAATGTGCGAGCGGAACTCCACGCCCTCTTCGCGCAACTTGCGGATGCCAGAAAGAGAAAATACCTGGAAGCCGCCGCTATCGGTCAGCATCGGACGGTCGAATCCGTTGAACTTATGGAGTCCGCCAGCCCCCTCGATGATGTCCAGTCCGGGACGCAGGTAGAGGTGGTACGTGTTTCCCAGGATAATCTGAGCCTTGATGTCGTTCTTCAGCTCGTGAAGATGCACGCCTTTCACCGTACCCAGTGTGCCCACCGGCATGAAGATAGGGGTCTCAATCTGCCCGTGGTCTGTTGTAATCAGACCAGCGCGGGCATTCGATTTGGGGTCCGTATATTGTAATTCAAATTTCATTGTGCAGGGTTTTCTTTGTTTTTATCTTCTTTGATGGTAAAGTCGATGGCATCGGCCACCTTCTCGTCGGTCAGTGCCAGGCGGAGCACCTCCTTGATGTCCTTCACGTAGTGGAAAGTCATTCCGGTGAGGTACATCGGCTGGATTTCATTGATGTCCTTGCGGTTTTCCTCGCACAGGATGATGTCCTTGATGCCGGCACGTTTGGCCGCCAGGATTTTCTCCCGGATACCGCCTACGGGAAGCACCTTTCCACGAAGGGTGATTTCACCTGTCATGGCCAGGTTGGCTTTCACCTTGCGCTGGGTAAGTGCAGAAGCCAGTGAGGTGACCATGGTGATACCGGCAGAAGGTCCGTCTTTCGGAATAGCTCCTTCCGGCACGTGGATATGGATGTTCCAGTTGTCGAAGATACCTTCGGGCAAATCCAGCAGGTGGCTATGTGCTTTCAGGTACTCCAGTGCCAGCATGGCCGATTCCTTCATTACCGAGCCCAGGTTACCGGTCAGGGTCAGTTGTCCCTTTCCACGGCTCAGGCTGGTTTCTACGAACAGAATCTCACCGCCTACGGCCGTCCAGGCCAGTCCCGTCACTACGCCGGCATATTCGTTGCCCTGGTATTTGTCGCGGGAATATTCTTGTGCGCCGAGGAACTTTTCAATATCTTTCGGCTTCAGCTCATGGGTACCGGTAAACTCATCGCTGGCAATTTCCAGTGCGATTTTACGCATCACCTTGCTGATTTTCTTTTCCAGCTCACGCACACCGCTTTCACGGGTATAGTTCTCGATGATGTATTCAATGGCCGCCTTGCTGAACTTCACGTGTTCCTTCTTCAGGCCGTTCTTCTCCATCTCTTTCGGAATGAGGTGACGGCGAGCGATTTCAATCTTCTCTTCGGTGATGTAACCGCTCACTTCAATCAGCTCCATACGGTCGAGCAACGGAGATGGGATGGTGCCCAGGTTGTTGGCCGTAGCGATGAACATGATGTTCGACAAGTCGTAGTCAATGTCAACGTAATTGTCGTGGAACGTGTTGTTCTGTTCCGGGTCGAGCACTTCCAGCATGGCCGAGCTCGGGTCGCCATGGCTATCGCTGCTCAACTTATCAATCTCATCCAGAATGATGACCGGATTCGATGTTTCCGCTTTGATCAGGCTCTTGATGATACGTCCCGGCATGGCACCGATGTACGTCTTGCGGTGACCGCGGATTTCGGCTTCATCGTGCACGCCACCCAGTGACATACGCACGTATTTCCGTTTCAGAGCCGTGGCGATGGAACGTCCCAAAGAAGTCTTTCCTACTCCCGGAGGACCGTAGAGGCAGATGATCGGCGACTTCAGGTCACCTTTCAGCTTCAGCACGGCCAGGTGCTCCAGAATACGTTCTTTCACCTTCTCCAGTCCGTAATGCTCCTTATCGAGTATCTTCTTGGCATTCGGAATGTCGATGACATCCTGTGTATACACGCCCCACGGAAGTGAGAGCAATGTCTGAAGATAAGTCAGTTGCACGTTATAGTCGGGCGATTGCGGGTTGATACGTTCCAGTTTGGACAGCTCACGCTCAAAAGTCTCTTTTACTTCCGGTTTCCAGCGTTTCTTTTCTCCCTTCTTGCGAAGTTCGTCAATTTCGTCATCCTGTCCGTTGCCCAGTTCATCCTGAATGTTCTTGATTTGTTGCTGGAGGAAGTACTCACGTTGCTGGCGGTCGAGTTCCTCACGCGTACGCATCTGGATGCTCTGTTTCAGAGTGGCCAGCTGGATGTACTTGTTCAGCAACTGGATAAGGCGGTACAACCGGTCTTTCAGGTTGTTCGTTTGAAGCAATTCGTACTTCTCGTTGATAGGGAAGGGGAAATTGCCGGAAATGAAGTTGACCAGTACCTCGTTGTTGTCCAGGTTCTTCAAGGCGAAAGAAGTGTCGGGCGAAATTTCATCGGACAATTCAATTACCTTGGCACTCAACTCCTTGCAAGTGTCAATCAGTGTCTTGAACTCATCGGATTTCTCGTCCTTCATGTCCTCTTCAATCACCGAAACCTTACCCTTCAGGAAGGGGCGGGTAGAAGTGATTTCTTCCAGTTGTACCTTCGGACCCGTAGCCTGAAGGATGGCCGTAATGGTTCCTCCCGGCATTTCGAACACCCGGAGCACCTTGCCGATTACCGCAATGGGGAACAAATCCTTCTGCTTGGGCGAGTCTACCTCACTCACCTTCTGCGTGGTAATGATGATAGGCTCTTTGCTCTGAAATGCCTGGTTGACTAATTTTAATGTGGGTTGCCGGCCTACGCTGACGGGCATGACAATAGAGGGAAATATCATAAGGTTGCGCAGGGGCATGACGGGCAGTTCTCCCGTGAGGTCATCCGTTGCATTGTCCACCGGAAGCGTTTCAATTTCTGCCATCATCGGAATGTCATTACCTTCTGCACTTACCAGAATCTCGTTGTTTTTTGTCTTTTTTACCATACTTGTTTTCTCTTCTGAATTAAGAAGCTTTTTTATTACTCAAAAACGGCACAAAGTTAATCATTCCGCATGTAATTTGGAAACTATTTGTGTCAAATACCTCTTTTATTATGTAAAATAATGGCAGGTTGAAGCGTTTTCTATGGGGATTTCACTATTTTTGGCGTAAATTTTTAGACATAAGTTATGCCAAATCCATATTTTCAATTCAAGCAATTTGTAGTTTTTCATGATAAGTGTGCCATGAAGGTAGGCACCGACGGCGTGCTGGTCGGCGCATGGGCGCAAGTGGACGGGGCACGGAAGGTGCTTGACATTGGTACCGGAAGCGGATTGATTGCCTTGATGTTGGCCCAGCGGAATCCGGATGCCTTTGTAACCGCCGTTGATATTGACGAAGCGGCCGTGGAGCAGGCCCGTGAAAACGTGGCCCGTACGCCCTGGTCTGACCGGATGGAGGTAGAGCGGCTTGATATACGGAAGGCACCGGAAGAATGGAACGGGTGTTTTGATGCCATCGTGTCGAATCCTCCGTATTTTGTGGAGTCCGTGAAATGCCCTCAGGCACAGAGAAATACGGCCCGGCATACCGATGAACTGGACTTTGACGCTTTGTTATCGAAAGTCTCGGTTTTGTTGTCCGAAAAAGGTAGTTTTTCGGTGGTACTTCCGGCTACGGCATCGGCCGATTTTGTGGCTTTAGCCCTCGGGAAAGGTTTGCATCTTTTGCGGCAGACCTGGGTGCATCCCCGCCAGGAATTGCCCGCCAAGCGTGTGCTGATGGCGTTCGTGAAGCATCCTTGTGCGCAGACGGAAATCACGCACCTTCCCATCGAGACGGAGCGTCATGTCTATACACCGGAGTTTAGTGAACTGGCCAGAGATTTCTATCTGGCCTTGTAAGATGAAATGATTATTTCTTCGACAAGCGTCTCAGGATGTGATGGTTCAGCATCAGGAGTTGCTTGTGCTTCTGGGCAATGGCCGAAGTGATGGGACGTCGTCCGATAAAGTCGGTGAAGTGCTGGAGAATGTTCAGCGGGGGAGAAGGCATCTGTTTGGGACGTATCGGCGCGATAACGTGTAGCCCCTGGTGAATGATTTCCACCTTCAGGTCTTTTCCGCCCATCATCGGGTCTCCGTCAAAATGGAACACTCCCTCCTGTGCACGGTGTATGATGATGCTCTTGTCCTTCATCGTTTTGATACGGCTGTTCTGGTCGAGTGTCCGGTTGAATAACTGGAATGAAAGAGAAGGCACATCCAGCACGGTAAACGGCTCCAGCACCGTGATGTCCATCATTCCGTCGGTCAGCGAGGCTTGCGGGGCGATGTAGGCATTGTTGCCATATTGCGATGCATTGGCACAGGCTATCAGGAATGCCTTGTAGCGTACGGTACCTGTAGAGTTCTCTATTTCGTACGTTTCCGGTTCATACGTCAGGCTTTCGTGCAGGGTATTTTCCAGGTAGGTCAGCAGACCTCTTTTCCCGGAATCGGCAAATTTCAGGCTTACGAAGGCATCGAATCCCACTCCGCATGTACAGAAGAAGGGGTGGTTGTCAATGATACCGTAGTCTATCGTCTTCACATTTCCAGCATTGAGCACATTGATGGCCCCTTTCGGTTCCATAGGTATATGCAGATGGCGTGCAAGTCCGTTTCCCGAACCACATGGAATAATTCCCATCGCAGTATTGGTATGGATAAGCGCCCGTCCTATCTCATTGATGGTACCGTCTCCGCCGATGGCCACTACGATGTCCGTATGTTCGGCGGCGGCTTGTGCGGCTATCTCGGAAGCGTGACCTGCATATTCCGTTTTCCGGATAGAATAATCATATATAGAATGATTCAGTTCTTTTTCAATAAGTCGTAGGATGAATTCCTTTCCGTGAGTACCGGATATGGGGTTTACCACAAAGGTGATTCGCTTTTTTGTCTCCATAAACCTGTTTCCTTAAAATTTGGGAGTACAAAAATAATATTATCTTTCATAGTTTAGGGCAAATTGCCCCTATAATTGATACTCTTGTTATTTTTTTTCAGGGATTCGTATCGGAATTTTGAGTTTTTTGTATCTTTGCACGTTCTTAATGAAAATGTTGTAACGAAACGGTTGCAAAAGTAATGAAGTTTAATGTAAGCTGGGATGCTTACCAGATATTAGAATATGGGATTATTACAAGAAAAATTAAGTAAATTCAGAGTACCTCAGATGTATATGGAAAGAGGTGTCTATCCGTACTTTCGTGAAATAGACAGTGCCCAGGATACAGAGGTAATGATGGACGGAAAGAAAGTATTGATGTTCGGCTCAAATTCCTATATGGGTCTGACTCATGATCAGAGAATCATCGACGCGGCTATTGCTGCTACTCGCAAATATGGTACAGGATGCGCGGGTTCTCGTCTGTTGAATGGAACGCTGGATATTCATGTAGAACTTGAAAAAGAACTTGCAGAGTTCGTCGGTAAAGATGAAGCACTGTGTTTCTCTACCGGATTTACGGTTAATGAAGGTGTGATTCCTCAGTTGGCCGGACGTGGCGATTACATCATTTGTGATGACCGTGACCATGCTTCTATCGTGGACGGACGTCGTCTTTCTTTTGCTACCCAGCTGAAGTATAAACACAACGACATGGATGCCCTGGAAAAAGAGCTCCAGAAGTGTGAACCGGATGCCATCAAACTGATTGTGGTGGATAGCGTGTTCTCTATGGAAGGTGATTTGGCTAACTTGCCGGAAATCGTTCGCCTGAAGAAGAAATACAATGCCAGCATCTACGTGGACGAAGCACATGGTCTGGGTGTGTTTGGAAGACAGGGACGAGGCGTGTGCGACCATTTCGGCGTAACGGAAGACATCGACCTGATTATGGGTACATTCAGTAAATCACTCGCTTCTATCGGTGGTTTCGTGGCAGGTGACAAGGACGTAATCAACTGGTTGCGCCACAATGCCCGCTCTTATATATTCCAGGCAAGTAACACACCGGCTGCTACGGCTGCAGCAAGAGAAGCCATCCATATTTTCAAGACAGAACCGGAACGTCAGGAACGTTTGTGGAAAATCACCAACTACTCTCTGAAACGTTTCCGTGAGTCAGGCTTTGAAATCGGTGAAACAGAAAGTCCGATTATTCCTTTGTACGTACGCGACACGGACAAGACTTTCGAAGTAACCAAGCTGGCCTTCGACGAAGGAGTGTTCATCAATCCGGTAATTCCTCCAGCTTGTGCTCCTCAGGATACGCTGGTGCGTTTTGCATTGATGGCTACTCACACCAAAGAACAGGTGGACTTCGCTATTGAAAAATTGATTAAGTGTTTCAAACAATTGGATATACTTAAATAATCACATTTTTACATTGACCTTTTTAAGGAATTGAAAGGAGGTATTTACTATGGGAGCTGCCGGTAATAAAAAACCGAAGGGTATGCATAAAAAACATGCTCCGGCTTATCAAGTAGAAGAGGCCATTCATGAAAATGACCTGAAAAAAGGAAAAAAGAAATAAATCCGTAGCGGATTTATCGAGAAAGGGTTATATTTAGAGCATCTGATGCCTTATGGCAAAAGCTCGGATATAACCCTTTTTGTATGTATGTTTTTAACTTTAATGGAATATGATACTGAATGAAAGAGACAGCCGTCATGAACAAGTGTTGCAGGTGGCGCAACAAATGATGACGGCGGCACGTACAGCTCCCAAAGGAAAGGGGGTAGACATTATTGAAGTGGCCATGGTGACGGAAAGCAACATCCGTATCCTTTCTGATACGATGAAGCAGATGTACGAAGACAATGGTTTTAAGTTTTTCCTGCGCGATGCAGATAACATTCTCCAGGCAGAGTGTGTGGTGCTGATAGGTACGCGCTCGCTTCCGCAGGGGCTGGATTGCGGACATTGCGGATATGAACATTGCGGAGACCGCAAAAAGGGAGTGCCCTGTGCCATCAATAGTGTGGATGTAGGAATTGCCATCGGTTCGGCTTGTTCGGTAGCGGCCGACCATCGGGTTGATACGCGTGTGATGTTCTCGGCCGGTCTGGCGGCCCAGCAACTGGACTGGCTGGATGGATGCACCCAGGTGTACGCCATACCCGTGAGTGCATCATCCAAAAATCCGTTCTTCGACCGGAAGCCTAAGACAGAATAAATTTTTCAGCCGCGTAGGCCACGCCGTCTTCTTCATTGGACAAAGTGATGAAGTCGGCGTTTTCTTTTACTACCTCCTGTGCATTAGCCATGGCGATACCCAGTCCGGCGTATTGAATCATGGACAGGTCGTTGAATCCGTCGCCGATGGCAATCATTTCCTCACGGGTAAGTCCGATTTCCTTCAGGAGAACGGCCAGCGACTGGGCCTTGTCGATGCCCTTAGGGACCAGTTCCAGGAAGTAAGGCTCTGAGCGGAAAACACCCATGCGGTCCTTCAGATGTTCGTACATCTCTTTCTCCAGCTCGGCCAGTCGGGTCGGTTCGCCCACAATCAGGCATTTGGCAATCGGATGTTTCACGGCATCCAGGAAATTGTCTACCTTCTTTATTTTCATGACATTGAGCAACGCCTCTTTGAGCACATACTCATCGTCCGGTTTCTCGGTCAGTACGTATTCCCCGTCGTAAGTCACAATGGCAAAGTCGTTCTTCTTGGCGCATTCGTAAAGGTAGGGAAGCACATCGTGGTCGAGCAGGTTCTTGTACATCAGCTCCTTCGTTTTCCAGTCGATGATTTCTCCGCCGTTGTAAGCCAGAATGTAGCCTTCATATTTTTGCAGTTCCAGTTGCTCGGCCAGCGGGGCAATGCCGTACGTGGGTCTTCCCGAGGCCAGTACAATTTTCACTCCTTGCTCCTGAATCTTGAGCAGTGTTTCTTTGGTGTGAGGGGTAATCTTTTTCTGCTTGTTGGTAAGCGTTCCGTCGAGGTCTAATACTAATAATTTATATTTCATAAAGTTATGCTGTAAAATCGAGCGTAAAATTACGGAAAAAAACGAAACTACGGAAATGTGGAAGCGGAAAGATAAATCTTGGCTGGAGGATACCGCTCTTGAGAAGATGCTAGTGAGGTATGGGAAAAATGCTTTTCGGCTTTTTATGTTTCCCAAGGCAGAAACTTATGTTTTTCTGGTGGGAAATGTAAGTTTTGGCTTCGGAAAACATACGTTTCCGGTTGGAGAAACATACAATAGGCAAGCATATAATTTTGTTGATGCACTTGAGTTATGGATTCTTGCGTTTTGAAGAAAGAATTCTTCTGCTTTTAATATACGTTAATGCTTGAATAAGTGATGAACTGTAGGATATTTTTATTTATTTTTGTAAAATCTATTACGTTTAATATTAATGTTTTATCTAGTTAAAACTATGAGAAAATTTTATTTGATTGGCATGCTCCTTACATTTGTAGCATGTTCGGAAGAAACAGAAATTACTCCGCCTTCAAAAGGGGAAGAAGAGGTGAAGGAGATTGTATCGGTCTTAGAAGAAAACGATGAGATCAGCGATTTTGTGGAGGTCTTGAAAAACGTAAATGTGGCTGATTTGGAAGAAGACGAATTGACGGTATTTGCCGTACGTAATTCATCGGCCGCTGCATCAAGAAGTACCGTTCTTGATTCTGCTTCAATAAAGAGGCATATTGCCAAAGGACGTTATGGAAAGGTGGACCTGACGGACGGAAAAGTGCTGGAAAGCATTAGCGGTGAGAGTTTGTATGTGACCAGAGCGGGCGAAGATATCTATATTAATGGAGTAGTGATAGAAGGCGAAGCTATCCAGGCAGGCAACAGCTATGTGTACGTAGTACCTGAAGTGATGGAACAGCAGTCTGAGCCTGTCAATGTGTATGTAACGACGATTAACGTGTATGCAATTAATCAGGGAAATAGTGCCAAAAGTCCGTTGAAGGACGTGACGGTGGTAGTGAATAAAGCCAAAAAAGATTCATTGGGGATTATTTATACGAAAGGCGACTCTTTGGGCGTATGGAAAACTGATGAGCAAGGGCAGGTCGTGGTCAAACATACAGAGAAACTAATCGCGTTCAATGTTTATAAAGCCGACTATAGTGATAAATATGACAATTATCTGCTGGGTGGCATAGATAATACAGGAAAGTTTATGTATGTGGACCTGAACGGTGACGGGAAGTTTACTAAAGAAGATAAGGTGGATTTTGCCTTGCCTTATTACGTGGATTACGAAAATAATACTAAAGCATCTACAAAGACCGTGTATATGACCACAGATATTGCGGAACCCGAAGTGCCGGAAGAACTTCCGGATGCCGATTCAGTGCGCGTAGCGTGGAAAGACGTACTGACAGATTATATGCGGTATAATGTGGAAGCGGAGAGCAAATTGGTACAGGGCTATGCAAATTTTGACTACTCTCAGGTAGGGAGCCTTTCAGATAGCTTGTGGAGTAAAGCTTATAACCTGGTGAATAAGGGTAATCAATTTGTCGATGTGTTGTCGAATAGTACTGAGGAACAATATTTTGAACTGAAACAAAACATATTGATGGATTTGTCGCTGGTGTATACCCAGTTGTATGGATATTACGGACAAATGGTTGATCGCGGCTCTGTAATTCCGGAAGATCAGTTGATTGAACAGATGGAAAGCTTGTCAATGTATATAAATGGAAACCGACGTTATGCATTGTCTGTCATGCTGGCTAAGGTTCATCTGCTAAGACAGGACTGGCAGGGAGCGGCTTATTCTTGTGAAGAAGTGATTGCTTCGGGTGTTTACAGCCTTGAACCTCAGTTGGATCATACTATGGTGTCATCCAGTGAAAGTAAAGAAGTGATTTATGGTGATTTCTATGCGGACGGAAAATACATACATCCCTTGTTGTATAAAGAAGTGCTGATTATGGCAGCTTATGCAAACTTTAAAATGGGTACGATAAATAAAGCCTTACAGTTTGTAAATGAACTGCTTGCTTCATATGGATATGCTCCTGTAAGTATAGATGAAGTAGAAGGTACATTGCAAGAATTCGTTGCGAAATTGTATGGCACAGGACAATCTTATCCGTATGCCAGAATTCTTTCTATGAAGTTTGGAGTGAACGGTTTCGAAACTCCAAAGAACTGGTTCCTGCCTGTGCCTGAATCGGCTTTATTGTCTTGTCCTAATTTGCGGCAGAATCCCGGATATTGATTCCTGAAAAACTTTAATAGTAGTCTTTAGAGGCTCTTCGACCAGCCTTGTGCTTTATTCGTTTGTGAATTGAAAGCATAAGGCTGGTTTTTTATTTGCGGAAAAAGGGAAGAATGTCATCGTCTTTGAATTTTACATTGAAGCCGGACATTTGTCGGCCATTGTTGGAGGGATATTATTTTTTTCGTATCTTTCGGAAAGAACTTTTAGCTGAAAGTATATGAATATTTACGTAGATTTTTCTTTAAGGTTGTTTGTGGCCGGCCTGATGGGAGTGCTTATCGGGCTTGAGCGGGAATACCGGGCAAAGGAGGCGGGTTATCGCACGCATTTCCTGGTGGCACTGGGCAGTGCGTTGCTGATGATTGTGTCGCAATACGGCTTTATGGATGTGCTGGAGAAGGATTTGGTGCGCCTGGATCCGAGCCGTCTGGCTGCCCAGGTGGTCAGTGGTATCGGTTTTATTGGGGCGGGTACCATTATCCTGTTGCAGAAGCAGGTGGTGCGAGGGCTGACTACGGCAGCCGGTGTGTGGACTACGGCCGGAATCGGACTCGCGGTAGGGTCGGGCATGTATATGATAGGTATTCTGGCTACTTTCCTGGTATTAGCAGGATTGGAGGTTCTCAGCTACTGTTTTAAAAGTATAGGAATGCGAAGTATGATTATCGAGCTTACGGCAGAGAATTCCGAGGCCTTGAAAGCCCTTTCCGGCAAGTTCAGTTCCGAGAATTTTCAGATTACCTCCTACGAGATGAACAAGGTGTATGAGAACAACCATGAAGCCTATCGCATCACAATGGTAATCAGGGCAAAAAGAGTGAATGAGGAAGGATTGCTCTTGATGATGCTTCATGAGTTTCCCGATGTGACGGTGAACCGGATTGTCTGACATAAAACCAAAATACCACCAGAGCCTTTTCTCTGATGGTATTTTGTGTTAGCCGATATAGACATTGACATGTAAAAACAAGCGGTCGTGCTGCTCGTCAATGTCAAAATCTATTTTGTCTTCACGGGCCAGCCATCCGATAGCCGCATTCAGGTCTCTGTCTGACAGGCCGGATGCGTGTTTAAGCTTGTCGTACTCCCAGTGGGCATTGTCGGAAAGGAGTTTCCACACGATACCCGCATTTGTTCCGATTTGGTTTTTGTTCATCATAATTCCAAAAATAATGTAGTTATTGTAATGTAGTAGCTGAGCGAAGATATAAAAATTTGTTGTTGTAACAAATCTTATGCTAACAAAATAATATTGGAATGGCGTGTTTTTCTTTTCTCTTAATTGTTTTAATGATAATATTACAGAAATGTGACAATGCGCCTGCAAATTGCCAGCGTTTTTTATATCGCTTCCCGTACGCTATTCCATTTTTTTCTTATACCTTTGCACATAAGTAAAAAAGACGATTATGAAGAGACATAAGATAAACTGGAGGGTGCCCAAAGGGGCGGAACTGACGGAATTGGACAAGAAAGTGCTGTTTTATCAGGATAAAGGGCATTTGGTTCCGACTCGCCAGTTGATTAAGACTCCGGAACAGATTGAAGGAATTCGTCGTAGCGGCGTAATCAATACGGGAGTGCTCGACCTGGTGGAAAAGGAAATCCACGCTGGAATGAGTACGGCCGAAATAGACAAGCTGGTGTATGAGTATACCCGGAACCACGGAGCCATTCCGGCAACCTTGGGGTATGAGGGATTTCCGAAGAGCTGTTGTACTTCCATCAATGAGGTGGTTTGCCATGGAATTCCGAGCGAAGAGGAAATTCTGGAAGAAGGCGACATTATTAATGTGGACTGTACGACGATTCTGGACGGTTATTATGCCGACGCTTCACGTATGTTCATTATCGGAAAAACCACTCCGCAGAAAGAAAAACTGGTGCGTGTGGCAAAAGAATGTCTGGAAGTCGGTATGGAAGCAGCCCGTCCTTTCGGCTTTGTGGGAGATATCGGCCATGCCGTAGAGAAACACGCGAAGAAGAACGGATTTTCAGTGGTCCGTGATTTGTGCGGTCACGGTGTGGGAGTAGAGTTCCACGAAGAACCGGATGTAGAACACTTTGGCAAGAAGGGTACAGGTATGTTGCTTGTGCCGGGCATGGTGTTTACCATCGAACCGATGATTAATATGGGAACCTGGGAAGTCTTCATTGACGAAGAAGACGGATGGACCGTGGTGACGGAGGATGAGCTTCCTTCCGCACAGTGGGAACACACTTTCGTAATGACGGAGCAGGGACTTGAAATATTGACCTATTAATAATAGAAGAATGTTATGCGTACAATAATATTAGGAATAGAATCTTCTTGTGATGATACTTCTGCGGCAGTGATAAAGGATGGCGTATTGCTGTCGAGCGTGATTGCCAGCCAGGCGGTGCACGAAGCTTACGGAGGAGTGGTTCCGGAACTGGCCTCACGTGCACATCAGCAGAATATTGTTCCGGTGGTGCACGAAGCATTGAAACGTGCCGGAGTGGCAAAGGAAGATTTGAGTGCCATTGCCTTTACTCGCGGACCGGGTCTGATGGGTTCTTTGCTGGTAGGAGTGTCTTTTGCCAAAGGACTTGCCCGCTCGTTGGATATTCCGATGGTAGAGGTGAATCATTTGCAGGGCCATGTGCTGGCGCACTTTATTCAGGAGCCCGACGGTGAAAACGTACAGCCTAAATATCCTTTTATCTGCCTGCTGGTTTCAGGAGGAAACTCTCAGATTATCCGTGTGAATGCGTATAATGATATGGAAGTGCTGGGACAGACTATCGACGATGCGGCAGGAGAGGCTATCGACAAGTGTTCCAAGGTGATGGGGCTGGGCTATCCAGGTGGTCCGATTATCGACAAGCTGGCGCGTCAGGGTAATCCGGAAGCCTTTAAATTCAGCAAACCGCATATCCCGGGCTATGACTATAGCTTTAGCGGACTGAAAACCTCTTTCCTGTACTCGCTCAGAGACTGGATGAAAGAAGATCCCGATTTCGTAGAACATCATAAGACGGATTTGGCTGCTTCGTTGGAAAAAACGATTGTAGACATTCTGATGGATAAATTACGTAAGGTAGTAAAGGATACAGGCATCAAGGAAGTGGCCGTAGCCGGAGGAGTATCGGCAAACAACGGCCTGCGAAACGCTTTCCGTGAACATGCGAAAAAATATGGCTGGAACATTTTCATACCGAAGTTCGGGTATACTACCGACAATGCGGCCATGATCGCCATTACGGGATATTATAAGTTTTTGGACAAGGATTTTTGCACTATAGACAAACCCGCTTATTCACGGGTAACCATTAAGTAACAATTTAGAGAAAACAGATTATGTCAGTAGAAACCAAAACACTAAGTAAGGAGATAAGTGAAATTTTCTGGAGAGAAGGCTATACATTGGCTACTGCAGAAAGTTGTACGGCTGGTAACGTGGCAGCCATCATAACTGCTATCCCAGGTAGTTCTCGTTTCTATAAAGGTGGGGTTATTGCCTACTCAGATGAGGTAAAGAAAACGCATTTATATGTAAATGCCGAAACACTGGAACAGCATGGGGCGGTAAGTGAAGAAACCGTTGTGGAAATGGTAAAGGGTGCCATCAAGGCTTTGGATGTGGATTATGCAATGGCTACATCCGGAATTGCCGGTCCTGGCGGAGGAAGTCCGGAAAAGCCGGTCGGTACGATTTGGGTAGCAGCCGGAACAAAAGATGCGGTGCTTACAGCTAAATTGACCGAAGATGAAGGCCGTGAGAAAAATATTCAGGCTGCAACGGCAAAAACCCTCCAATTGTTGTTGGAATTATGCCAAAATCAGGGAAAAGAGGAGTAAAAGTTCAATTTATTGGAAAAAGATTTGTTTATATAAAATAAAATCACTTACTTTGCACTCCGTTTGAGAGAACCATGGAATAAAACTATAAAAACTAGATAGAAATGTCGAAAATTTGTCAAATTACCGGAAAGAAAGCCTTGATAGGCAACAACGTTTCACACTCTAAGAGAAGAACAAAAAGAACTTTTGATGTGAACTTGTTTACAAAGAAATTCTACTATGTAGAACAGGATTGCTGGATTAGCCTGAACATCTGCGCTAACGGCTTGCGAGTTATTAACAAAAAAGGCCTGGATGCAGCGCTGAACGAAGCGGTAGCAAAAGGTTATTGTGATTGGAAAACTATCAAAATTATTGGTTAATTAAAAGGAGAGAAAGACTATGGCTAAGAAAGCTAAAGGAAACAGAGTACAGGTAATCCTTGAATGCACAGAAATGAAGGATAGTGGTATGCCGGGAACTTCTCGTTATATTACAACTAAGAATAGAAAAAATACCACTGAAAGATTGGAGTTGAAGAAATACAATCCGATTTTGAAAAGAGTAACAGTTCATAAAGAAATTAAATAATAACAGACCATGGCAAAGAAAACAGTCGCAACCCTTCAGACAGGTAAAGAAGGACGTTCTTATACTAAGGTTATCAAAATGGTTAAGTCTCCGAAAACTGGTGCTTACGTTTTTGATGAACAAATGGTTCCTAACGAAAAAGTACAGGACTTCTTCAAGAAATAATTTATCTTTTGAGATATAAAATGCTAAATAAAAGTTCCTTTCATTTAAATATGGAAGGAACTTTTTTTGTGTGAAAGCGAGAATAGTTATATCTTTGTGTCAGAAACTGATAAAAGTAAGTTGTATGGGATTTTTTAGTTTTTTCTCAAAGGAAAAAAAAGAAACATTAGACAAAGGATTGTCTAAGACCAAAGAAAGTGTATTTGGAAAAATAGCACGTGCGGTGGCTGGAAAATCAAAGGTGGATGACGAGGTGCTGGACAATCTGGAAGAAGTGCTTATTACGTCTGATGTGGGAGTAGAAACTACGCTGAACATTATCAAGCGCATTGAAACCAGAGTGGCAAAGGATAAGTATGTGAATACACAGGAGCTGAACAATATCCTTCGTGAGGAGATTGCGGCGTTGCTGATGGAAAACAATACGGTGGATGCTGCCGATTTTGATGTGCCTCAGGATAAGACTCCTTATGTGATTATGGTGGTAGGCGTGAACGGAGTAGGAAAAACGACGACTATCGGTAAGCTGGCTTATCAGTTTAAAAAAGCCGGGAAAAAGGTCTATCTGGGTGCCGCAGATACTTTCCGTGCCGCAGCTGTAGAACAGCTTGACATCTGGGGAGAACGTGTGGGTGTACCGGTAATAAAACAGAAAATGGGAGCTGACCCTGCTTCAGTAGCTTTTGATACGCTGAGTTCTGCCAAGGCTAATAATGCTGACGTGGTAATCATTGATACGGCAGGACGTTTGCACAATAAGATTGGTTTGATGAACGAGCTGACAAAAATCAAGAACGTGATGAAAAAGGTGGTACCCGATGCACCTCATGAAGTGTTGCTGGTACTGGACGGCTCTACCGGGCAGAATGCATTCGAACAGGCCAAACAGTTTACTTTGGCTACAGAAGTAACCGCCATGGCTATCACCAAACTTGACGGAACAGCCAAGGGTGGAGTAGTGATTGGAATTTCCGACCAGTTTAAGATTCCGGTGAGATACATCGGTCTGGGAGAAGGTATGGAAGACCTGCAGATATTCCGTCGCCGTGAGTTCGTAGATTCATTGTTTGGCTCAACCACTGAAAAATGAGAAAGAATACAATCGATATAATTACTTTAGGATGCTCGAAAAATCTGGTAGATTCCGAAAAGCTGATGAAGCAGCTGGAAGCTAATGGATACAAGGTGACACATGACAGCGACCATCCGCAGGGAGAAGTTGCCGTTATCAATACGTGTGGCTTTATTGGCGATGCCAAAGAGGAATCTATCAACATGATTCTGGAGTTCTGTCAGGCAAAGGAAGAAGGACGCTTGAAGAAACTTTATGTAATGGGCTGTTTGTCGGAACGTTACCTGAAGGACCTGCAGATGGAAATTCCGCAGGTCGACAAATTCTATGGGAAGTTCAACTGGAATGAACTTTTGGCCGATTTAGGAAAGGCCTATCATTCTGAATTTGCCATTGAGCGTCATCTGACGACTCCGAAGCATTATGCATACCTGAAAATATCAGAAGGTTGCGACCGCAAGTGTTCTTATTGCGCCATTCCTATCATTACCGGTAAACATGTGTCTCGTCCTATGGAAGAAATTCTGGACGAAGTGCGCTTGCTGGTTTCCGAAGGGGTGAAAGAATTTCAGGTCATTGCACAGGAACTGACCTATTACGGAGTGGATTTGTATAAAAAACAGATGTTGCCGGAGCTGATAGAGCAGATGGCACATATACCGGGTGTGGAATGGATTCGTCTGCATTATGCTTATCCCGCTCATTTCCCGGAAGATTTGTTCCGCGTGATGCGTGAAAACGATAATGTATGTAAGTACATGGACATTGCCTTGCAGCATATCAGCGATAACATGCTGCAAAAGATGCGTCGCCATGTGACGAAGGCAGAAACCTATCAGCTGATAGAGAAATTCCGTAAGGAAGTGCCTGGCATTCATTTACGTACTACATTGATGGTAGGTCATCCAGGTGAAACGGAGCAGGATTTTGAGGAACTGATGGAATTTGTCCGCACGGCACGTTTTGACCGTATGGGGGCATTTGCTTATTCGGAAGAAGAAGGAACTTATTCTGCCAAGCATTATAAGGATGAGATTCCGCAGGAAGTCAAGCAGCAGCGTTTGGATGCATTGATGGAATTGCAGCAGGAAATCTCTGCCGACTTGTCTCATCGCAAGATTGGACAGGAATTCAAGGTAATCATCGACCGCAAGGAAGGCGATTACTATATCGGCCGTACACAGTTTGATTCACCGGAAGTCGATCCGGAGGTGTTGATAAAAGTGGAAAATCACCGCTTGAGAATCGGCAGTTTCCATCGGGTAAAAGTGTACGATGCAGATGATTTTGATTTGTATGCTACAATCGTAAAATAAAATGACAAATAAGGAATTCATAGAAGAATTGTCCCGCCGTCTGGATAAAACCGAGAAAGATACAGCCTCCTTGGTTAGTTCTTTCACGGAGTGCTTGTCGCAGACATTGCAGGAAGATAAGATAGTGAATTTGCAAGGCTTCGGTTCCTTTGAGGTGAAAAAGAAAATGGAACGTATTTCTGTGAATCCTGTCACTAAGCAGCGCTTTTTGGTGCCTCCCAAATTGGCGTTAGCTTTTAAGCCAAGTGCTGTTTTGAAAGAAAAGTTTAAAAACATTTCATCGGATGAGTGATAAAATAACTTTACAGGAACTTGTGGAGTCGTTTGCCCGGAAATGCCAGTTGGACCCTGCAGAGGCTGCATTGTTTGTGAAGGAGTTCTTGAATTTGATTGAAGAAGCCTTGGCAAGAGACAAGTACGTAAAGGTTAAAGGATTAGGTACTTTTAAGCTTATAAACATTGAAGCTCGAAAAAGTGTAGATGTAAATACAGGGGAGTCGATAGAGATAAAGGAGCACACACGTGTGTCTTTTGTTCCGGAAACTGGATTGAGGGACTTGATAAATAAACCTTTTGCGCATTTTCAGTCTGTTCTGCTTAATGATGATGTGCATTTTGAAGACCTTCCCGATGAAGGTAGTGTATCGGAAGTAAACGAGGAAGGAGAAGAGATTTCAGAAGCCATTTCGGATGATGAAAAGGATGGCTTACCGGAAACGGAAGAGATGCTTTCGGAAGCTGAAACTGGTATTGCCGCTACTGTATTAGTAGAGGAAGAACAAAAGAATGAAGTGGTGGAGGATACTGAACAAGTAACTGTAGTACAAGAGGATGCGCCTTCGGATGAAACAACAGCTTCTACAGAAGCTGGTACTGGGATAAAAGAACCGGCTGAAGAGAAAAAGAATATACCCTGGTGTATGATTGCTTCCATCTTGCTGGTGGGTATTTTTATAGGAGGAATCGTGACATGGGTATTGACCTCGGGCCGACGGTATATTCCGGAACAAGTGGTAGAGAAACTGATGAATGAAACGCAGAAAACGCCTGCGCCTGTGGTTTCGGACTCCTTGCAGGTGGCTGATACTTTAGTTGTAAAAAAAGATTCTTCTTTGGTACAGAAGAAGGATACCTTGAAAACCGTCGCGAAGAAAGAAGAAAAAACTCCCGTAGCTTCTACGTCTGTACCGAAAAGGGAAACCTTAGCCGATACGGTTGAATACCAGATAACTGGAAATCAGGGCTCATATACCCTTAAACCAGGGGAGAGCCTGGTACGTGTGGCCCTGAAATTCTACGGAAATAAAAAACTATGGCCTTATCTGGTGAAGCACAATAAGGCTATTATCAAAAATCCGGATAACGTGCCGGTGGGTACCACAATTCAGATTCCGCAACTTACTCCTAAAAAATAACGAGAGGCCTTGTTTCAATTCAAACAAGGCCTTTTTAATTTTCTTTAGTTCAATAAGCCTTAAAAGGCGAAACCCGTCTATATTTTTTTATCAAAATTTATTGTGCCTGTTAAGGGAATACCTTAATTTTGGGGTGTCTTTTTAGATATATGTTTTGAAAGGGCATTTTTTAATGAAAAAAAAGAGAACTAAAATAGAAGAAAATTATGGCTGAAGCTATTGACATTCGTGAATTGAATGAACGAATCGAACGCCAGAGCGCGTTTGTAACAAACCTGATGGAGGGAATGAATCAGGTAATCGTAGGTCAAAAACATCTTATCGAATCTTTATTGATTGGGTTGCTTTCTGACGGACATATTCTGCTGGAAGGTGTTCCGGGATTGGCAAAGACCTTGGCAATCAAAACCCTTGCTTCATTGATCGATTCAAAATACAGTCGTGTGCAGTTTACTCCTGACTTGCTGCCGGCCGATATTATCGGTACGATGATTTACAGTCAGAAGGATGAGCAGTTCGTTGCCAACAAAGGACCGGTTTTTGCCAACTTTGTACTGGCCGATGAAATTAACCGTGCGCCGGCTAAAGTACAGAGTGCCTTGCTCGAGGCCATGCAGGAACGTCAGGTGACACTGGGTAAGCAGACTTTTGCACTTCCGAAGCCTTTCCTGGTAATGGCTACGCAGAACCCGATTGAGCAGGAAGGTACTTATCCGTTGCCTGAAGCGCAGGTAGACCGTTTCATGCTGAAGGTGATTATTGATTATCCGAAGCTGGAAGAAGAAAAGAAGATTATCCGTCAGAATATCAACGGAGAACGTACGGAAGTTCGTCCTATTTTGAAGGCTGAAGACATTATTGCTGCCCGCGAAGTGGTTCGTCAGGTATATCTGGATGAAAAGATTGAACAGTACATTGCAGATATCGTATTTGCTACCCGTTATCCGGAAAAATACGACTTGAAAGAACTGAAGGGCTTGATTGGCTTTGGAGGTTCTCCTCGTGCTTCTATCAACCTGGCACTGGCTGCACGCAGTTACGCTTTCATCAAACGTCGTGGATACGTGATTCCGGAAGATGTGAGAGCCGTGGCTCATGACGTGCTTCGTCACCGTATCGGACTGACTTATGAAGCAGAAGCTACCAACGTGACTTCTGATGAAATCGTCAGCAAGATTCTGAACAAGGTTGAAGTGCCCTGATGCGCTGATACCCGTAACGGTTACAGACGGGGAAGAGAGTCCCCGTCGGCTTTTATTCGCAGTCGGAAGGCTGCATGATTATAAATGACTAAGCTGTGTTCCTTTGGTTGCTCCAGGGGAACACGGTCAAATATTAAAGGAATGGAGACAAGTGAACTTTTAAAGCGTGTCCGTCAGATTGAAATCAAGACCCGGGGACTTTCGAGCAATATTTTTGCCGGTCAGTATCATTCGGCCTTCAAGGGGCGTGGTATGGCCTTTTCAGAGGTCCGCGAGTATCAGTATGGGGATGACGTGCGCGATATTGACTGGAATGTGACCGCTCGCTTCGACAAACCATTCGTGAAAGTCTTTGAGGAAGAACGTGAACTTACGGTCATGTTGCTGGTGGACGTGTCCAACAGTTTGGACTTTGGTACCATTCAGCAGCTGAAGAAAGAAATGGTGACGGAGATTGCGGCTACAATCGCCTTTTCCGCCATTCAGAACAATGATAAAATCGGCGTGATTTTCTTTTCCGATCGTATCGAGAAATTTATCCCTCCCAAGAAGGGTCGCAAGCATATTCTGTATATCATTCGTGAACTGCTTGATTTCAAGCCGGAAAGTCAGCGCACCAATTTGCAGTGTGCCATCGAGTACCTGACGAATGTACTGAAGAAACGCTGTACGGCCTTTATGCTGAGCGACTTTATTGACGAACGTGATTTCCAGAATGCGTTGACGATTGCCAACCGGAAACACGATGTGGTGGCTGTGCAGGTGTACGACCGTCGTATGGAAGAACTTCCGGACGTGGGACTGATGCACGTGCGTGATGCGGAAACCGGTCATGAGCAGTGGATTGATACTTCGTCGAAGGCATTGCGCAATGCACATCATGCCTGGTGGAAGGAAAAACAGCAGAAGCTGAATGACACATTTACTCACAGCAATGTGGATTCTGTATCTGTACGTACAGATCAGGATTATGTGAAGGCATTGCTGAATTTATTTGCAAAACGAAACTGACAGTTGACATGAGACATCTCTTATTATACTACTCAAAAATGATAAAGGCATGTTGCTGTGCTGTGTTGATTTTATGCTGTGCAACGGGCTTGAAAGCCCAGCAGGTGACGGTGGAAGCTACCATCGATTCCTTGCAGTTGCTCATTGGTGAGCAGGCGAAAATCAAATTGCAGGTCAGCATGGATGCCAACCAGAAATTGCGTCTGCCGTTGCTGCGTGATACGCTGGTCAGGGGAGTGGAGATTCTGGATGTGGCCAAGCCCGACACGCAGTTGCTGAACGACAACAAGCGCTGGCTGGTGTCACAAGAATATACAGTGACTTCTTTTGATTCGGCTCTGTATTATCTTCCGCCGTTTGAGGTGCTGGTCAATGACAAGGCTTACCGTTCAAAGGCCTTGGCATTGAAAGTGTATTCCATTCCGGTGGATACCTTGCACCCCGACCAGTTTTTTGGTCCGAAGTCCATTCAGGAAGTACCTCTTACCTGGGAAGACCTGGCACCGATGGTATATTCCATCCTGTTGCTGATTGCTTTGGGAGTGGTGACGGCCTTCTTTATCATTCGCTATCGTGACAATAAGCCTATCATCAAGATTATCAAGGTAGAACCTAAACTTCCGCCTCACCTGGCTGCCATGAAGAAGATTGAAACCATCAAGGCAGACAAGGTGGCCAAGCGTGAAGATCCGAAAGCTTATTATACGGAACTGACCGATGTCATCCGTATATATATAAAGGAGCGTTTCGGATTCAATGCCATGGAAATGACGTCTGCGGAAATTATCGAGCGTCTGTTGGAGGAGAAGGACAAAGAATCTATCCACGACCTGAAGGTGATGTTTGAAACAGCCGACCTGGTGAAGTTTGCGAAATATGCGCCGCTGATGAATGAAAACGACATGAACCTGGTGAATGCGGTAGATTTCATCAACCAGACTAAGATAGAGGAAGAACCGAACGCCAAGAAGGAGCCGACGGAAATCAAAGTGGAGGAGAAGCGTTCCAAACAGGGACGAATTGCCTTGCTGTGCAGCATTGCCATTACGGGTGTGGCCGCACTGATTGCTTTGTATTTGTCTGTGCGCCATATCATCGACCTCTTTTTCTAATTTAATAATGAATTGAGACTATGATTTTTGCGAATATAGAATATCTGTTTCTGCTCTTGCTGCTGATTCCGTATATCGTGTGGTACGTGATGCACCGCAAGAAGACGGAACCGACCATGCAGGTATCTACCACACGGATGTACATGCAGGCTCCGCGCAGTTGGAAGATTTATTTGCTGCATGCGCCGTTTGTGCTTCGTATCCTGACGTTTGTGATGATTGTGCTGGTACTGGCACGCCCGCAAACTACCGATAACTGGCAGAACACGGAGATTGAAGGTATTGACATCATGCTGGCGGTCGACGTGTCGACCAGTATGCTGGCTGAAGATTTGAAGCCGAACCGTATTGAAGCGGCCAAGCAGGTAGCGGCAGAGTTTATCAACGGACGTCCGAATGATAATATCGGTCTGACTATCTTTGCGGGAGAAGCATTTACGCAGTGCCCGCTGACAGTAGACCACGGAGTACTGTTGAATTTGTTCCAAAGTGTGAGCTGCGACATGGTACAGCGCGGAATGATTGAAGACGGTACAGCACTGGGTATGGGACTGGCCAACGCGGTGAGTCGTCTGAAAGACAGCAAGGCCAAGTCGAAGGTAGTTATCCTGCTGACGGATGGTGTGAACAATCGGGGAGACATTTCTCCGCTTACTGCGGCCGAAATAGCCAAGCAGTTTGGTATCCGTGTGTATACCATCGGTGTAGGAACTAACGGTACGGCACCTTATCCGATGCAGACGTACGCTGGTGTGCAATATGTACAGATGCCGGTGGAAATCGACGAACAGACCATGAGCCAGATTGCCGGAACAACTAATGGAAATTATTTCCGTGCTACCAGCAATACGAAGCTGAAGGAAGTGTACCGTGAAATTGACAAACTGGAAAAAACGAAACTGAACGTGAAGGAATTCAGCAAACGTGAAGAAGCCTATGCGGTGTTTGCACTGATTGCATTCCTGAGCATCTTGCTTGAAATTCTTTTGCGGAATACAGTTTTGAAGAAAATACCTTAAAATAAGAAGTCATGTTTCGATTTGGAGAACCTCAATATTTGTATTTACTGATCGTGCTGCCCTTGCTGGCTGTGTTCTATTTTTATTCGAACTATCGCCGTCGCAAGAAGTTGCGCGAATATGGTAGTCCGGAGTTGCTGGCACATCTTATGCCGGATGTGTCGAAATATCGTCCGGACGTAAAATTTTGGCTGACGCTTTCTGCGCTGGCCATGGTTATTTTCATGCTGGCTCGTCCGCAGTTCGGTTCAAAGATGGAAACGGTGAAGCGTCAGGGTGTGGAAACGGTGGTGGCACTGGATATTTCAAACTCTATGCTGGCACAGGATGTCACTCCTAGCCGTCTGGAAAAATCGAAGAAGCTGATTTCCCGTCTGGTAGAGACCTTCAACAACGATAAAGTGGCCATGATTGTGTTTGCAGGTGAAGCTTTCACACAGCTCCCGATTACGAGCGACTATGTATCGGCCAAGATGTTTCTGGAGACGATTTCTCCTTCCTTGATTACCACACAGGGTACGGACATCCGCGGCGCCATCGACCTGGCTATGAAGAGTTTCACTCCGAATGAAGGGGTAGGACGTGCCATCGTGCTGATTACCGATGGTGAGAACCACGAAGGAGGAGCTATCGAGGCTGCTCAGGAGGCTGCCAAGAAGGGTATGCGTGTATTTGTATTAGGAGTAGGTTTACCCGACGGTTCACCTATTCCGGTGGAAGGTACCAATGAATTCCGTCGCGATAAGGATGGTAATGTGGTAGTGACCCGTCTGAACGAGCAGATGTGTCAGGAGATTGCTAAAGCCGGAAACGGTATTTACGTGCGTGTAGACAATACCAACAATGCCGAAAGGGCACTGAATGCGGAAATAAACAAACTGGCGAAGGCGGATGTAGAGACACAGGTCTTTACGGAGTTCGACGAGCAGTTCCAGGTGCTGGCCTGGCTGGCTATTCTTTTGCTGGCTGCCGACCTGATGATTCTGAACCGCAAGAATCCGCTCTTCAAGAATGTGAAACTCTTTAAATGAAACTGGAGATGAAAGTGAAAGGATATATTCTGTGTATGTGTCTGGCCCTGACTGCCGTGGCCGGATACGGACAGAAAACAGACCGTGATTATCTGCGAAGCGGCAACAAGCTTTACAAGGACAGTTTGTTTGTCAAGGCGGAAGTAGACTACCGGAAGGCGCTGGAGCTGAATCCCAAGTCGGCCGATGCCATGTACAATCTGGGAAATGCGCTGATGATGCAGGAAAAGGCCAAAGAGGCTATGGAGCAGTTTGATGCAGCGTCTCGTTTGGAAAAGGACAAGAAGAAGCTGGCACAGATTTACCACAATATGGGAGTCATTTTGCAGTCGTCCAAACAGTTGCCGCAGTGTATTGAAGCCTATAAGCAGTCCTTGCGCAACAATCCGAAGGATAATGAAACCCGCTACAACCTGGCACTGGCGCAGAAGCAGTTGAAAGATCAGCAGCAGAACCAGCAGAATCAGGACCAGCAGCAAAACAAGCAGGACCAGAAGCAGGATGACAAGCAGCAGAACAAGGACCAGCAAGACCAGAACAAGAAAGAACAGCAGCAGAATCCGCAGCAACAGCAGCAAAACCAGAACCAGATGTCGAAGGAAAATGCCCAGCAGTTGCTCAACGCCGTGATGCAGGACGAAAAGAACGTGCAGGATAAGGTGAAGAAGCAGATTCAGGTGCAGGGACGCAAGCTGGAAAAAGACTGGTAAGGCTGGAAGCAATGAAGAACAAATGAATAATTATAAATAACAGAATAATGCGAAAGATAATATTCTTACTTTTTACGATACTTGCGGCGTGGCAGGTGAAAGCTGCCGACAAGGTACGCTTTGTGGCAGAAGCTGCCGACGTGGTGGTAAGCGGTGACCAGGTGCGCCTGGTATTCACGGTCAATTCGCAAGACATCAAGGATTTCCGTGCTCCTTCCATCAAGGGCTTTGACGTGCTGATGGGACCGAGCCGCTCTCAGCAGAGCAGTATTCAGATTATCAACGGAAAGCGTACATCGAACAGTTCTACGGCGTTCACTTATATCCTCTTGGCAGGAAATCCTGGTACGTATACCATTCCGGCAGCCAGTGTAGAGGTAAATGGAGAGAAAGTCTTTTCCAATGCCATTTCCATCAAGGTGCTTCCGCAGGACCAGACCTCGGGGAATAGTGGCAACAACGGAGGAGGCAGTGCTTCTTCTTCACGCAGCCAGGCAGCAGGTAGCCGTATCTCATCCAATGATTTGTTTATCACGGCTACAGCCAGCAAGACCACCGTACACGAGCAGGAAGCCATTCTGCTGACTTATAAGGTATATACCGTGGTGAATCTGCGTCAGTTGTATGGCAAGATGCCCGATCTGAAGGGTTTCCATACGCAGGAGGTAGAATTGCCGCAGCAGAAGACTTTCACACTGGAACATTATAAAGGACGGAACTACAATACGACTGTATGGAGTCAGTATGTGCTGTTCCCGCAACAGACGGGTAAACTGGAAATCCCTTCCATTACATTTGATGGGGTGGTTGCCCAGCAGACCATTTCGGACGACCCGTTTGATGCTTTCTTCAATGGCGGAGGATACGTGGAAGTGAAGAAGAAAATTACGACTCCGAAAGTAGTGATTAACGTGCAGCCGCTTCCTGCCAAACCGGCCGGATTCTCTGGAGCAGTGGGTGAGTTTAAACTGGCATCGTCTATCAATGCGACTGACGTAAAGACCAACGATGCTGTGACTATTAAACTGACACTGAGCGGTACAGGAAACATGAAGCTTATCGGTACACCGGAAGTAAAATTCCCGCAGGATTTCGAAATCTATGACCCGAAAGTGACCGATGATTATAAGCTGACCAACAGCGGACTGACGGGTACGAAGACATTCGAATATCTGGCGATTCCGCGTCATGCCGGCAACTTTACGATTCCGGCAATAGAATTTACCTACTTTGACCTGAAGAGCAACAGCTACAAGACCCTGAAAACAGAGGCTTACAACCTGAAGGTTGCCAAAGGACAGGGAAATGCCGATCAGGTGATTTCAGACTTCACCAACAAGGAGAGCGTGAAGATGCTGGGTAAGGATATCCGCTTCATTAAGTTGGGCGATTCTTCACTTCGTCCGAAGGGAGACTTTTTCTTCGGCACCGTGGGATATTACCTGTGCTACCTGATTCCGTTGCTGCTGTTCGTTGTCTTTGCAGTGATTTATCGCCAGAAAGCCCTTGAAAATGCCAACGTGGCGAAGGTGAAGACCAAGAAAGCCAACAAGGTGGCTACCCGCCGTATGAAACTGGCTGGTAAGTTGCTGGCAGAAAACAAGAAGAATGAGTTCTATGACGAAGTGCTGAAGGCTTTGTGGGGATACATCAGCGACAAGCTCAGTATTCCGGTATCTCAGCTGTCGAAAGACAACATTGAAGCCGAACTGACCAACTACGGTGTGCAGGAAGCCTTGATTGCCGAGTTCATCGGTGTGCTCAACGAATGTGAATATGCACGTTATGCTCCGGGCAACGAGAACGAGGCGATGGACAAGGTATATTCCGCTTCTGTGGAAGTCATCAGTAAAATGGAAAACAGTATCAAACATTAAAACGGATAGGAGAGCAGACTAAATATGAAGAAATTATCTTTATTATTGATAGGCCTGATTGGGTATATTCAGTTTGCCGTGGCAGCTACCACAAAAGCGGAAGCTGACGAAGCATACCAGAAGGAAAAGTTCAGCGAGGCAGCGTCCTTGTATGAAGAAATCCTGCAGACGCAGGGGGAATCGGCCGACATCTATTATAATCTTGGAAACGCGTACTTCAAGCTGAAGAATACGGCCAAGGCAGTGCTCAACTACGAACGGGCCCTTCTCCTGAATCCGGGAGATGCGGATATCCGTTTTAATCTGGACATGGCACGCAGCAAGACGGTGGACAAGATTACGCCTACTGCCGAGGTGTTCATCGTGACATGGTATAAATCGCTGGTCAACATGATGAGCGAACAGAGCTGGGGCTATGTGGGAATTTTCTCGTTCATCCTTTTGCTGATAGGAGTATCTTTTTATATCTTCGGCAACCGCCTTTGGATAAAGAAGGCCGGATTCATCGGAGCGGTGGTATTCCTGATTGTGACAGTGTGCAGCAATATTTTTGCCAGTGAGCAGAAAGCGGAGCTGGTAGACCGTACGGGAGCCATTGTGATGGAGCCGACAATCAATGTCAAGAGTACGCCGAACGAAAGCGGAACCGACTTGTTTGTGTTGCATGAAGGCACGAAAGTCTTCATCGAGGACAATTCGATGAAAGGCTGGAAGGAAATCCGTCTGGAAGACGGCAACAAAGGCTGGGTGAAGACGGAAGCAATTGAAATCATTTAATTCAGATAAGCATAAATGGCAGACATACAGCAACTCATAGAGGCCGACAAGGCTTTGCTACTTTCCCTTAACGGAAGCGCCTCCTTGTTCTGGGATGGATTCATGTGGACAGTGACAGACACCAAGACATGGATTCCGGCCGTACTGGTGTTGCTGTATGTCGTGTTCAAGAATAACCGTGTGCCGCAAGGAATAGTCATCACGCTGATGTTCGCTTTGTGCGTTACGCTGGCCGATCAGTTTGCGTCGGGACTCTGCAAGCCTTATTTTGCCCGTTTTCGACCCACTCAAGACCCTGAACTGATGTATCTGGTGCAGACGGTGAACGACTATCGGGGAGGCTTGTATGGATTTATCTCTAGCCATGCCGCCAATACCTTTGCCGTAGCGATGTTTGCTTCGTTGCTGGTGCGCTATCTGCCTTTCACCTGCATGATGTTTCTGTGGGCAATGATTCCCTCGTACTCACGCATGTACTTAGGTGTTCATTATCCCGGCGATATTCTGTGCGGGGCGGTGGCCGGATCGGTTGTCGGTGTGCTTGTGTACCTGTTGTATGCACGTCTGCGCAAGAAATTCTTCGATTGTCCGCAGTATATCTCCACCCAATACACCAAGGGCGGATATACCAAGGATGACATATCCATTCTGCATGCCACACTGCTACTGACTTATCTCTATTCGATAATCGGAGGAATGATAGTGGCAAAAGGTCTGCATTTCTGACCAGAAAGTAAGATATTTTCGAAAAAAACAGTTGGAAAGTTTGTGCTGTCACAATCTTTTGCTATATTTAAATCGATATTAAAAACAACATTTTGTCTAACACTTAATTATGACTACTATGAACAGAACAATAACCTTTAACGAACTTCGTAAAATCAAAGATTCTTTGCCCACGGGAAGCATGCATCGCATTGCGGATGAGTTGAATCTCAGCGTGGAAACGGTGCGTAATTTCTTTGGCGGACATAACTTCAAGGACGGAAAAAGCGTAGGTATCCATCTCGAACCAGGGCCTGACGGCGGACTGGTGATGCTTGACGATACTACGGTACTCGATAAGGCAATAGCCATTCTGAAGGAAGAACAACGCGCTTGATATAAGATAAGGGCTGTAACAAGAGAGTGGGAGAGTATCCGTTCCTGTTACGGCCCTTATTGTTTATTCGATAATATGATATTAACCTAAAAATGCAGAAGCCATGGAAGAAAAACTTGTAACACTGGCCATTCTTACTTATTCTAAAGCCCAGATTCTAAAGAATGTACTTGAAAATGAAGGAATTGAGGCTTGCATCCATAATGTCAACCTGATTCAGCCTATCATTTCTTCGGGCGTGAGAATACGCATCCGCGAAAGTGATCTGCCCAGGGCATTGAAAATCATTGAAAGTTCTGCGTGGTTGGCCGAAGATGTGGTCAATGAGGAAAAAACGGAAGAAAAGCATGGTAAGCAGGTGCTGATACCGGTCGACTTTTCCGATTATTCGATGGCTGCCTGTGAATTCGGTTTCAATTTTGCAGCCAAGATACAGGCAGAAGTAGTGCTGATGCACGTGTATTTCAGTCCGGTATACATGCCGAGTTTGCAGTATGCGACAGAAAACTACGGGTTGCCGATGGAACATGAACTGGGCATCAAGAGCATGCTTGATAGTATCCATGAACAACTTAACAATCTGATAAACAGTATTAAAGAACGAATTCAGAAAGGAGAACTTCCTGATGTGAAGTACACCTGCACTCTGAAAGAAGGCGTACCGGAAGAAGAAATCCTGCATTATGCCCGCGAGGAAAAGCCGCTCATAATCATTATGGGAACGCGCGGAAAAGGTGAGAAGGAAATGGATCTTATCGGTAGTGTAACGGCCGAAATCATCGACCGTAGTCCGGTATTTGTCTATGCCATCCCGAAAAATGCACAGAAGAAAAACTTCGATGAAATCCATAAGGTAGCATTCTTTACCAGCTTTGACCAGCGCGACTTGATTGCATTCGACTCACTGGTAACGACTTTCAAGGATTATCATTTTGAAGTATCGTTCATCCATCTGAGCGACAATGCGCAGAAGCGTACGTGGAATGAAATCAAGCTGGTGGGCATCCAGGAATATTTCAAGAAGCAATATCCGCAGCTGACAATTGATTACGACATGTTGGGCGGAGAAAGTCTGCTCAGCAATTTGGACGAATATGTCAAGGAGAAAGGCATTGACGTGCTGTGTCTGTCAAATTACAAGCGGAACGTCTTTGCACGTTTGTTTAATCCCAGCATTGCCCGTCGGATGATTTTCCATTCCAACACGCCGATTTTGGTGATTAAATAAAGTTTTGTCTTAGAAAAACGAATTCTCAGGGGGGCCGTTCCCATCTTGTATGGATTCGGCCCTTGTTCTTATGATTTGCAGAATCGGCAATATCAAGCCCTAAGAACGAATAAAAATGGTTTTTTTAGATCATCTGTTTATTGATGTATAGAATCGTGCGAATAAGGCCTCAAAAAACGCAAGTACATTCATATCAAAACGCCTTTGCGTTTCAAACGTCCTTGTGTTTTAACTCAAACGCACTTGCGTTTAAATCAAAACGCTTAGGCGTTTTCCTTTAAATATACCTTACGTTTTTTGATAAACGTATAATGAATATAATCCGTATTATGTTTAATTAGAAAAATAGCATTCGTAAGCATCCGGTAAGCATATTGGGTGTAAATATACAAAATATAATTTAGTCCCCCATTTTATTGGGGATTTTTTCGTATATTTGTATTGCCCATTATGAACCTACATTTCGCATCTTCATATCGTGTAATCCGTAAAGTCGGATTCAGAGTGGTTCTCTGTGGGCGCACGATATGAAGATGCGAACTATTTTTATGCATTCATCAACAAAAGAAAGATTTGAATTAATATCAGATATTATAAATATTCTTGGGGAAAAAGGAAGAGAAGTTAGAATTGATTATGTTAGTGATTTGTTGCAAAATAAATTTGCGAATAAATTTAAAAATAATTTCGATTATGAGTTGTATTTTGACAGTCAGATTATAATATTCTAATTTATAAAAATAAGTTCAAAATTTTATAGAAGCAGAAAATTTCATACGAAAGAATAATTCTCGTTCTGTTTTTAAGATTTTCGTATGTGCTCTTTCTTCTTCAGTTCTTTGAGAGTCAGACATTATTTGTCTTACGCTTTTTCTTACGGGAAATATTAATAAAGGCATGTATATATTAAAGAAAGAATCGAGCACTTATTTAGCTGAAACAAAAGCCAAGTGATACACAAGTCAGATTTTTATTTGTTTGAAGGGTAATCCAATTTATGCTGGTACATGAAGATCTTCCCCCTAGTAAATTTTACCTTAACCCGAAATTCTCAGCTAAACCTTGAAATAGGCTGAATCCCTTGGATTACGCTGCAAATAGTAAAATTACAGAAACAAAAAAAGCACCTCTTTTTGAGAAGTGCTTTTTTGTGACCGCGACAGGATTCAAACCTGTAACCGGCTGATCCGTAGTCAGCTACTCTATTCAGTTGAGCTACGCGGCCAATCATTTCATTCAAACTAACAAGGAAGGTGACCGCGACAGGATTCAAACCTGTAACCGGCTGATCCGTAGTCAGCTACTCTATTCAGTTGAGCTACGCGGCCAATCATTTCATTCAAACTAACAAGGAAGGTGACCGCGACAGGATTCAAACCTGTAACCGGCTGATCCGTAGTCAGCTACTCTATTCAGTTGAGCTACGCGGCCAATCATTTCATTCAAACTAACAAGGAAGGTGACCGCGACAGGATTCAAACCTGTAACCGGCTGATCCGTAGTCAGCTACTCTATTCAGTTGAGCTACGCGGCCATGTCCTTTTTGTTTGACGGGTGCAAAGGTATGGAGTTTGTACGAAACTTCCAAATATTTCTGCGATTTTTTTCAATAAAAATTATTCCATAAACCGACTTCCAAATATCTGCCAGCCTAGTGTGAGGCCTAAATTCCAGTTGTTACTCGGTGAACTATAGTGATTTAGGTAGGCACATATGGAGCCGAAAGGAAGTCTGACTACCAGATCCAGTTCGCCCATATATTCGAACTGTGAGAACACTTTTCCATAGCGTGCTTTACCACTTTCTTCCCGAATGGGGAAAATCGGTGCGAATCCATACATGCCTAGTCTTACCTGAAGCACGCTGTTGAACTGGTAGATTGGACATACACCTGCTCCTACAAACTGATTAGCCCGGAATGCTTCGTTGTAGGTGATTCTACTGTGAGCCGTAGGTGCAAATTCTCCAGCCTGCATCATGGTAGCCCGGTAATTGTGGCTAAAGTTACGCGAAGAATAATAGGCCTTCAGGTAGGTTCCTAGCGAGAAATGAGGGTTGAGTGTATGATACTTTTCCAGTTCATAGGCTATTTGCAGCCATGATTGGATGTATTTATAGTTTTCCGTATAGGCGGGATCTTCGTTTCCTGGATAGTACCGTTCCACCCCAGTATAAATGTGTGCGGCAAGTCTTTCATGCCGTCCGGAAGTGGCAAACTGCCGGCTGTTAAGTGTATTTCCGTCCAATGCAACCGAACCGCCAAATATGGTATATTTGCTGGCGTCGCGTACGTCTGAGCTAAAGTCAATGACGTTCGTCTGGAAGTATTGGTCTTCCAACTGGCCTACCCCGATACCGAATTCTGCTTTTTGCCTGCTCAGGAAAGGCATGGATACAAACAACTTGACAAACTCTTCTTTTTGTTTGTTGAAGATCGGAGTATTTCCTTTGCTCAACAGTTTTTCCTGCTTCAGGTAGTCGAAGGTAGATAAGGAAGCAACCAGACGATACGAAGTCGGCAACCGGGTTGGCAAGTCAATACGTCCGGATAGCTGCAAGTTGTTGTAGATTTGTCCCAGCTGCCCATCCAGTGAGAATTCCTTGGATAAATTGTTCAAGTTGTGGTAGGTGGCTCCTATATATACCTGATTGGCTCCGTTTGAGCCAACGTTTCCTCCTACTCTCAGAGAGAGGTCATCCTTCATACGTACTTTCAAATCCAAATTAAAATCGTTTTCGTAGGGATTATATACCGCATGAGGAATAATCTCAGAAATCATATTATCGGATGACATCAGGCGGAAATATCCTTTCCGAAGCTCTTCCAGAGAGAATGTGCCGTCTTCTTCGCTATGGAATTCCTTACGGATGTATTTTTTCTGCTGGTCGTTTGCTCCATGAATAATGATATTGCGGAAGCGGAATTCAGGCATTTTCTTTTTGAATGCCATGCGTTCCTTCTCCAGCAAGCGATAGTCCATACGGCGCGATATCCGGTTCTTGATGGAATCCATCAGTTCCATGGTACGCTTATAGCCGATGTCGTGGAGTTCGTCAAAGCGGTTGAAGTCCATCAGGTTCACATCATCGTATTTGAAGGTCATCAGGATGCCCGTAGAATCGGGAACGGAGTAATCTGTTTTCTGCATGATCATGCTTTCCAGCTGTCCGATGATGTCTCCCTCCTGCGGTTTCCCGGGATTGGAACTTACCACGCTACCGATAATGATGTCCGGATGAAAGTCTTCCGTCATTACATTAACAGGAAAATTGTTATATATTCCTCCGTCATACGCCAGTACGGAATCTATTTCAATGGGTTTGAACATGCCAGGGAAACTCATGGAAGCACGCACGGCATCTCCCAAATCACCTTCCTTGAAGATGATTGGGCGTTTGTTATACACATCGGAAGCTACGCAGCGGAAAGGAATGAACAGATTATCAAAGTTCCCCCGGCAGAGCGCAGTAGCCTGTCCGAACAGTTCCACGAATGCCAGGTTCATCTGCAACGGGTCGACCACGCTGGAAGGCAGAAACTGTGTTTTTACCTTGTGCAGCGGATTCTTCAATGATACACGGATATTGATAAACTCCGGTGTAGGCGGATTCCGTTTGAAATAGTAGATGTATTTTTCCTGTATCCCTCCGGAATACCATCGTTTGAAATCTTCCGATCTGATGAGCTTTTCCATGTCGTCCGGCGAATAGCCCATGGCATACAGCGAACCGATGATGGCGCCCATGGACGTACCCGTGATATAGTCGATGGGAATGTTGTTCTCCTCCAGTGCACGGATGATACCGATGTGCGTAAGGCCCTTGGCTCCACCCCCACTGAGCACCAGTCCCACTTTTTGGGCCGATACGGTAGAGAAAAACAGACAAAAAAGAACTACAAAAATGTGGTGGATATATCTCATATATAAATTGTCTAAGTTGTTGTACCCCAAATATAGTGATAAAAATAGACTGGGCACGCGAAATCTCATTTTTTTTCCCACTTCGCAGATTATTTCAAAATCTTTTCAGAATCGTGTCAGAACTTTGTCACAACCAAAAGAAAAAAAGAACATTGATTTATGAAGAAAATTGTATTTTGGGCCATGATGACACTGGGTGTTGTCAGCCTGCAGAGCTGTGATAAAGACGATGACGACCGTTTGCAAGTATCGGCAAACCTCCAAGAAGCTTTTGATACCCGATATCCGAATGTATCGAGAGTGGACTGGGAACAGAAAGGTCAGTTCTATGAAGCTGAATTCGTGGATAACGGATATGAGAACAAGGCATGGTTTACTCCCGACGGCGCATGGGTAATGACAGAATACGACTTACGTTTCACACAATTACCGCAAGCTGTACAAGATGCTTTCAAAGCGGGTGCATACGCTTCGTGGAAAGTGGATGATGTGGACAAGATTGAGAAAACCGACGGCAGTGTGACTTACGTGATAGAAGTAGAATCGGGCGAAAAGGAATACGAGCTTACTTATCTGGAAGACGGTACACTGATTCGTGAGGATACTGAATGGGGTGAACATACTCCGATAGCTCCCGGACAGACTTCGGAAGTGAAAGATTTGGTAAAGGCCAAATACCCTCAGGCTGTGATTCTGGACATTGAAGAAGAAAAAGGAGTATTGAAGTGGAAATCCGCGACGGCGGTCGTCAGAAGGAAGTATATTACGCATTGAACAACGGAACCCTTTCATGGGTACACACCATGTACGAAGTGGAGCGGCGTGAATTCACCACCCTCCCCGAGAGTGTACAGCAGGTTTTTACTGAATTGTCAGGAAGCGGAATGGTAATTGATGACGTGGATTTCTTTGAAACAGCAACAGGGAATTACTACCGTGTAGAGGTGGAAGACCGGGGTGCCGACAAGTACGTTTATGTGGCAGAAAATGGGGAGATGCTTCAGATGAAACTTAAAAATTATGCTTAAAAACATAAAATATTAGATTTTACTGAACTTTTTAGGGAAATAAACCGTATATTTGCAACGGATTTCCCAGATTCACGTGGCCGGGCAGTCCTGCTGTTCCGGCCACAGAAGTAATGTTCCGGGCAGGAAATCACTGTAAGGACACAGTACCGGATAGTATTAACTAAAATCAAATTACATGCTCAAAAATGTAAAGTGGTTTTTTGTTGTATTAGTATTCAGTTCCTTCATTTCTCTGTCATTTGACAAGAGAAAGACTCCCACCGAGAAACTTCCGCTTGGGGCTCAGGCTCCAGAGTTAGTGCTCGGAAAAGAAAAGCAGCCGCTCAGCCTGCAAGCCGCTAAAGGCAATTACATTCTGCTGAGTTTTTGGGCCAGTTACGACGCCGCATCGCGTACACGCAATGCCAGACTGCACAATGTGGTTTCGGACGACGCCCGTGTTGAGATGATTTCCATTTCGTTCGACCGCTACCAGTCGGTATTCAACGCTGCGGTTCGCCAGGACGGTATCAGCGATAACGTCTATCAGGAAATGGAAGGTGAAAATTCGGAGATATTCAAGTCGTACGACCTGAAGCACGGATTCATCAATTACCTGGTGAACGACCGTGGAGCCATTGTGGCAAAGAATGTAACTCCCTCCGAACTGGCATCGCTTCTGCATCAGGCAGAAAATTGATGCCCGCCCTTTGAAGAAGATGACTTTGGATACAACAAAAAGCAAAGAGATTTCAAATCAGACAGGTTCTGTACAGATTTGAAATCTCTTTTTTTATGCGGTCACGGCAGGACTCTGCCGTGATTTTTTTAGCATTTTATTTTCAGCTCATCCAGTATGCGGCGCATCTGTTCGTAAGTAGTGATGCGGGTAGGAACCAGCGGCAAGCGCAGACGGTTTTCAATCATTCCCATCATGCTGAGCATGGCTTTCACTCCAGCCGGGTTACCGTCGACAAACAGCAGCTTGAACAGTTCGGTAAACTGGTGATGGATGGTCAGCGCGTTGTTGTAGTCGCCGGCCAGTGCCAGACGCGTCATGCGGCTGAATTCACGCGGAAAGGCATTTCCGATAACGGAGATAACGCCCACGGCTCCCAAGGTAATCAGCGGAAAGGTAATACCGTCGTCGCCCGAGATTACATCGAAGTTCTCCGGTTTGTTCTTGATGATATCGTCCATCTGTGTAATGTTGCCCGATGCTTCCTTGATAGCCACGATGTTCTTGAAGTCGCGTGCCAGACGCAAGGTTGTTTCGGCCGTCATGTTCACTCCGGTACGTCCCGGCACATTGTAAAGCACTACCGGAAGATCTGTAGCTTCGGCAATGGCCTTGTAGTGCTGGTAAATGCCTTCCTGCGAAGGTTTATTATAATAAGGAACGGCCACCAGTACGGCATCCACTCCTGTGAAGTCCTCATTTTTCAGCGTGTTGAGCACCGTCTGCGTGCAGTTGCTGCTGATGCCCAGCAAAATTGGCACACGACCGTTGACGCGTTCTATCACCACTTTCTTGATTTGTCTTTTTTCTTCCTCAGTCAGTGTCGGCGTTTCCGCAGTGGTACCCAGTACACAGAGAAAATCCACCCCATTTTGTACCTGATATTCAACGAGTCGTACCAGCGCGTTATAATCCACGCTACCGTCGCTCTTGAAGGGAGTAATCAGAGCTACTCCCATTCCTTTCAGTCTTCTTACTATCATAAATGAAATATAATCGCTTTAACAAGTGTACAAAAGTACGAATATTTTCAATTTAACCTATAGATTTAATCGTTTTTTTGCCTTTTATAAATAATTTGTAAAGGACTGGCACTTTATTCGCCAATCATTCCGAGAAACTCCTCTTCATTTACGATGCGGATGCCCAGTTTTTCTGCTTTTTCCAGCTTGCTGGGGCCCATGTTCTCTCCGGCCAGGATGAAGCTTGTTTTCTTGGAGATGCTGCCCACGTTCTTTCCGCCATGCTTTTCGATGAGTGCCTTGTATTCGTCGCGCGAATGGCGGGCAAATACGCCGCTGATGACGATGGACTGGCCTTGCAGCTTGTCGGTCTGTCCGGCTGTCTCTTCCTCGCTGATGGCCATCTGCACTCCGGCTTCACGCAGGCGTTCGATGAGCTGTAGATTCTTTTCGCTGTGGAAATAACGCAGGATGCTCTGTGCAATCTTTTCGCCGATTTCGTCCACGTGAATCAAGTCGTCCAGCGTAGCCGATTTCAGGTCGTCGATGGAGCGGAACGCACGTGCCACTTTCTTGGCCACGGTTTCGCCCACAAAGCGGATGCCCAGTGCAAAGATGACACGCTCGTAGGGAACGGTCTTCGATTTCTCTACTCCCTGTATGATGTTCTCGGCCGATTTTTCTCCCATGCGGTTCAGGCGGCAGATGTCTGCTGCTTGCAGCGTGTAGAGGTCGGCCACGTCGTGAATTAGTCCCTCCTGATAGAACTGGTCGACGGTTTCCGGTCCCAGTCCTTCGATGTTCATGGCACGACGGCTGATGAAATGCTCGATGCGGCCCTTTATCTGTGTAGGGCAACCGTCTTCGTTCGTACAGTAATGTGCGGCTTCGTCCTCGTAGCGTACCAGTCGGCTGCCGCATTCCGGACAGTGTGTGATGAAAGTTACCTTCTCGCTTCCTTCCGGACGTGCGTCCTTATCCACTCCCGTAATCTTCGGAATGATTTCGCCGCCCTTTTCCACGTACACCATATCGCCCAAATGCAGGTCGAGCGACTCGATGATGTCGGCATTGTGGAGAGAAGCACGTTTCACCACCGTACCCGAAAGCTGAACCGGTTCCAGATTGGCTACGGGGGTTACTGCTCCTGTACGTCCCACCTGATACGTCACCTTCAGCAGTTTGGTGCAAGCCTGTTCCGCCTGAAATTTATAAGCGATGGCCCAGCGCGGCGACTTGGCCGTGAAGCCCAGGTTGCGCTGCTGGCGCTGTGAGTTTACCTTCAGCACAATGCCGTCGGTAGCCACCGGCAGATTCTTGCGCTCCAAGTCCCAGTAGTTGATAAAGTCGAATACCTCTTCCAGCGTACGGGCCTTGCGCATGTGCGACGACACCTTGAAACCCCAGCGTGCCGCTTCCTGCAAATTCTCATAATGCCCGTCGTGCGGCAGTTCCTCGCCCAACAGATAATATAGGTAGGCATCCAGCTTGCGCGAAGCCACTACAGCTGAGTTCTGTGACTTGAGCGTACCCGAAGCCGCATTACGTGGGTTGGCAAAAAGCGGTTCCTCACGCTGCTCACGTTCGCGGTTCAGTTCCTCGAACACCGTCCACGGCATCAGAATCTCACCGCGGATTTCAAACCGGCGGGGATAACCATCGCCCGACAGACGCAGCGGAATGGAACGGATGGTCTTCACGTTGTCCGTCACGTCGTCGCCCCGTACACCGTCGCCACGCGTCACCGCCTGCACCAGTCGTCCGTCTTCGTAGGTCAGCGAGATGGACGTACCGTCAAACTTCAGCTCGCAGCAGATTTCGAAGTCCTCGTTCAGTGCCTTCCGCACACGTTCGTAGAACTCCCGCACCTCTGTCTCGGAATACGTGTTGCCCAGTGAGAGCATAGGATACTTGTGTTCCACTTGGCGGAACTCCTTGTTCAGGTCGCTGCCCACGCGCACGCTCGGCGAGTTCTCGTCGTAGTGTTCGGGGTGTTTCGCTTCCAAATCCTGCAGCTCGCGCATGAGCCGGTCGAATTCCTGGTCGCTGATGGTTGGTGCATTGAGAATGTAGTAGTTATGATTATGCGTGTGTAACTCTTCACGCAGCTGGTCGATTCTTTCTATTTCTGTCATGACATTAAAGCGTAATGTTTCATGCAAAAGTAGCAAAAATATTCGTACTTTTGCAAAAAACAATCGCAGACAAATGAGAATAGACATTATAACCGTATTGCCGGAAATGATTGAAGGATTCTTCAATTACTCCATCATGAGCCGTGCTCAGAAGAAAGGAATTGCCGAGATTCACATCCATAACCTGCGCGATTATGCGTACGACCGTTACCGTAAGGTGGACGATTATCCGTTCGGGGGATGTGCCGGTATGGTGATGAAGATTGAACCGATTGACCGGTGTATCTCTGCACTGAAGGCGGAACGTCATTACGACGAGGTGATTTTCACGACGCCCGACGGCGAGCAGTTCAACCAGAAGATGGCCAACACGCTGTCGCTGTCGCAGAACCTGATTATTCTGTGCGGACACTTCAAGGGCATCGACTATCGCATCCGCGAGCATTTCATCACGAAGGAAATCAGTATCGGCGACTATGTGCTGACGGGCGGCGAGCTGGCGGCAGCGGTGATTGCCGATTCGATTGTCCGCATCATTCCGGGAGTGATTTCCGATGAGCAGTCGGCTTTGTCCGATTCATTCCAGGACAACCTGCTGGCTCCTCCGGTGTACACGCGTCCGGCAGAATACAATGGCTGGAAGGTGCCCGACATTTTGCTGTCCGGCCATGAAGCGAAGATTCGTGAATGGGAGTTCCAGCAGTCGCTTGAACGGACCCAGCGTTTGCGTCCGGATTTGCTGGAAGGGAAATAAAATAAAGTATTTGATATTTCGGACGTAATGTACAGGAGAGTGCATTACGTCCGAAATGCTTATATGCATGCCGGAAAGTCTTATTCCATCTTTTTTTTGTTTTAGGTCTTTTGACGTGAATAGCACGAATTGTTGCCTTTTTCTTTCTTGTGTTTATTCTTCTATTGCAGGATAATTTATATCTAATTTATTCTTTATAAAGAGAATAGAATGGTTATCGAGGGGAATTATGAAGAATGTTTCATATATTTGTATATGAACATTGTTTTACTATATCTTTAGTGAGAAACCTGGAAAGTAATGTATTAACCTATCTAAATAAGTATGGAAAAGAAAGAATTGGAAAAGCTCCTCATATTGGCGAGTATGCCTACAGAAGTTTGCGATTTGGAGAAGAGATTGGGAATCGCTATACCTAAAGTTTACAAGGATTTTCTGATGAATGTATCCAATGGCTTTGATATAATGAATTGCACATTGGCATTGCATGGTTGCAGGACATCCTATGACAGAAGCGATTTGGATTCATGGTATCTTTTGGGTACTTATGAATATGACGGCTCAAAACTCTATCTCAATACGTTGGATGATAAGATATGCTATTGTGACCGCTATGATGCGACACCGCTTAAATCATGGGATTCGCTATCGGCAATGCTGACTTCTGAGATAGAAAGAATATTTGGTTTGTTTGATGCGGATGGGCATTGTATCGATGAAGATGTTCCGACAACGCCGGTCGTAATATAGATGAAGGTTTATTAGCTCAAAAATTATGATTACTACTTCTGAAAAATAGTAAATGATTTGGCTCAACTTGATTTTTTCTTTGGGTATAAATTCAGAAAAAGAGACTATTCTCTTTTCTTCAAAACAAAAGGTGGAAAACAGTTTATTGAGTTAGACCATTGGAGAGACAGAGGCACATCGTCTCATATATCCTGCCTATGGTGTAAGGTTTGATATTCTCCATAAATGGTTTGAAAAATTCAGGCTGTACAAATTATTATGACCGTTTTGAAGATATTTTCATTATTTAGAATATAAAGAAATATGAAAAGACTCACTCATGAAAATAGAACTTTGAGATTAGTAGCTATATTAATACTCTTTTGGGAGTTTCATGTAGCAATCATCCATATGATATGGTTTTTGGAAAAACTTTATAGTATATGCAATATAATGGAGGAAGAGCGAAAATCATGAAAATATGATAATAGTAGAATTCATAGTTAATTTCATAGTTGATGTAATAGCCAATGATTTTGGGGCATTATTAAGATTTTTATATTCCAGATATGTTCTGAGGAAGAATGTCAGGTATTCAAATTTCACGGCAGGAACTACACTTAGAACAAAAAGGGATAAAACATTGTATAATGAGAATTATGACAAGAATAATAGATGGTGTGCCGGTTTTCTCTTAATATTAGCTGTCATTTTAGGAATATGTTTTTCTTAATATATTATGATTATAATAGTTGAATGTCGTGATTTACTCAAAAAACAAGGAAATGAAACGTGTTACAAATAAGGAACTTATAAGTGTCATATTGATAAATATTGGCGCATTAGCATTTGCTATCTATATTTGGTTCATATACGACCATAGACAAACGATAATCAATAGTGAGGAACCAATACAAAATTATTCGGTACTGGAAGTTAATTGCTATCGTAAAAAAGGATCAAACATACTCATAGAGTTTAAAGGAAAGCAATATTATGTAGAAGTTGTCAGAGATAAATGCATACAGTTTGATCCCCAAAAAATACAATTCTTTTATGACAAAGAAAGAGATGAAGTTTATGAAGAAAGTGGGCTAGCGGTAAGACAGGTAGTAGCTTGTTTCATTCTATATTTATGCTCGTGTATATGGTTGTTTGTCGTAATAAAAAAAAGACTTAGTAGTTGACTACATATTAGACTTTAACGACTTTAACTATGAGACTGGTATCGATAAACTCAACGTATGACGTGGCCGATGCCGTTCGAAAGAGAATTATCCGGCTAGTGGAAGGCAACGTTTACCTACAAAGCGCATGGTTACTTACATGACAAGCAAGCAGGCGGTAAGCGGAAGAATTATACATAAAGACCAAGAAACTGTAACTGTTTCATAAGTATTTGCCTGGTTATGGCAAAAAGATTGGTGAAGAAGGCTTCGATTTAGGAACTGATAATTGGAACAAGGTCGAAGACTCAAAGTATCAAAAGCCGAAAAAATCACCGATAAGGTAATAGAAGAAAAAGAATCTAATAATACAAATGAAAGTATATAATGAGAACAATGGAACCGGTACCTCTATGGGGTATAATATTTATTAATTGCATGACAATCTTGAGCAGTATATGGATACTTATACGCCTATACAGAAACAGGAGCAAAAGAAGTGCTTCATTTTATATATATGGAATAGCTTCATTGATAGGACTGTTCTTAGGTGTGATAAGTTTCTTTTATCACATCTGTCATGCACTTTGTGCAATAATAATTGGTCTCTTTTTATTTATTGATACATTCAAATACAAGAAGACTATATCAAAATTGTCGTATGCATCATATCCATCAGTTATTAAAGGATATGGTGGTGGCATTGTTTTTATGTTCTATGGTACAATGATAATATTATTGTATTACAATATAATATGACACTTATTATAAGGGAAATTTTACACTATTAAGACAAGTTATATTTAACCAATAAATTTTAGTTTTATGAATGCAACGAATTTTGTGAAGACTTTTATAGAAATCACACCAACCAAGAAAGATTATCAAGAGAAAGCTACTGATTTAGATAGTATTATTGATATACTCGTCAATAACCATAAAATTGGGAAGAAGAATGTTCATACGGATGTTCCAGAAAAAGATGCCATTCTTGATTTAATTTTTAATTATGATGTATCAAGCCTTGAGATTCAGAATTTTAAATTTAACAAGGAAGACGATGTAACAGAAAATGATAATTTCATTTTTGTTGGTTGGGAAGAAGCTTTTCCCTTTGCCATATCCAAACAAACAGGTGAAATTGTAGAAACCGATTGGGGTACTCCCGATTATATAGTAAACTATCTGGCAAAAGACCAGGAATCTTTCCTGGAAGCCTTGATTGAACTTGAAAAGTTAGATCAAAAGAGACTTTTCGACTCTATTACAGACGAAGAAGAGGATGAGGTTGCAAAGAAAATACAATCGATAATAGGCGGTGAAAAGTACCAGCTGTATCAATAGTGGAAAACGTTTTTGACAACTATATTTTGTATGATACATTTGGAGTTATAGACAAAGTGGTTATCGTCTTATCAAACACAATTGAATCAAATCCCGGACATTTATAATAGCGAGTCTGTTAACGTTCGTATGTGGGCTGCCACATATATTTTGCCTATTTGCGAATGTAATGCTATGCAAATATTGCAAGTTATTGCAAATGGCAATAACATTCTGTTGCGGTTGGTCGCCTTGTAATATTTGGAAACTCTCGAATTAGAATATAATCTGACTACTTTTTTATATTTCATTTTGCTTATACTCAAATAAAAACCGTATCTTTGCATTGTAATGCTTGGTAAAGCCTCTGTTATCAAAACACGTAACCAAGTTAAGGATATACCCGTTCATCAAGAACGGGTTTTTTCGTTTATAACTATCCCATCTGTTTTACCCTACAAAAATAGCGAAAAAAGAAGGTCATGGAAAGTACTTCAGACCATTTTTAATGTCAAGAAGTATAAAATCTCTTTTAGGGATACCACCAATTTACTACAGATGTTATGATAAGATTACGGCTCTTTCCCCCTCAAAAGAATACAAGTGCGTTTCATTTAAAACGCCTTTACGTTTTAGGTAAAACGCACTTGCGTTTAAAAGAAAACGTCCTTGCGTTTTGTAACGAACGCAAGGACGTTTTTTTATGCCTGTTTTCGGGCCTTGAAAAACCTTGTTTTCAGACTTCCAGTGCACCGATGATGTCGCGTACGGAACTGTATCCGTGACGGTCCAGATAGTCGTTGATGCCTTCAGCCACTTTCACGGTGATGGCCGGATCAATGAAGTTGGCTGTACCAATCTGGATGGCAGTGGCACCTGCCAGCAGGAATTCCACGGCATCCTTCCAGTTCATGATACCACCCAGACCTACTACCGGAATGTTTACGGCTTTAGCTACCTGCCATACCATGCGCAGGGCGATGGGTTTCACGGCAGCACCACTCATACCTCCGGTCACGGTCGACAGGATAGGACGACGTTTTTCTGCATCGATGGCCATACCCAGCAGGGTGTTGATGAGCGACACGCTGTCGGCTCCGGCACCTTCTACGGCACGGGCAATTTCGGTGATGTCAGTCACGTTGGGCGACAGTTTTACAATCAGTGTCTTCTTGTAGACTTTACGCACGGCACTCACCACTTCGGCAGCTCCGTGAGCAGTTACACCGAAAGCCATACCTCCCTGCTTCACGTTCGGGCAGGAAATGTTCAGCTCGATGGCCGGGATGTTTTCCAGTTCGTTGATGATGGAAGCCGTCTCCGCATAGTCTTCCACCTGTGAGCCGGACACGTTTACAATCATGTTCGTACGGATATCCTTAATCTGCGGATAGATGTGGTCCACGAAATAATGCACGCCTTTGTTCTGCAATCCCACGGCATTGAGCATACCCATGGGTGTTTCGGCCATACGCGGGTAAGGGTTTCCTTCACGGTGGTGAAGTGTGGTTCCCTTCACGATGATACCTCCGATTTTCTCCAGGTCCACGAAGTCCTGAAACTCCAGTCCATATCCGAATGTACCCGATGCGGTCATGACCGGGTTCGACAAGTTCAATTTACCGATGTTTACGCTTAAATCTGCCATAATAGTTTCTTTATATTAAATACCGGACCTTCTTTACATACGCACACATGTCCCTCGTCTGTCTTTTCCACGCAGCAGAGGCAGGCTCCGACGCCGCAGGCCATGGTGTTTTCCAGTGACACCTCGCATTCGATGCCTTCTGCTTTGGCATACTTGGCCACTGCCATCATCATGGGTTTCGGGCCGCAGGTGTAAATCATGTCAAACTTCTGTGCTTTCAGTACGCTGTGCATGGTGACGTATCCCTTTTCGCCCATGCTGCCGTCTTCGGTGGTGGTGTATACGTCGCCGAGGGCTTCAAACTGTTCCAGCTGGAGCAGGTCGTTCTTCGAGCGGGCACCCAGCAGGAAGGTGGGTCTGCATCCTTGTTTCAGGAGCACTTCGCCCAGGTAGAGCATGGGAGCCGTACCTACACCGCCGCCCACGAGCAGCACCTTGGTGTCGGCAGAAGCTGGCATGGTGAATCCGTTGCCCAGCGGGAGCACTACGTTTACTGTATCGCCTTTCTGTACGGTAGCCAGTTTACGGGTACCGTCGCCCACAAGCTGGACGAGGAACCATACTTCGTTTTTCTCTCTATCTACGTAGTTGATGGAAATGGGGCGACGCAGGAAGGTAGTCGGCGAACCGTCCACCCGGATTTCGGCAAACTGTCCCGGAAGCATTTCGGGCAAGGGAGCCTCTTGCGTCAGCTTGATGAGAACGTAGTTCGCGTGCAGGCGAGTGTTCTCGGTGACTATCAAATCTAAGATGTATTTCTTCATATAAAAAAAGGTAAATTCGTTTCTTTCGCGCAAAGATACGAATTTACCTTTTATATGCCTAACACCTTGGCGGGTGCTTTTGTCGTTCGGGGACTTATTTTTCGGGTTTGAATACCTCGTATGTGCCGTTGTCGAAGAAAATACGTATTTCGGTAATCTTCGGATGCGGCTTTTCGATGTACTTAACTTCCTCTCTGATAATCTCTTTTGGCGGATAAACCACGGTGGGAACCTCGTTCTCCTTGCGAAAATCGGAGTGAGCCGGCTCTTCGGTCGTGTTTTTCGGATTCTCGAGCGGTTGTGAGAACAAGTCCATGCCTGTTACGGCGGAAGCACTTTCTTCCATTTCGCCTTCACCGTAGAGCAGCCAGTTGATGTTGATGTACGGACATGCTTTATGGATGCGCATGACGACTTCCAGGCTGGGTTTGTTTCGCCCGCTGAAGATGTGCGACAGTGAAGAGGTGGAGATGCCTATCTTTTCGGCGAATTCGGCATTCGATAAACCCTCTTTTTGCATGACTTTTAGAATCCGGTCCTTCATATACAAATGGAAATGGCTTTGTTTGTTGATTACAAAAGTAATTCTTTAAATTTAGAAATGCAAATTTATAAATCTAAATTTATATTGTTACAAGTGTAAACCATGTTATTCCAATTGTACATTTACGCTTTTATACAAGTGTAAATACATTTGTAATTAACTTTAGTTTAGTCGGTTATTTGGTTGGATATTAGTATATTATAATTGTATACATGTGTATATATGGGAAAAATAAGAGTTTATTCGCTCTTTCAGGTCGTTTTATTGAACAGATTTGTAGATATTATTCTAAAATATGCTGGTATTCAGTGTATTATGCTTCTTAAAGCTGCATGTTATATTTATTCGTTTACATTTAGATAAGGAACACTTTATTCTTGTAAATTGCATTGTATCAGTGTAATATCTCCCCTACCCGTTTGCTAAAATTTACATTTGTGGCGGATAAATAGGTAGAATACAAATGTAAATTATCCAATTCTACACAAATAAGTGATTACATTTGTATTTTGTACCTTCCACTTCTATCTGTAATTTACCGTTTGTAGGGAAACTTCGTGAGAATTGAAAATTTGACGTCCATTTGTATTCTCCTCCTGATTTTTCAATTCTCGTGAAAAACGAAAAAGCGGCATACATCCGGTCTTTTTCAGATGTATGCCGCTTGTACAGCGTATTGCTTTCCTCTTTTCAGAGATTCAGTTTCGGTTAATGAAGAATGAAATAGATCAAGTCGCGCAGCAATTCTCCATCGGGCGTGGAAGGATTGCCTATACCTTTCGACCGGGCGTCGCATTCGCGAATGGCATGGATGATTTGCATCACCTTTACGCCTGAATAACGTCGCATGGCTGCCATGTATTCTTTCGCCTGCCACGGACTTTTCAAGCCTAACTGAGCCGCTATTCCCTGGTCTGATTTCTCAGGTGCATAATAGGCCAGCATCAGGTTCGAGAAGAAGTTGAACAGAATGGCCAGTGTCATTTGTAGCGGATTGTTCTTGGGATTCTCCTCGAAGTATTTGATGATTTTGTTGGCCTTCAGCACGTCCTTTTCCACCAGTGCGCTCCGCAGCTCAAAGTTGTTGTAATCTTTGCTGATACCGATGTTCCGCTCAATCTGTTCCGGTGTGATGCGGCGTGCGCCTTCCGGCAGTGTCAGGATAAGCTTCTCCAGTTCGCCGGCCATACGGTTCAGGTCGGCTCCTACAAACTCGGCCATCATTTCCGATGCCTTGGGCTCGATTTCCACTTTCTTCCGCTTCAGGTATGAGGAGATGAAACCGGGAATCTGACTGTCCTTGAGCTTCCGCGATTCGAACAGCACCCCGTTTTTCTCGATTTCGGCGGCCAGTTTCTTCCGGCGATCAATGCTGCCGTGCTTGTAGCATACCACCAGTATGGTCGATTTCTGAGGCTTCTGCAGGTAGAAAGCCAGCTCCTCGATGCGTTTCAGACTCTGTGCTTCCTTTACCACTACCACCTGGTATTCCGACATCATCGGGTAACGCTTGGCGGCGTTGATGACGTTAGCCACATCCGTATCGGCCCCGTATGTGACGGTCAGGTTGAATTCCTTTTCCGTTTCACTGAGCACGGTGTCGATGATGTAGTCGGCAATCCGGTCGATGTAGTAATCCTCTTCGCCCATGAGGAAATATACGGGCGCATAGATGCGGTTCTTCAGGTTGCGTACAATCTCTTCGTAAGTGACTTCCTTTGCCATTTTCGTCGGTTTACCAGTCAAATTTCAGGTGTTTCACGGTCTTCTTTTCATCGATGATCATGCGCAGGGCATCGATACCGATTTCTACGTGTTCATGCACGAAATTCTTGGTCACCATGCTGTCACTCTGCTCCGTTTTCACGCCTTCCGGAATCATGGGCTGGTCGGACACGAGCAGCAGGGCACCCGTAGGAATGTGGTTGGCAAATCCGGTGGTGAACAAAGTCGCCGTTTCCATATCCACTGCCATGGCACGGGTCTTCAGCAGGTATTTCTTGAACTCCTCATCGTGTTCCCAGATGCGGCGGTTGGTGGTGTACACCGTTCCGGTCCAGTAGTCGCGTGAGTGGTCACGGATGGCCGAAGATACGGCACGCTGGAGCATAAAGGCCGGAAGAGCCGGCACCTCAGGCGGATAATAATCGTTCGATGTTCCTTCGCCACGGATGGCCGCGATAGGCAGAATCAGGTCGCCTATCTGGTTCTTCTTGTCGATACCTCCGCACTTGCCCAGAAACAGGCAGGCTTTCGGATGTACGGCACTAAGCAGGTCCATGATGATGGCTGCATTGGGACTTCCCATGCCGAAGTTGATAATGGTCATGCCTTCTGCATGGGCCGAAATCATGTTGGCATCGCGTCCTAAAATGGGCACGTTGAACCGTTCGGCAAAGATTTCGACGTATTTATTGAAGTTTGTCAACAAGATGTACTCACCAAAGTCTTCCAGTTTCCGCTTGGTATAACGCGGGAGCCAGTTTGCTACGATTTCTTCTTTTGTTTTCATTAGCTCTCAGAATTTGTGTTGCCAAATAAAATATTGGGAAGATGATATTATCTTCCTTAAACGCAAATGTACAATAATAATGCAAACAGAAAAAAGAATTTGGGATTTTCTCTTACCGGAGACCTTCGGTTTTTGGAAAATAATTCAGCTTTTATGTACTTTTGAGAAAATGGAGTATCTTTGCTTCGTAATAGAAGAACGCTTATGTTTGCATTGAACCTGCCTGCTTTTGAGGCCAAGATTGCCCAGCGAGAGGGAAAGAACGTGATATTTGACGTGCTTCGCCGCCGGTATGTAGCGCTGACTCCGGAGGAGTGGGTACGCCAGCATTTTACGAATTTTCTGCTGAAGGAAAAGGGGTATCCGCAAGGACTGTTGGCCAATGAGATACAAATTAACCTGAACGGGACGAAGAAACGCTGTGATACGGTGCTCTACCGGCGTGACCTGACTCCGCAGATGATTGTGGAATACAAGGCTCCTTCGGTGGAGATTACGCAGGCTGTCTTTGACCAGATTACCCGTTACAACATGGTGCTGAAGGTGGATTACCTGGTGGTGAGCAACGGGCTTCGTCACTACTGCTGCCGCATCGACTATGCACGGAATACGTATTATTTTCTCCCGGACATTCCCCGTTATGCAGATTTATAGTGCATAAAAAAGAAGGAATCCCCTGAGCGGGAATCCCTTCTTCTGCTGTCAGACGGAAGTCTGACGCTTATTTCATTTTTGTTTCCAGATGCTTTTCTGTTTCTACACCAGCCAGTTCCGGGTCAATCATGATACGGCCACAGTATTCGCATACGATGATTTTCTTGCGCATACGGATGTCGAGCTGTTTCTGAGGCGGAATCTTGTTGAAGCAACCGCCACAAGCGTCACGCTGCACGTAAGTAATACCCAGACCGTTGCGTGAGTTCTTACGGATACGCTTGAAAGCCTGAAGCAGACGTGGTTCGATGGTAGCTTCCAGATTCTTGGCTTTTTCTCTCAGTTTTTCTTCTTCCTGCTTGGTTTCTGAGGTGATTTCGTCCAGTTCGTTCTTCTTTACTTCCAGGTCTTTCTTTCTTTCTTCCAGCAACTGTTCGCTCTTTACAATTTCCTCTTCTTTCGACTTGATGCCGGCTGTATATTCACGGATACGCTTTTCGCAGAGTTCCACTTCCAGGCTCTGGAATTCGATTTCCTTAGTCAGTACGTCGTATTCACGGTTGTTACGTACGTTGTCCTGCTGGCTCTTGTACTTTTCGATAGAAGCCTTGGCAGTTTCGATTTCGATTTTCTTGCTGGCTACGTTTGACTTCAGTTCTTCGATTTCAGCCTTGATTTTCTCGATGCGTGTGCTCAGACCCGTCACTTCGTCTTCCAGGTCCTGCACTTCCAGCGGAAGCTCTCCTCTCAGTGTCTTGATTTTGTCAATCTCCGACAACATGGTTTGCAACTGGTAGAGTGCTTTCAGCTTTTCTTCCACACTCAATTCATTCGGATCTTTCTTTGCTTCTTTAGCCATAGTTTTCTACAAGTATTTTATGGGATTGGTATTGACACGCGTCAGCTGGGCGTCGAGTGTCGGAAACTTTTCCCGTATGATTGAATATAATAAATCTTTTGTATATTGTTCGCTTTCGTAGTGTCCTATCTCTGCAATGAGAATGTCGTTCTCGTAGCTGAAATAGTCGTGGTATTTCACTTCGCCTGTCAGGAACACGTCGGCATGGGCTCTTACGGCCTTGGGCAGCAGGAAGGCTCCTGCTCCTCCACAGAGGGCGACAGTCTGGATGAGGCGTCCTGTCATGCGCGAATGTTTTACACAGCCCACCTCGAACAGCTTCTTTATCCGGCGAAGGAAATCGGTTTCGGTTTCCGGTTCTTCCAGTTCACCTACGATGCCAGCTCCTGCCTGTGTCCATTCATTCTGCAAGGGATAGAAGTCGTAGGCCGGTTCCTCGTAAGGATGAGTTTCGACGAGGGCTTTCTGCACCTTCCATTTTAGGAATGCCGGCAGCACGGTTTCAATCCGTACCTCATGCTCTTCGTGCAACTGGCCGATTTCTCCGCAGAAAGGATGTGTGCCCGGCTGTGCGCGGAAAGTGCCCTTTCCTTCCAGATTATAGCTGCAGGAATCGTAGTTGCCAATGCACCCGCATCCGGCTTCGAACAAGGCATTGCGTACCTCGTCGGCCTGTGCCTTCGGTACGAAGGTAACCAGTTTCAGCAGCTGGTTTTCTTTCGGTTCCAGGATTCTTACGTTCTTCAGTCCGATTTTCTCGGCAATCTTGAAGTTGACGCCCTGAGGTGCGTTGTCCAGGTTGGTGTGCATCGAGAAAATCACGATGTCGTTCTTGATGGCCTTCAGGATGCAGCGTTCCACGTAGTCGCGTCCGGTAATCGACTTGTAGCCCTTGAAGATGAGCGGATGGTGAGATACAATCAGGTTATATCCCAGTGCGATGGCTTCATCCACCACGGCTTCGGTTACGTCCAGACACAACAAAGCCCCTGTAGCTTCCGCGTCTGTCAATCCGATTTGCAGTCCGGCATTATCGAATCCGTCCTGTAAAGGCAGAGGCGCGAATATCTCAAGGGCATTCACAATTTCCTTAATTTTCATATTTCGCGAAAAATTTCATGCAAAGATAGGACTTTTCGCGCACATATCCATGCAGGAAGTATTCGTTTTTGTATTTTTTCATGAATATTCCTTCACTTGCGGGCATGAGAAAGCCCCGCTACACCCTTTCGGACGTAGCGAGGCTTCTCACTTATACACCTTTAAACAAAATGAATTTCTGTATTATTTACGAGCTTCTGCAATGTAAGCCAATGCTTCCTTACATTTTTCTGTGACATAAGTCCAGTCTTCAGCAGCTACCTTGTCTTTCGGGAACAGCTTAGAACCCATACCTACGCAGAATACTCCGGCCTTAATCCATGAAGTCAGGTTTTCCTGAGTAGGTTCTACTCCACCGGTTACCATCAGCTTAGACCATGGCATCGGAGCCAGCAAACCTTTTACCAGTTTCGGACCCAGTACGTCGCCCGGGAAAATCTTGCAGAGGTCGCAACCCAGTTCCTGTGCGAAACCTACTTCAGACACGCTACCGCATCCCGGAGTGTAAGCTACCAGACGACGGTTGCAGACTTTTGCGATTTCAGGGTTGAATAACGGACCTACCACGAAGTTAGCACCCAACTGGATGTACAGAGAAGCTGTAGCAGGGTCTACGATAGAACCTACACCCATTGCCATTTCCGGACATTCTTTTGCTGCGAATTTCACTACTTCAGCAAATACTTCGTGCGCAAAGTCACCACGGTTAGTGAATTCGAATGCACGTACACCACCGTCATAGCAAGCCTTTACCACTTTTTTTGCTACTTCTGCATCCTTGTGATAGAATACAGGAACCATACCTGTTGAACCAATCTTGTTCAACACTGCAATTTTATCGAATTTAGCCATTTTTTCTAACCTTAAATGAAATGTTGTTTGTTTGAGTGATTATCTCTGTACGCGACCGCTAGCGTCACCACCAGCCAGTGCTTCTACTTCTTCTACAGATACCAGGTTGAAGTCACCGTTGATAGTGTGCTTCAATGCTGAGGCTGCCACTGCGAATTCCAATGCTTCGCCCTGAGTAGCTTTGGTCAGCAAGCCGTGGATAATACCACCTGAGAATGAGTCACCACCACCTACACGGTCAATAATCGGGTCGATGTCGTAACGCTTAGAAGTATAGAATTCTTCACCGTTGTAAATCATCGCCTTCCAGCCGTTGTGAGTAGCAGAGAAAGATTCACGCAAAGTAGAAATTACATACTTGAATCCGAATTCCTTAGCCATGGCTGTGAAGATTCCCTTGTAGCCTTCTGCATCGGTCTTACCGCCTTCTACGTCAGCATCCGGTTTGAAGCCTAAGCAAAGTTCAGCATCTTCTTCGTTACCGATACAAACGTCTACATATTGCATCAACGGGCGCATGATAGACTGTGCTTTTTCTTTTGTCCACAGTTTTTTGCGGAAGTTCAAGTCAACAGAAACTGTTACTCCGTGACGTTTTGCAGCTTCACAAGCCAATTTAGTCAGTTCAGCAGCCTTGTCAGAGATAGCCGGAGTAATACCAGACCAGTGGAACCAGTCAGCACCTTCCATGATAGCATCAAAGTCGAAGTCGCAAGAATCAGCTTCAGCGATGGCAGAGTGAGCGCGGTCATAGATAACCTTGCTAGGACGCATAGAAGCACCTGTTTCCAGGTAGTAGATACCTACGCGGTCACCACCACGGGCGATGTAGTCAGTCTTCACACCGTATTTGCGCAATGCGTTTACAGCTGACTGTCCGATTTCGTGTTTCGGCAATTTGGTTACGAAGTATGCTTCATGACCATAGTTGGCACAGCTTACAGCTACGTTTGCTTCACCTCCACCGTAAACTACGTCAAAGCTGTCTGATTGAACAAAACGAGTATTGCCCGGTGTAGACAATCTCAACATGATTTCGCCTAAAGTAACAATTTTTCCCATTGCTAGATATTTTTATACTTATATGATTAATAATGTAGTTCTTAGCTTGTATCACAAAAACGGTTCTTTTAGCGGTTACTTTTGAAATATCCATTTTGTGTACGCACACAAAGGTACGGTTTATTTTTTAAAAACCAAAATAAGTTATATATTTGTATCGAAAAAAATGAATTTTTACTGAATGCACAGATTTTACAATATAATAAGGTAAGAACGCATGGAGAAACAGCAAGATAGAATCCGAATCAAGGACATCGCCCAGATGGCCGGAGTATCGGTGGGAACAGTAGACCGTGTACTTCACTCCCGGAGCGGTGTGTCTGAGTCTAGCCGCATTAAAGTGGAAGAAATATTGAAGAAGCTGAACTATCAGCCCAACATGTATGCCAGTGCGCTGGCTTCGAACAAGAAATACAGATTTGCCTATCTGCTCCCTTCGCACAATGAAGGTGATTACTGGAAGGATGTGGAACGTGGCATGCAACAGGCCATCACCCGTTTTTCCGATTTCAATGTTTCTCTGTCCGACTATTATTATGACCAGTACGAGTCAGGTGCCTTTATAGAAAGTGGTATGCGCATTTTAGAAGCACAGCCCGACGGAGTCATCCTTTCGCCTACTGTAGAAGAAGAAACTGAACGGTTTGTCAGCCTGCTGCGCGAAGCCGGCATTCCGTATGTATTTATTGATTCGAATATTGCTCGGCTGGAGCCGCTGGCTTTCTACGGACAGCATGCCCAGCGGAGCGGATACTTTGCCGCCCGCATGTTGCGTCTGCTGGCTAGTGGCGAACCGGAAATTGTTATCTTCCGTCAGATAAACGAAGGACGTCTGGGTTCGAACCAGCAGCTCCATCGTGAAGAGGGCTTCTATGAATACATGAAGGAGCACTGTCCTGAACTGAAGATGTGGGAACTGAACCTCTATGCCAAACAGCCGGGTGAAGATGCTTCGTTGCTGGACGATTTTTTTGCGGCGCATCCGAACGTGAAGTGCGGTATCACCTTCAACTCGAAGGCGTACATCATCGGCGAGTATATGCAGCGTCACGGACGTACGGACTTCCACCTTATGGGTTACGACCTGCTGCGTCGCAACGTGGCTTGCCTGAAGGAAGGAGTGATTGACTTCATCATAGCCCAGCAGCCTACCGTGCAGGGATACAACAGCATTGAATGTCTGTGCAACCACCTGATTCTGCGCAAGAAGGTGAAGGACTGCAACTACATGCCTATCAACCTGATTACGACGGAAAACATCGATTTCTACTTCGATGCACATGTCAACGAATAACCTGATTACATTGCTATTAATATGAAAACAACTTATTTGAGAATCAACCCGGCCGATAACGTGGCGGTGGCTATTTCTCCCCTTCATGCAGGAGAAACCATTGAGGCAGACGGACGGGTGATTACCCTGCGCACGGATGTGCCTGCCGGCCACAAGGTGACGCTGAAGAATTTCCAGGCTGGAGAGAATATTATTAAATACGGCTACCCCATCGGTCATGTTACCGTTGATGTACCCGAAGGTACATGGGTGAGCGAGAAAGAAATCAAGACTAATCTGGCAGGGCTGCTGGATTATACTTACCAGCCTGTGGAGGTGCATACGGATATTCCTATGGAACACCGCACGTTCAAAGGTTATCGCCGTCGGAACGGAGACGTAGGCGTGCGTAACGAGATCTGGATTATCCCGACTGTGGGCTGTGTGAACGGCATCGTGAACCAGCTGGCCGAGGGACTTCGCCGCGAAACGGACGGAGGAAAAGGAGTGGATGCCATCGTGGCTTTTCCGCATAATTATGGTTGCTCGCAGTTGGGCGAAGACCATGAGAATACAAAGAAGATTCTGCGCGACATGGTGCTGCATCCCAATGCCGGAGCCGTGCTGGTAGTGGGATTAGGATGCGAGAACAACCAGCCCGATGTGTTCCGTGAATTTATCGGTTCGTATGATAAAGACCGTATCCGCTTCATGGTGGCACAGAAGGTGGACGATGAATATGAAGAAGGTATGCGCATCTTGCGTGAACTGTATGCCAAATGCTGTCAGGATGAGCGTACGGATGTGCCCCTCTCCGAGTTGCGTGTGGGACTGAAATGTGGTGGTTCCGATGGCTTCTCGGGCATTACGGCCAATCCGTTGCTGGGTATGTTCTCCGACTACCTGATTGCGCAGGGAGGTACTTCGGTACTGACTGAGGTACCCGAAATGTTCGGGGCAGAAACCATCCTGATGAACCGTTGCCGCACCACGGAACTGTTCAACCAGACGGTGAGCCTGATTAATGATTTCAAGGAATACTTCCTCTCACACGGAGAGCCCGTGGGCGAGAATCCTTCGCCGGGTAATAAGGCCGGAGGTATCTCTACTCTGGAAGAAAAAGCATTGGGTTGCACACAGAAATGCGGAAAGAGTTACGTATCAGGCGTGATGGCTTACGGAGAGCGCTTGCAGACGAAGGGACTGAACCTGCTGTCGGCTCCGGGCAATGATCTGGTAGCTGCTACGGCCCTCGCCTCTTCCGGCTGCCACATCGTGCTATTCACTACAGGACGTGGTACGCCGTTCGGTACCTTCGTGCCTACCATGAAGATTTCTACCAATTCTAACCTGGCGGCACACAAGCCTGGATGGATTGATTTCAATGCCGGTGTCATCGTTGAAAACGAGCCGATGGAAACCACTTGCCGCCGTTTTATCGATTATGTGATTCAGGTGGCCAGCGGAGAACTCGTGAACAACGAAAAGAAAAACTATCGTGAAATCGCGATTTTCAAGAATGGTGTAACTCTTTGATAAGCAATTTCTATTATTCTTCTTAAAACCCATAAAAAAACGCAAGTACGTTCATGAGCAAACGTACTTGCGTTTTATTTAAAACGTCAAAGCGTTTCGATTGAAACGCACTTGTGTTTAGGTATAAACGCCTTTGCGTTTTCTTTCAAATGCAAAGGCGTTTTTTTATCCCTCAATTTCACTCAGTTCCAGCCAGCGCATGGTCTTCTCGTCCAGCTCGTCATTGAGCAGAGGCAGACGCTTGGATTTCTCGGTCAGTTCGTCTACGCTGAGTGTACCGCTGCACAAGGCTTCTTCTATCTGTTTCTTTTCTTCCTCCAGTGCGGCAATCTCTTTTTCCAGCTGTTCGAATTCCTTCCGTTCCTTGAACGTCATGCGGCGCTTGTCGTTCAGGCGGACACGCTGCGTCTTTTCTTCCTTAGGTTTGGCTGCTTCCTTTTCGTGTTCTGCCTTGGCCAGCTTCCAGTCGCGGTAGTCAGAATAGTTGCCGGGGAAATCGCGGATGTCGCCCTGCCCTTTGAATACCAGCAGATGGTCTACCACTTTGTCCATGAAGTAGCGGTCGTGGCTCACCACGATGACGCATCCCTTGAAGTTCTGTAGGTATTCTTCCAGCACCTGCAGTGTCACGATGTCCAGGTCGTTGGTCGGCTCGTCCAGCACCAGGAAGTTCGGGTTCCGCATCAGTACCGTACAGAGGTACAACCGGCGTCGTTCTCCCCCGCTCAGCTTGTACACATAGCTGTGCTGCGTTTCGGGCGTAAAGAGGAAATGCTGCAGAAACTGTGAAGCCGTCAGCCGTTTGCCGTTACCTAGCTCAATTACCTCGGCGATGTCCGTAATCACGTCAATCACTTTCATCTGCTCGTTAAACTGAAGCCCCTCTTGCGAGTAGTAGCCGAAGCGCACCGTTTCGCCGATGTCCAGCGTACCGCTGTCGGGTTTCTCCAGTCCCATCAGAATCTTGATGAAGGTAGATTTACCCGTACCGTTGTTGCCCACGATACCCATCTTCTCGTAGCGGGCAAAGATGTAGGAGAAATCATCCAGAATCTTCAGGTCGCCGAAACGTTTGCACAGGTGGTCGGCCTCGAAAATCTTGGAACCGATGTACGAAGCCTTGACATCCAGTTTCACGTTCGCATCGTACGTGCGCTGCTTGGCCACCTTCTCCAGTTCGTAGAAGGCTTCTTCGCGGTAACGGGCCTTGTGTCCGCGTGCCTGCGGCATACGGCGCATCCATTCCAGTTCCGTGCGATACAGGTTGTTGGCACGGGCAATCTCCGCATTGGTCGCTTCGATGCGTTCCTGCCGTTTCTCCAGGTAGTAGCTGTAGTTTCCTTTGTAGGAGTACAACTGGCGGTTGTCTATTTCAATGATTTCTGAGCACACACGGTCCAGAAAATAGCGGTCGTGTGTCACCATGAGCAAGCTCAGGCTGCCACGGTTCAGGTACTCTTCCAGCCATTCCGTCATGTCCAGGTCGAGATGGTTAGTCGGCTCGTCCAGAATCAGCAAATCCGGTTCGGTAATCAGGATGTTGGCCAGTGCTACGCGCTTCAACTGTCCGCCGGACAGATGTCCGATTTTCTGGGAGAAATCGCGGATTTTCAGTTGCGAAAGAATCTGCTTGGCACGCCGTTCATAATCCCACGCCTTTTCGTGTTCCATTCGCACCAGCAGTTCGTCCATGCCGGGGTTGCCGGGTGTTTCCATGCACCGTTCATATTCCTTAATCAGCTCTACGGTAGAGTTGCCGTGATAAAAGCAGGCCTCCAGCACCGTCAGTTCTTCGGGATATTTCGGGCTCTGTTCCAGATAACCCACGCGTAAATCGCGGCGGAAGGTGATTTTTCCTTCGTCGTAACCTTCCTTACCGGCCAAGATATTCAGCAAGGTGGTTTTTCCCGAACCGTTCTTGGCTATCAGTCCGATGCGCTGTCCTTCTGCAATGCCGAAAGATATGCCGTTAAAAAGGACCAAGTCGCCGAACGACTTGGTCAGGTTTTCTACTTGTAAATATGGAGTCATAATCTAATTCGTAGCTTCTAAAAATAGGATGCGGACAGGATTAGTCCATCGCCGCTTCCACTTCGTTCTTTATCCGTTCGAATTCCGCTTTCAGGTCGCACGGCTGTCCGCTCTTCGCCTTGTCCCATATCAGGGAAATTGGGTTGACCATTACTTTTGAATCGCGAAAACGCAGTGCCGGAGATTCTTTCTGTCCGTCGATGACCGTTACCCATTCCATGCCGTCCATCTCGTTGACCAGTATCACGCCGAATGCCGTACCGAAGCTTTCCCACGCCTGACGCTGTTTGGGGTTGAAACGTCCGCTATCGATTACTTTCTGCAAGTTTTCCAAGTCGGCCGCCGTTCCGGTAAAGTCCTTGGTCAGTTGTTTTTTCACTGTAGAAACGGCCCAGTCATAGTTCTCGTTTATCTGGTTGATTTCCAGGATACGGACCGGAATCACTTCTTTCACCGGCTTGTCGGATGCATTGCGCACCTTCAGGGAAGTTATGATAGCCTCGCCTGCCTTGGGACTCTCGCCCTTAGCCACGGTGAACGAGCACTCCACGGAGATTTCTCCCCGACCGGTTACCCAGATGTGGGTGGTGTACCACACGCCATTCTCCTGAAAGCTTTCAGAAGAATAGGCACAGTCCCATGAACCGACTTTCATCTTCTTGGCCCCGCGTACCTGATGTAGCTCGTCTTCCAGACATTCGTTGGCATAGGCTGACGAATTCCCCCGATAGGCAGAAATACGGAAGTTTCCGGTCCATTTGTCAGGGTTGTAAAACAGAAAGCAGTCTTCCGAATCTTCAAACTCACACCAGTTGTCGGGATATTCCAGTGAAAACCAGGCCCCTGGAGAAATGTACTTTTTCATAACGTTTTTTGTTTTTAGTATTAGAGATAAAGGTTTATTTCAGCGGAAGAATCTCAATCCAATAATCATCCGGGTCATTGATGAAATACAGTCCCATCTGTTCGTTCTCGAAGCAGACACAGCCCATTTCCTTGTGGAACTTGCGTACTTCATCGTAGTCGCCTGCCACACGGAGACAAAGGTGGCTTTCGTTTTCTCCCAGTTCGTAGGCTTCCGTATGGTCGCGCAGCCAGGTCAGTTCCAGTGAGAAACCCGTGCATCCGTCGGTAAGGTACACCAGAATGAAAGAGCCGTCGGCCGCCTCTTTGCGATGAGACTCATGCAGTCCGAGCGCCTTTTCGTAGAATTGGATACTTTTTTCAAGATTAGTTACGTTGATATTGAAGTGGTCAAATCTTCCTTTTATTTCCATTGTCTTTTTATTTTAGTTGATATAGTGGTCTAAGTTCAATGTCTCGCCGCGATGGACAGGGGTAAGAACCTGCGTCCCTTCCGAGGCAGCCAAAGGTGCAAAAGCCGAAGCCTTCTCAAAAGCTTCGTCAAAGTGCATCGGTACAAATATAGTCGTTTTTATCCGTTTCACAAATTGTAAAGGCCCTCGCATGTATTCCTTCCCTAAACGAGGGTCGACCGGAAACAGCACGATATCCATTTTCGCCTTGTAGACGGCAATGTCTTCCAGCTCACGAAGGAAGAAAGCTTCGTCACGTTTCCATTCTTCCTCCGGACTCTTGTCCATCCAGTGCCAGTTGTTCAGGTCGCCGGCATGGAATACGGTAGCTCCTTCTGGAGTTTGGACTAAAAAAGAGATGCCTATGTCCGTCGAGCCGAAAGCCCGCACGGTGAGGTATTCGTCACGATAGGTGTCTCCTTTCGCCAGTGTGTGGAGATTTCTGTTTTCTTTGTCTTGGTCAGAAAGAGGAATGTCGGTTGAAAGCAAATAGACGATGTCAGACCGAAGCGCTTTCCAGGAGAGTATCTGCCGGTTAAAGTGGTCAGTATGCGCATGACTGGAAAACACATACAACCGTCCTTCACGTGAAAGAAGCTGTTCGTGCACGATGCCTTTGTCGGCCGACACGGAGTCTTCGAAATAGTCGAAAATAAGTGTGTAACCTTCCCCCAGCAGGGCGAAGCCGCTATGATAAAGATAAATCAGTTTCATGAAATTGAGGTCTTATTTGGCCGCAATGGGCTGCACATACGCGCGGGTGGCCTTGTCTATCTCCAGGAACATGTAGTTCACCTTGCCCGAATGAATCAGGTCTTTGTGTTCGTTATAAATGCGGGTGGCATATTCCTTGGATTTCTCGAACATGAATTTTGACACGCTTTCCTGTGATTTTCCCGCCATTGTGGAGTCGAGTTTCTCTTCCGGGAAGAAGTCATCCAGGTTCACGTCGCCAATCATGGACGTTTCCAGGAAATGAGTCTCCTGGTGCAAACGGTCGGTGTAATAACCCACGAACATGTGGCCCGGCACACGTACCAGAATCGGATTGATGTTGATGGCTTTCAGTAACGAAGCAAACAGTACGCTTCCGTCCACACAGTTAATCTGTGCCGACTGCAGGGCATCGTCGAAGGTACGTACGCGCTGGGTGAAGACTACGTTGGACGACAGGCTGCTGTTGCTGATGGAGCTGTATTTGAACCCTCTTTTCTGCAAGACATACCATAAGGCATACACCTGCTTGTCTACGACTTTCGGATCCTTGCTCTGGTATCCCCAAAAACGGTTGACAATGCGTGAATCCAGTGCCTCGCGCAGCACCTGGCTGATGTTGGGGTTATCTTCGTTGACGTAGGCTGCAAAGAAATCGCCTGTGTCGTGAAATTTCATTTTGCTGTCGATGTAGCCTAACAGACATTCGTTGATGCTGCGTACGGAATACGTGTGCACTGCCGAATATGTCCGGTTGTTATTCACCTTTGCCTGTATGGACACGGTAACAGGCATGGCCTGAGTATTTTCCAGCAGGGCCTGATAATTCCATATCACATCCGGGAAAACCAGGTATTCCTTTCCTGATTCCGGCAGAATGAATTCAGAAACCGAATGAGCAAAGAAAGGAGTTTCTGCTAATTCTATGTGAAGTTTGCTGTTGGCATGCGGACTGCGTATCTTAATGCCGATACACGATTTGGGATTTCCCAGATAGGTACTGTCAGCCGGTACAATCAGTTGGGCATCGGTCGTAGCCGTAGACAGGATGGTAACCGGAAAGATATTTCCTCCTAATTCGTCGGTCATTTCCAGTCCGGACGAGAAAGGTTCGTATCTGTAAATATATAAAACCGAAGCCGTTACTGTCAGAATAGCCAGTATGAAAGTGGCCAGCTTCCATTTATTCTCTCCCCAAATTGTACGCATGTTCAGTTGCATTGTCACAAAATTTCCTGTTAAACAAATTGGGAGCAGACCATAAAGATATTTCCCTTACGGTCTGCTCCTTGTTACGGTTATCTTACCGCAATACTTTCAATTTCTACCAGCACTCCTTTCGGCAAAGCTTTGACAGCTACCGCAGAACGAGCAGGGTAATCGCCTTCGAAATACTTGGCATATACGGCATTCATTTCACCGAACAGCGCCATATCTGCCAGGAACACAGTGGTTTTTACCACGTTGGCAGTTGTCAGTCCGGCTTCAGCAAGTACATTTTTGATATTTTCGAATACCTGAGTAGTCTGTTCAGTGATTCCACCTTCTACCACTTCGCCTGTAGCCGGATTTACCGGAATCTGGCCCGACAAGAATACCATGCCGTTTACTTCTACTGCCTGGCTATAAGGACCGATGGCAGCAGGAGCCTTTTCTGTAAAAATTACTTTTTTCATAAGCGTTAATGTGTCAATTAAATTGTATTTTCAACGCTAATTTAGCACAATTCTTTTAATCCGTGGACAGAAACCGTAAAAAAAGTCCGCATTTATTCGTGTTTATAACAAAAAACACTTACTTTTGTACTCGCAATAATGCAAAAAGGTATTTGGAAACGTCTTCGTATCCAATCCGGATTCAATAAAAAACAATCAAAAATCATTGATAATTCAAATGTGTGAAAGAGGAAAGAGACCTCTGAACGGTTTGTCATGCTTCACACACCCAATATTAATAATTCATTTAACCTATTTATGTACAATATCATTCAATTAAACGACAAAAATTTGTCTGAATTGCAGCAGATTGCCAAAGAGTTGGGTCTGAAAAAGGTCGATTCACTGAAAAAAGAAGAGCTGGTGTATCGTATCCTGGATGAGCAGGCAATTGTCGGTGCGACAAAAAAAGTGGCCGCACAGCAAAACAACGAAGAACGCAAGGAAGGACAGCCACGTAAACGCTCGCGCATCAGTATAAAGAAAGAAGGGGACAAAGTATACACGGCTACCAAAGACAAGGCACAGAAGTTGGAGGCCAATACTCCTGCCCTTCCTGCACCGACTCCTTTGTTTAAGGAAATTCCTGCATTGCCGGAGCAAACGGAGACTGTTGCACCGGTTGCTGAAAAAACAGCTCAGCCGGAAGTTGCTGCTGCTCCTGCCACTGAAGAAAAGCCTAAAGCCAAGCGTGGACGTAAGCCGGGTTCGAAAAATAAATCTACTCTGGCAAAAGAAGCACAGGAAGCCGCTGAAAATAAACCCGCTGAGATTGCTGCTAAACCGGCTCCGCTTCCCATCGATGATGACGACATGGAACTTCCACCGCTTGACTTGAATAATAACGATTTCATTCCTATCGAAGATCTTCCGTCAGAGAAATTTGAAATACCTTCTGAGCTGCTGGGTAAATTTGAGGCTACCAAAATGGAGGCGCCTGTAATGCCGGCTAAAGAACCGAAACAGAAAAATCAGCAGCGTCAGGCTCGTCAGAATAATCGCAATAACCGTCCTAATAACAATAATAATAACAACAATAATCAGGGAAAGGACAACAACCCGCAGCCTGCTGCCAACCAGAATGCGCCAGAGCAACCCTCTTCTCCTTCTACCGAAACTCCTGCTAATAATGCTCCGGCACCAGCTCCCAAACCGGTAGAAAAAGTCTACGATTTTGATGATATTCTTCAAGGTACCGGCGTACTGGAAATCATGCCCGACGGATATGGCTTCCTCCGCTCTTCAGATTACAACTATCTTTCTTCACCCGATGACATTTATGTGTCACAGTCACAGATCAAACTGCTCGGCTTGAAAACCGGTGACGTGGTAGAAGGTACTATCCGTCCGCCTAAAGAAGGCGAAAAATATTTCCCGCTGGTAAAGGTTTCTAAAATTAACGGATTGGACCCGGCTTTGGTGCGCGACCGTATTCCGTTTGATCACCTTACTCCGCTCTTCCCGGATGAAAAATTCAAATTGTGTAAAGGATATAATGACAACTTGTCGGCTCGTGTAGTTGATTTGTTTGCTCCTATCGGAAAAGGACAGCGTGCACTGATTGTGGCGCAGCCTAAGACTGGTAAGACTATCTTGATGAAGGATATTGCCAATGCCATTGCAGCCAATCATCCGGAAGTGTATATGATTATGCTGCTCATCGATGAACGTCCGGAAGAAGTAACTGATATGGCTCGCAGCGTAAAAGCAGAGGTAATCGCTTCTACTTTCGACGAACCGGCAGAGCGTCACGTGAAGATAGCCGGCATTGTGCTGGAAAAAGCCAAACGCATGGTAGAATGCGGACACGATGTCGTAATTTTCCTGGACTCTATCACTCGTCTGGCTCGTGCCTACAATACGGTTTCTCCGGCATCTGGTAAGGTACTTTCCGGTGGTGTGGATGCCAATGCGTTGCACAAACCCAAACGTTTCTTCGGTGCGGCACGTAACATTGAAGGTGGCGGCTCACTGACAATTGTGGCTACTGCATTGATTGATACGGGTTCTAAGATGGACGAAGTTATCTTCGAGGAATTCAAGGGAACAGGTAATATGGAGTTGCAGTTGGATCGCAACCTGAGCAACAAGCGTATCTTCCCAGCTGTTAACATCGTGGCTTCAAGTACTCGTCGCGACGACTTGTTGCTTGACAAGACTACGCTCGACCGTATGTGGATTCTCCGCAAATACTTGTCGGACATGAATCCTATCGAAGCAATGGATTTCGTGAAAGACCGTTTGGAGAAGACAAAAGACAACGAAGAGTTCCTGATGAGTATGAACTCTTAAAAGAAGATCGCATTTACATAAAGAAAAGCAGGGAGAAAATCCATGAGTGGGGTTTCTTCCTGCTTTTCTTATGATTTATATTTCTGAGTGAAAGAAAATAACTCACTTTAAAGATTATCCGCGACTAGCAATCTCAAGTATGTCTGCCGACTAACGGATGCAATTGTTTGGCAAAGAATAATTCTATCACAGGCATAATGTCTTTCATGTCAGACGCAAATTCCAGGGCATTTAATCTGACTTCCAGCCGTAGTTCCTTTGCCCAGTGAAAGAGCTGGAGCCCCTGTGTAGTAGGTGTTTTATAGTATCCTAAGTGCTGGATTACTCGTCCCCAGAAATTTTCTTTGCATTTTCCTACGTATAAGATCTTTGTGCGTCTGTCATAGTTTTTGTAGATGACGGGAGTGGCTCTTTGTTTTTTCTGCTTATACTCTTTTAAGGTCTTGATTATGTCATTGTTAGAGTGGGAAGATGTAATTTCATACCAATATAGTACAGGTCCCTTTATTTGCATCAAATCCTGAAGTAAATCTTGATATTGGACGGATTGGGTGATGTCTTTACTCAGAAAGTCTTCCAGATTCTCACACTTGATATGATAATAGAATTCTTTATAGACGTTATTTCTGCGCAGGTTTTCCAGACTGTTGCATGTGTCTGATAGAAAATCGGATAATATATGATTCATCTTTACCGGTTTTTAATATATCCATGTAGATTAAAAATTTTAGGATATGCAAAAGATACGCACAAAACCTCAAAAGTGAGGTTTATATCCTTTTTTTTAATCTATAAATCGGAGAAAGTTTCTTAGAAAAGTAAAGGCTAACATCCTTAATTATCAGAATATTAGCCTTTAAACACTGAGGAGCGGCAAGCGGGACTCGAACCCGTGACCCTCAGCTTGGGAAGCTGATGCTCTACCAACTGAGCTACTGCCGCGACTTTGGTGATGCAAATATAGAATTTATTTTTTAGAATCGTCTGTTTTCTCCGATTTTTTTCGTTCGGAAAATAGAAAAATTCCTTTCTCCAGCTATTCCCAGAGCTTGTATAGTCCGATTTCTCCCCAATAGTGATGTACAGTGGTGGCAATACAGTTTTTATAGCGGAAGAAAAATGACCCCGATACTTCTCCACCTTTTAAATTGCAGACTGGCGTTTGCAGTGAAACTGCTTTTTCCGTAGGAATAATGTCAAAGTAACGGTACTCATATCCTTTCAGACATAAGTCGCGATAATGTATCTGACGGTATCCGCTGCACGGACGGTTGTCTTTCACAATGACTGAATAAGGCAGAATTCCCGCCATTTCGTAGGCTGTACCTCCGGGACGTGCGGTCAGCGTCTGTCCCAACAAGGCCATTCCCCCTCCTTCTGCCAGCAGTTTCCCTCCTTTCTCTATGTATTCACGCAACTGCTCCATCAGGCGTTTCCGACGATGCAGCTGACGGGCAAACAATTCCGGGTAGCTTCCAGGCAGATACACGATGTCCGCCTCGGGAAGTTCACTGCCATATACCGGACTGAAACGTGTGATGTCTCCTTTTGTCTTGTCTATGCTCTGGCGATACACGAAAGGAAAAGCCGGATCGGAAGCCAAAGCGATTCGTTGTTTACGCTTGCCGGTCCACATATCCGTTTCTGTTTCGGAAATGTAGGGAAGCGAATAGGTACATGGGAAAATACGGGTAGAAAGGTTCAGCAGTTTGTCAATGTCTACATGCTGTGCCAGTTGTTCCGCCACTTGATTGAGAAGCTGGTCGAGGCTCTTCCTTGCAGGAAGTGTCAGTGCCTGATGACGAGGTGGAAGGCCTGCTTCCTCCAGATAAGGGAGATAGCCTAAGCATTCCACTCCGGCCTCGGCACAGGTTTCGCGCAGGAAACCGTATTGTGCAGCCGAAGTGACCTGATTGAAAATCACTCCGGCTATTTTCAGTTCTGTATTGAAGTGTTTGAAGCCATACAGCATAGCAGCGGTGGAATAGCCCGCATTGCGTGCACTCACCACCATTACCACAGGAATTTTCATCAGTCGGGCCATTTCGGCGCTGCTTCCCTGCGTTTTCCGGAATCCGTCGAACAAACCTGCCCGTCCTTCTACCACGCACACGTCGGCCTTCTCTCCATAACGGTTGTAGACGGTTTGCAGGTGACTGCGTGAACCCATCCAGGTGTCCAGACTTACCGGTTCACGGTCGGCAGCCAGCGCATGATAGCGAAGGTCTGCCAGTTCGGGTCCGCATTTGAAAGACTGCACACGCAGGTTACGTTGACGCAACGCACGCATCAGTCCCAAGGCAACGAGGGTCTGCCCGCTTCCGGGCATCATGGCTCCGACAAGAAACTGTGGCTTCATCTGCTTATGACAATCCTTCTATTTCTCCGTTCACAATGTCAATGTGCAATGCCTGCGGTTCTTTCGGCAATCCCGGCATACGCATCATTTCTCCAGCCACTACTACCAGCATTTCTGCACCCGCATTGATTACGATATCGCGCACGGCAAAATTGAAGCCGGAAGCCACCCCATAGAGTTTCGGGTCGGTAGAGAATGAATACTGTGTCTTGGCAATGCAGACAGGGAAGTTGGTGTATCCCAGATCTTTTATCATCTGAATCTTCTTGCGGGCAGCAGGACCGAACAAAACTTGTTTGGCACCATACAATTCGCAGGCAATCTTGGTGACTTTCTCTTCCACTGAGTCAGTTTCGTCGTAAGTGAAGGTCAACGGCTGTGACGGATTGTTTTCGATGGTGTTTACTACTAAGTTAGCCAGTTCGATGGCACCGTCTCCGCCTTCCATAAACGCGTTGTTGATGGCAAAGCCTACGCCCATTTCTTCACAGTGCTGACGTACGAAGTCAAGTTCCTCATCGGTATCGTTAGCATAACGGTTGAAAGCGACTACCACGGTCTGTCCAAATGACTGGAGGTTTTCGATGTGCTTGTCGAGGTTCTTTACACCTTCCTTCAAACCGTCCATGTTCGGTTCCTTGATTTTATCTACATCTACCCCACCGTGCATCTTCAATCCCTGGGCTGTAGCCACGATGATGGTCAGTTTCGGCTGAAGTCCGGCTTTGCGGCATTTGATGTTGTAGAACTTCTCTGCACCCAAGTCGGCACCGAATCCGGCTTCTGTTACGACATAGTCACCGAAAGTCATCGCCAGTTTGGTAGCCAGTACCGAGTTACATCCGTGTGCGATGTTGGCAAACGGACCACCGTGTACGAAGGCCGGTGTATGTTCTGTAGTCTGTACCAGGTTAGGCGACAAGGCATCTTTCAGCAATACCGTAATCGCTCCAGCTACTCCTAAGTCTTTCACTGTGAAAGGCTTGTTGTCGATGGTGAATCCTAACAGAATGTTTTCGATGCGGCGACGCAAATCGTCTTCATCTCTTGCCAAACAGAGGATAGCCATGATTTCCGATGCCGGTGTGATGTCGAATCCCGATTCACGGGTGATACCGTTGGTCTTTCCTCCCAGTCCGGTAACGATGTAACGTAAGCCACGGTCGTTCACGTCGAGTACACGGTTCCAAAGTACTTCTTTCATGGCAAAGCCATTGTCCTTGTTCTGGTACATATAGTTATCGAGCAAGGCCGTAATCATGTTGTGGGCCGAAGTGATGGCGTGGAAGTCACCTGTAAAGTGCAGGTTGATTTTGTCCATCGGAAGCACCTGTGCATAGCCACCTCCGGCAGCTCCACCCTTCATACCGAAGCAAGGACCAAGTGATGGTTCGCGCAAGGCACAGAAGGCTTTCTTTCCGATTTTGTTCAGTCCCAGCGCCAGACCGATAGATACGGTAGTCTTTCCGATACCGGCTTTGGTCGGTGTGATGGCCGTTACCAGAATCAGGTTACTCTTTTTCACCTTTTCTTCATCGATCAATGTTTCGGGAACTTTAGCAATGTAGCGTCCGTAGTTAGAGATTTCTTCTACGGGAATACCATACTCGCGGGCAATCTGCTTGATTTTTGTCAGCTCGATACTGCGAGCTATTTCAATATCTGATTTCATAGGTTCAATTTTTTTATTGATGTGCAAAGATACAAAGAAATTCCGTAACTTTGTCGTACTACATGTAAACCCTATAATTTATAATAGATATGAATAACTTCGCTTTTTACAGTCCTACCGAATTCGTATTCGGAAAAGGAACAGAGAGCCAGACTGCTGAGCTGGTGAAGAAATATAAAGGTACGAAAGTGATGATTGTATATGGAGGAGGTTCCGTAGTGCGCAGCGGACTACTCGATAAAGTAAAAAAATACCTCGATGAAGCAGGTATTGCTCATGTGGAACTGGGAGGTATCCAGCCTAATCCTACTGACCCGAAGGTGTACGAAGGTATCGAGCTGGGATGTCGTGAAGGAATCGACTTTCTGCTTCCGGTGGGAGGTGGTTCGGTCATTGATACAGCTAAAGCCATTGCACTGGGTATCCCTTACGAAGGTGATTTCTGGGATTTCTATATAAATAAGGTAGTACCTGAAAAAGCCATTCCACTGGGTGTCGTCCTGACTATTCCTGCCGCAGGAAGTGAAGGTTCCGGTAATACAGTCATCACGAAACTGGACGGACTGAAGAAACTGAGTGTCCGCACGCATGGATTGTTGCGTCCTACGTTTGCTGTTATGAATCCGGAACTGACCTATACCCTCCCAGCCTGGCAGACAGCTTGCGGGGTGACCGACATGATGGCACACATTATGGAACGTTATTTCACCAATACAGAAGATCAGGAAGTGCCCGACCGTATGTGTGAGGGAACACTCAAGGCCATTATCACGGAAGCCCTTCGGGTGATGAAGGAGCCGGAAAACTACGGAGCTCGTGCCAACCTGATGTGGGCCGGTACCATCGCACACAACGGTACGTGCGGCGTGGGAGCCGTGGAGGACTGGGCTTCTCACTTTATGGAACACGAAGTAAGTGCCGTGTACGATGTGACGCACGGAGCCGGATTGGCCGTTATTTTCCCTGCCTGGTTAACCTACATGGCCAGCCATAACGTGGGCAAGGTGGCACAGTATGCTCATCGGGTGTGGGACGTGCCCGAATCGGACGACAAGAAAGCCATGGCGCTGGAAGGTGTAACCCGTCTGAAATCCTTCTTCCATGCCATCGGTATGCCTGTCACCTTCAAGGAACTGGGCATCGAACATCCTGATATCGATTTATTGGTAAAGAAACTGCATGAAAACAAGGGTGAATACGTAGGGAATTATGTCCGTCTGAATGCACAGGCTACCCGTGAAATCTATGAACTGGCCAACCAATAAAGAATTGTTATTATGGAATATACGAACCAAGACGTACGCCGACAGGACCGCCTGCTCGATGAAGCACGTGCATTTGAGATATTAAAGGAAGGCGAATTCGGTATCCTGTCCATGCGGACTGAAGAGGGAGACGGTGCATACGGTATTCCAATCAACTATGTGTGGGACCGTGGCAACTCCATTTACATTCATTGTGCACCGGTGGGGCGTAAATTGCGTTGCATTGACGCCTGCCCTAACGTGTCTTTCTGTGTCACCGGTCGCAGTAAGGTCATTCCCGACAAGTTTACTACGGGGTATGAAAGCATTGTGCTGCAATGTACGGCACATCACAGTTTGCACGAAGCAGAGCGGATGTCTGCCCTCTCGCTGTTGATTTCCAAATATTGCCCAGAGCATAAGATGCAGGGCATCGAGTATGCCAACAAGTCTTTCCACCGCACGGAGATTATCCGCCTGGATATTCAGAAAGTCAGCGGAAAATGCAAGAATATGGGATTCTAATCTTGTTTTTATGACATTTTGAAGGAGCTTTGAACGCTTTTTAAAAACGCCTTTACGTTTGATTTGAAACGCAAAGGCGTTTTACTTAAAACGTAAGTGCGTTTAAGTTCAAACGTACTTGTGTTTTGATGCAAACGCAAGGGCGTTTTTTGGTACCCAAAAACAGACGGATAATCCCGTTTTTAGGCATGATAACCTAAAATATCACTCTTTTACGCTTTTTCATGTTTTGTAAAGTTTTGATAATTTGAGATAGTTTTATACATTTGTAAACAATCACAAACGAAAGCAGGCTTTTCTCCTTATATATTATAAGAGAAAGCGGTTCCTCTGCTTCCGGAATAAAACAGAACGGTTCAAGGGAACGGAACTAAAACTAAAAAAAGAGAATTATGAAAAAGTTTTTAATGACCGCTGTATTGGGAATGTTTGCATTGGCTGGTTTTTCTCAGGTAAAATGGGATGCACGTCTGGGTGTTAATTTCAGCAACCTTACAGGTGATGGAGATACGAAAGCATTGACAGGTTTTACTTTGGGTGTAGGTATGGACTATGGATTCAGTGAAAACTGGTCATTGCAGTCTGGCTTGATGTTTACTTCCAAAGGTTTTAAGGTTAAAGATGCTTTTAAAGCAAGACCTATCTATTTGGATATTCCTATTTTAGCTGCTTATAAATTCAATATCAGCGACAATACAAAATTTGTGATTAATGCAGGTCCATATTTGGCATTTGGATTAGGTGGTAAGGTGAAATATGATGGAGGAGGTGACGAAAAGGTTTTCGGCGATGATGGTTGGAAACGTTTCGATTTAGGAATCCAGTATGGTATCGGTCTTGAATTGAGCGACCGTTATTTAATTAACCTTACAGGTCAGAATGGCTTTATTGATGTGGCAGATGGTGGAGATGCTAAAAACATGAGTTTTGCTATCGGCGTAGGTTACCGCTTCTAATTTGAGAAATAAATCTCGTATTCATTCATAAAACTAAAGGTCGGCATGAAAAATTTTCAGTGCCGACCTTTTTTATGTAACTAATAACCAGCCATTCAGAAAAGAATTGAAAAAATATTGTAAAATAAACTGCGAAAACGTTTGGCTGTTTCGTGTAAAAAATATACCTTTGCACTCGCAAATGAAAATAGTGATGCACTCTTAGCTCAGTTGGTAGAGCAACTGACTCTTAATCAGTGGGTCCAGGGTTCGAATCCCTGAGGGTGTACAAAATTTCGGGAAGTTTGACAATTATAGTGGATGCACTCTTAGCTCAGTTGGTAGAGCAACTGACTCTTAATCAGTGGGTCCAGGGTTCGAATCCCTGAGGGTGTACCGAAGCCGTGAGGCAAAATGAGGAAAGGCTCTGAAAATCGATTGGTTTTCAGAGCTTTTTTATTTCCCTACTTTGAAAATACACAATAATACAGAATTTTAATACTATAATAAAAATGCCCCCAAAGACAGCTGATAGAATTGAAGTAGTAGATGCCTTAAGAGGTATCGCCTTGTTTGCAATTGTAATTGTACATTGTTTGGAACACTATAATCTCTATTACATACCGGATGATTATCCGCAATGGCTTACATCGTTAGATAAAGGGATATGGAATACAACCTGGTTCATCATGGCGGGAAAAGCCTTCTCCACTTTCTCTCTTCTTTTTGGGTTCAGTTTTTACATTCAGTTCAGTAATGCTCAAAAAAGAGGGATTCCATTTAAGGGCAGATTTGTATGGAGAATGTTTCTTCTTTTAATGTTTTCTCAGTTACACTCTTTGTTCTATAATGGCGACATATTGTTGCTATATGCGGTAATGGGGCTCTTTCTTGTCTCTGTTTCTCATCTTTCTACAAGGAAAATACTCATAATAGCCTCATTGATGATTATACAACCGATAGAATGGATAAGGGTAATATGCTGTCTGTATGATGTTCCTTTCTTGGAATACGGTGAACACTGGATGAAGTATGGAGCCTTGGCCAAACCTGTGATGCAATCCGGAAGTTTTTTCGAAGTTGTACAGTCTAACATAACCTACGGACAATTGTATGGTAATCTCTGGCAAATAGAAAATGGAAGAATATTCCAGATTGGAGGATTGTTTTTGTTTGGAATGATTGCTGGAAGACTGTCTCTTTTTAAGAATATTCCCCAATCCATATCTTTATGGAAAAAGATAACTTTATGGTCAGCCCTTCTTTTTATTCCTTTGAATGTAGCCCGAATGGTCTATCCAGATATAGCCCAAGGTAATAAAGCACTTCTTATGCCCCTTGATATAGCTATTCCGTCAATATGCAATTTCCTGTTTATGGGGCTGCTTGTTGGATGCTTTATCCTGTTATGGTACGACAAAGGCAATGGATATAAGTTTCAAAGACTTTTTATCCCTTTTGGTAAAATGAGTCTTACAAACTATATCACACAATCAATTATCGGCATCACCTTGTTTTATGGATTCGGTTTCAATCTTTATAAATCAACTGGAGCTACAGCTTGCCTTTTTATAGCTATAATTATATTTGTTGTACTACTTGCAGCTAGTAATCTGTGGCTAAAGAAACACAGACAAGGGCCTTTGGAATGGATATGGAAAAAACTGACATGGATTGATTTCAAAAATAATAAAATATGATGAGTAAAGAGGTCGATTATTGTTCACAAGATAATCGTCAAGGTGGTTATTTTGAGTAAAGTCTGTTAACAAGGTAGGGTATGGGTTGACCAGGATGTGGAAAACGGTTGCTCTTTAAGTGGTCGTCTGCCTTATTATAAAGAGACAGGCGACTGCTTGTTTTTTACAAAAGATGGAAAATGATATACAAGAAGACAAATTTGTAGATATATCAACTAAAAGATTCATATTTTATTTTTATTTTTGTATGTGAGCTAAAAAGTTATTTAGCTGAATTTCGAGTAAGAAATATAGTATAAACAATTAATATCTATTAATATGAAAACATATATCCCTAATCCTCTCGATACAGAGCATATCGTACTTCCTGAAGCATTAAATGAACTGACTGAACAAATGGCCCGTAACGTACACGAAGTATGGGCAAAAGGGCGCATTGATGAAGGCTGGAGTTACGGTGAGCAACGCGATGATCAGCAGAAGAAACATCCTTGTCTGGTAGCATACGAGGAGCTGCCCGAAACTGAACGTGAATACGACCGGAATACCGCTATCCAGACCCTTAAACTCATTCTTAAACTCGGATTTAAAATCAGCAAGTATTCTATAAGGTCAATTGATTCAGCCGTCATTGCACGAATCAAGCGCATTTATCGCGGGTTCTGTTGGACAATGGGAGGAACTCTCGCAATAGCAGCCTTAGTCATTGTTGTATTAGCTTTCTCACCCTATTTTGAATATGATTCATGGCCTATTCTTGTGACAATGACTATTGTTGGTTTGTGCGCTATATGCTGGACGGGCTACTATGGCAGACAACTGCTGAAAATCTATACGGACAGTCGCAAGCAGATTTTTGACACCGAGCTGTCACTCTATCGGGAATCCGTTCGTCGCGAGGAACTAATCTTAAATGAACAGACCAATGACGAGTTGCAGAATCTCAAGATTGAGATAAAGCGTAAAGATCTTAAAATAGCTGAACTGGAAAAAGAAATCAAGAAAATTAAAGAAGGCAAATAATTTCAATCTCCCCGTAAAGTATCGCCTATGAACTCGCTGATTCGTTTTTTCACACTCCGTTTTGACCGGACTTTCTCAGGCCACGGACGTACACAGTTTGCCTGGTTAGCGGGTGTGCTGTTGCTTTTTTTCGGCTTCATTTATCTGATTAGCTGGTTCTTTTCCTTTCCGGAACCTACGGACACTCCTTCATCGAACTCCGGCACTGAAGTCCCGATGGGACGCCTGCTACAACTGATTTGCCTTTTTATCGATCCGGGTAGCGTGGCCAATGTACCGGCAGAATTACGCTGGTTCTCGCTGATTGTGGCCATTATGGGATTGTTGCTTTTTACTGGATTATTGATTTCTGTGGTGTCAAACATGCTGGAACGTCATGTAGAACGTTATCGCGAAGGTAATATTTCTTATCCTCTTGAAAAGCATGTTGTAATTATCGGTTTCGACGAAATGGTTCCGATGCTTGTTCTGCAAATATGTACCGACCCTCAATACGAGGATTGCTACATATTGATTCAAAGCGTGCAACCAAGCTCTGAAGTACGAAACCGCATCCATACCGTGCTCGACACTGAGCAGGAGAAACGTGTACTGGTTCTGCACGCACAACGAAACTCTACGGAGGAACTGGAAAAGCTCTATACGACCAGTGCCCGCGAAATTTTCCTGATTGGTGAGTCGAATGAGTACGACCATGATTCGCTTAACATTGACTCGTTGCAGAAAATAGTAGCAATTCACCGTAAGAAATCAAATTGCCCGCGTATTACAGTATCGGTATTGTTTGAGTATCAAACTACTTATGCTGCCTTCCAGGTTTCGGATTTGGCCGAAGAGTGGCGTAAGCAAATTGATTTCCACCCGTTCAACTTCTATGAAGAGTGGGCTAAAAAGTTATTAGTGAAAAGACACTATGGGGAAGAAAATGCAAAAGTGGAATATCCTGCACTGGACCGTGAACCGATTACATGGGAAAGTGACCGGTACGTTCACTTCGTCATCATCGGAATGAGCCGGATGGGAGTTGCGCTGGGAGTAGAAGCAGCACACTTGCTTCACTTTCCTAATTTCTGTCGTGACAAACGACTAAAAAGTCGGATTACTTTCATCGATGCAGATGCTGATAAAGAAATGAATTTTTTCAGGGGGCGTTATCGTCATTACTTTGATCTTTCCTTAAGCTATTACCGCGACATGGAACAGATTGAGAAAGTCCATACGATTCTTCCCAATCAGATATATGGTAAAGAGGTGAACTTTCTGGATATAGAGTTTGAGTTTATCAAAGGACAGGCCGAAACTCCGGAAATACAGCAGCTGCTAGCCCAATGGGCAAAGGACCCACAGCAGGAACTGTCTATCGCCATCTGCCTGAACTTCCCGCCACAAAGTATGGCTATGGGGCTTTATCTGCCTGATGTAATTTATGATCAGAATATCCCAGTCTTTATCCGACAGGAGACCTCAAGTGCGCTGCTCGATATGCTTAACAACCGTATCAAGAAAGAATCGTTGAACCGTTATTCGCATGTGTATCCGTTCGGTATGCTGACTAATTGTTTCGACTTGGACCGTCACAGTACTCGTCGGGCACAATTGGTCAACTATATTTATGACTTTAAAAATAAGTATAAATCCAGTCCGGCAGCCTGCCCTTCGGAGAGTGAATTGTTAGACGGATGGAATAAATTACAAGTGGCCCTCCAGTGGTCAAACCTGTATTGCGCCGATTCGGTAGATTTGAAACTTCGTTCGCTGGGCTTTGGCACAACACCCCCCTTGCGATTGACATCCGAACAGATTGAGCTGATGGCCGAGGTGGAGCATAATCGCTGGAACATGGAAAAATTACTTTTAGGGTATCGCAAACCGACACCCGAGGAAGAAGAAAAATGTAAAGACAATGCGGTACGCAAGGAATACAAGACAAAGCGTTTTGTTCATACCGATATTCGCCCCTATTATCAGCTGGATGAAGGGACCAAAGAATATGACCGCTGTATCTCAGAGTGTTTGCCGTTGATTGCAGAGCAATAATTATGTAGCTTTCGCACTTACCAATTCCTTTATCGTTTATTAGTCAGTAATACTTGAAATACCTAAATATGATGAGTAGCCTCTCTCCTATTACCTAATTTTGGCGATTGACACAGCTTGCCAATAAGGATACCTTTGCGCCTGAAATCATCAGGATATGAAAACAATCGTTTTAGCCTTTTTCGCAAGTGCCAGTCTGACTGCCTGGGGGCAGTCGTATAAGGTAGCAGGAACCGTGCTCGATGCCAAGTCGAAGGTACCCGTAGAATTTGCGACTTTGTGGATTGAAGGAAGTGGTATCGGTACCATGACCGATTCGCAAGGAAAGTTCGTCATTCAGCATCTGGCAGAAGGAAAACATGAGGTGCTGGTGCGTTGTCTGGGCTATTCTGAATATAAATTACAGCTGGACGTCAGGAAGGATAAGGAGAACATTGTGGTATATCTTTCTGAACAGACGTTGGCCCTGAATGAGGTGACTGTTACGGCAGAAAGGAAAGCCATAGATGCTACTACGGCATATACGCTGGGTCGTACGGCACTGGACCATTTACAGAGTGTCAGTGTGTCTGACGCGTTAAGTCTCTTGCCCGGAGAACAGACCAGCAAGTTCAAGAGTTTGACTTCTTCCGCTCAGGTAATCACGCTGCGAGGAGAAAGCACTGAAATGGGGAATCCCGATTTCGGAACCGTAGTTGAGATGGACGGGGTACGCCTGTCGGGTAATGCTACGGCCGCTTCTACTTCCGGGACGGATACCCGTAACATAGGCAACAGCAATGTAGAACGGATTGAAGTCATCACCGGTGTACCTTCTGTAGAATATGGTGACCTGACCAACGGAGTGGTAAAAATCGTGACACGCAAAGGAAAAAGTCCGCTGATTGTCGATGTGGCAGTGCGTCCTACCACCCAGTCGTATGCCGTAAGTAAAGGAGTGGAACTGGGAGGAAAAGTAGGCGTACTGAACCTGTCCTATGAGCGGGTTCACTCTGTGTCCGACATTGCATCACCCTACACCTCGTATGTACGCAATGCCTTTGGTGTGAGATACTCTAACAGCCTGCATACAAAGACCGGAAAAACCTTGTCTGTCGATTTCAGTCTGAACGGTAATGTGGGAGGCAATAATACCGAGGCCGACCCGGATGCCTTTAAGGAAACTTATACCAAGAGTCGGGACAATGCGTTATGGAGCAGTCTTTCATTTAACTATATGCTGAACTCGCCCTGGTTGTCCAATTTGCGTGGAGGGGTGACCTTCTCGTACGCTGACAACCGGGTGGAAGAAAAGAAAAATCAGTCGGCTTCGTCCGTCCAGCCTGCACTGCATACTACCGAAGAAGGATATTTTGTGGCTTCCAAATATGAAGAGGATCCCTCCTCACCTATTATTTTATTGCCCACCGGCTATTGGTACGTGACCTCATTCAACGACAGCCGTCCCATAAATTACACTGCCTACCTGAAAGCGCGCTGGAGCCATAAAATCGGGAGCGTAACCAGCAACCTGCTGGCAGGAGCAGATATGAAAGGAGAAGGTAACCTGGGTAAGGGAACGTATTATGAAGACATGTCGGTTGCTCCCACCTGGAGGGAATACCGTTACGATGAATTGCCTTTCATGCACAATTTGGCTGCGTATACAGAAGAAGAGATAGCTCTGCCTTTCCGTCATTCGCAACTGCTCCTTAAAGGAGGACTCCGAAGTGACATGACTTTTATCCCGGGCACGGTGTATGGCACCGTATCCAGTCTGTCTCCCCGTTTCAGTGCCAAGTATTCATTTGGCGAAAAAGAGCATGGTTTCTTTCAGGGAGCGACCCTTCGTGCCGGATGGGGAAAGGCTGTGAAACTTCCTTCGTTCGAGATGCTGTATCCCTGGGAAACGTATGTAGACCGCTTAGCTTTTGCTCCTGGAGCAATGGCCGACGGAACAACCTATTATGCTTATCACACCCATCCTGTGCTTCCTGTCTATAATCCGGAGTTACAATGGCAGTACAGCATTATGCGGGAAGCGGGTATGGACATTCGTCTGAAGGGGGTACGGATTTCGTTGTCGTTCTTCTATAACACCCTGTCAAAGCCTTATACCAGTACGCGTATCTATACTCCGTTTGATTATAAGCTGACCGACCAGAGCGCGCTCAATAATTGCCTGATACCTTCGACAGACAGGGTGTATAGCATTGACCGTACGACAGGAGTCGTGACCGTGTCCGACAAAAACGGGATACTTCCCTCTCAAACGCTTGCCTATAAAGAGATTCATGATTTCCAGTCGGCTGTCATGAATGTGAACGGTTCTTCCTCTTCACGGATGGGACTGGAATGGGTGCTTGATTTTGACCGGATAAAAGCAATCAATACTTCCATCCGCATAGACGGGAAGTATTATCGCTACAAAGGGATTGACGAAGTGACGGTACCGTCTACCAGCAGCCTGACCGATACGGACGGACAGCCTTATAAATACATCGGTTATTATGTAGGTGGCAACGTCAATTATAACGGATTCATGACACAGCGACTGAATACCAATCTGACATTGGTGACGCATGTGCCGAAAATCAGAATGATTTTCTCTCTGCGGTTTGAAGGTACTCTTCTGAAAACGCGGCAGAACCTGAGCGAATACAGCGGTGGAACCCGGAGCTATGTGCTCGACTCGCAGAGTGATTATCTTCCCTCGTCTACCCAGACGGATATTTATAACGGAGCCAGTTACGTGGCTACGTATCCGCTGTATTATGTATCGAGAGAAGATATGGAAACCCGTATACCGTTCATGGAAAAGTTCCTGTGGGCTGCCGAACATGACAAGGAGTTGTATAACGAACTCAGTAAACTGGTGGTAAAAAGCACCACCGGCTATATGTTCAGGAAGCAGGGATATTCTCCCTATTTCTCGGCCAACCTGAACGTCTCAAAAGAAATCGGGAAGTACCTGACGGTGTCATTCTTTGCCAATAATTTCTTCTACAGCATGCAGAAGATAAAGAACTGGCAGACGGGTAATGAGGGAAGTCTGTTTGCTTCTTCGCTGGTCACTCCCTTTAACTATGGCATATCATTTAAATTAAAACTATAAACACGTATGAGTATGATGAAAAAGATGTTATCTGCGTGCTGCGCCTTAATTCTGATACTGGCTTTCAGCGCGTGCAAAGAGAAAGAAAACGGTGGTTATCAGGTGAGCAGTGTAAGCATTCGGCTGGTGTATCCCGAGGGAAGCGGATTTGAACCAGTGGAGGGAGTCAGCGTAACCCTGAAGAATACGTCGGGCAGTACCACCTTCAGTTAGTCGACCAATGCGGAAGGAGTGGCTGTTTTTGAAGTGCCGCAAGGTATTTATGAAGCTTCGGCTTCCGACAAACGGGTGGCCGATGCCAAAGTGTATCTTTTCAATGGATTGAATACATCGGTCAATGTGACTCAGGAAACGGTAGAGGCTACCATCAAACTGGAAATGTCTTTAGGAGGTTCCGTGCTGATTAAGGAACTGTATGTAGGAGGCTGTCCGAAAGACGATGGCTCGGGTACGTTTGCCATGGACCAGTATGTCGTGCTGTATAACAATTCTTCGGAAACACTCGACATCAGCGACTTTGCACTGGGTATGGTAAATCCTTACAATCCTCATGCTTCGAATAAGGACTATGTGAACGGTGAACTCTTTTATGCGGCAGAAGGATGGATACCGGCCGGAACGGCTGTCTGGTATTTCGACAAACAGGTACAGCTGGAAGCCGGAAAAGAACTGGTGATTGCACTGAATGGGGCCATTGACCACACACAGACCTATTCTCAGTCCGTAAATCTGGCCAACCGTACTTATTACTGCCTGTATGACATTGAGGACTTCAACAATGCCAAATACTATCCGTCGCCTTCCGAACTTATTTCTACTGACCATTACTTGAAGGCTTACAAATATGGTTTGGGTAATGCATGGCCTGTCAGCCAGTTCGGACCGGCATTCTTTGTGTTCCGTCCGGAAAGTACTACCCTACAGGCTTTTGTAGACGATGCATCCACCACCAACCTTTATGGAGGAAGTGCCAGTCAGCCGCGTAAGAAAGTGCCGGCAGAATGGGTAGTAGACGGTATCGAAGTATTCGTGCAGGGAGCCGACGGCAACCAGAAGCGCCTTCTTCCCTCGGTAGATGCAGGCTATGTGGAACTTACCCGCGGCATGGGATATACCTTGTATCGCAACGTGGATAAAGAGGCTACGGAAGCACTTGCGGAGAATGAAGGAAAGCTGGTCTATAACTATTCGCTCGGTGTAGGAAATTCAACCGATGCCAGCGGGATAGATGCCGAGGCATCCTTGAAAAACGGAGCCAGAATTATTTTTCAGGATACAAACAATTCGACAGCTGACTTCCATCAGCGGAGCAAATCTTCTTTGAGAAACTAAACATGAAGCATTATTGTATCGCTTGCTTTTTTCTTGTACTTGTGGCGGGAGGCAGCTCCTGGGGAAGTGTTCCTTCAGGGGCCTCCTCTCCTCTTCGTACGGACTTTCAGGAAACCTTGTGGAGGTATGCGGCTTCTGCCGGAAGCAATCCTTCTTTTCTGTCGGGGATGGAGTGCGGACACATCTCTTATCTTCAGGCGGAAGGCAGTTACGGAAGCGGGAAACTGGTGAATTATTATCAGTCGGATAGCCGGCTGGGCGGATTGGTCTCAACCGAATCCTACTGGCGGCTGAACTCGCGGCTGGTATTAGGAGGTGCCATGGCATACGGCACGGAAAAAGGCAAGCACATGTCGGGTTCGGCTTTTCTGCATCCGGAAGAAACGCCTTTTGACATTGTGGAGATGGACGACTCGGGAGCCGGTACGAAACGGCATGAATGGTACATGCTCAAAGGAGAAGCAGGCTATCTCCTCACTCCTCACCTTTCATGGGGAGGGCAACTGGAATACCGTACGGAAAACTACGCCAAGTTCAAGGATTTGCGGCATCAGAATTCCCTGATGAACCTGCATTTGTCGACGGGTTTCTCGTATGAACTTTTTTCCGGATGGCAAGTCGGACTTTCTTACGGGTATTTGCGCAACGTGGAAACGGTAGGCTTCGGTATCTATGGAACGACCGACCGTCAATACACTTCTCTCATCAGTTTTGGAGGCTTTTACGGGCGCAGTGAAGTGTTTGGTGAAAGTGGATATACTTCGAACACGACTCCCTTGTTTACCCAAACGCATGAAGCGGCCTTTCAGGGAAAGTTTCGTCGCGGAGACCTGCACTGGTTTCAGGAGGTATTCATCCGAAAGACTTCCGGACGTTTTGGAAGCGGCTCTTCTACTTCCATCACCTACTCTACTCATACAGGGAGTGAGGTGGGTTACCGTTCAAAGCTTACCTGGCAGCAATCCCGACTTTTTCAGGCGATGGAACTGGGTATCGCATTGAAATCACAGGAAAACAGGGAAAATTCTTATAAGGAGAGTACGGACGGACTGGGCGTATCGCAGATAGTCTATTATGGTAGCAATGAAGTGATGGGCAGGAAGCAGCTGCGTGCCTGGCTGGCGTATCAACTTCTTTCAGGAGGTAAAGAGAGCCGTTCAGACTGGTCGGCCGAAGTGCAGATGGACTATCGTTCCCGCTCTGTGACGGCATCGCAATATCCGTTCTTCCGGAAGCAGAGTCTGCACGTTACGGGGCTATGGCTTCAGGGAGCCAGAAACTGGTATAAAGGCCGGCAGGTATGGACTGCTTCCGCCGGACTGGACTTGCAGGGTGGATGGGGCTGTATGAAGGAAGACGGACAATATGCCAGTGTATCGGAGGATCAGCAACGTCCGGCAGAAAGAGCAGACTTGCTGGTGGAAGAATACGATTATCAGACAGCTGTTCGGCTGGTGCCATATGCGGCCGTGGGGTATGAAAGAGAAATTACTTCTGCTCTGTCTGGTTATGTCCGGTGCGAGGTGATGTATGCCAGGGCTTTTACGACTACAATGGCGGGAAAGGATTTCGTGCAACCCGTCATCAAGGTAGGGGTAAAATTTTAAGAACTAATCATTTAATCGTGCTACAATGAGTAAAATAATAGAGTGTGAAAATATTACGCATTATTACGGAAACCGCTTGATTTACGAAAATCTCAGTTTCGACGTGGAGCAGGGAAAGGTATTGGGCCTGTTGGGAAAGAACGGCACAGGGAAAACCACCATCATCAATATCCTCAACGGTTACCTGAAGCCTCGTTCGGGCGTGTGCAGGCTGTTTGGTGAGGAGATGGAACACCTCTCTCCGCTTACCAAATCGAAGGTGGGACTGTTGCTGGAAGGCCATGTGCAACATGCCTATTTTACGGTTTCGCAGATAGAGAAATTTTATTCGGTCTTCTTCCCGAAATGGAAGAAAGAGGCCTATTATGAATTGCTGAAAAAGTTGCAGGTACTTCCTTCACAGAAACTCTCTACCATGTCGTGCGGACAGCGTTCGCAGGTAGCGTTGGGACTGCTTTTTGCCCAGGACCCGGAACTGCTGATTCTGGATGATTTTTCCATGGGACTAGACCCGGGCTATCGCCGTCTGTTTGTGGAATACCTTCGGGAATATGCGTCGGCAGAGAACAAGACAGTCTTTCTCACTTCGCACATCATTCAGGACATGGAATTGCTGATAGATGATTGTATGATCATGGACTATGGCCGCTTGCTGTTGCATAAGCCGGTAAAGGAAATCATGCACCATTTCAAGCGATACCGTTTCACCCGTCCGGGAGATACATTTAAGCTGGAGGGCGATGAAGACTTCTGGTATCCCTCTGCATTGGGCGATAAATGGGAAGTATATTCGTTTCTGCCAAAGGCCGAAGTCGAACAACGGTTGAAGGCGATGGGTGTCACGGAAATTACAGAGGAGAATCTTTCGCTGGAAGATGCATTTATTGGTTTAACAGGTAAATATTAATGTCATGAATTTATTCAGAGCCTTGTCTTATAAAGAATGGATGAAAACCCGCCGCCTGATTGGGGTGATGCTGTTGCTGATGGCAGTAGCCGTGGGTTATACCTACATCGACCTTACCCATGAAATCCGTTTGAATGAAGCAGTTAATGTGTGGTATGGCTGTCTTTTTCAGGGCACATCGGTTGCCCCGTGGATGATGTACCTGCTGCCACTGGCCGGAATTGCATTGGGAGTCGTGCAGTATGTGCCCGAAATGACGCAGAAACGGCTGAAGCTGACACTCCATCTTCCGGCAGGAGAAACACAAATTATGGCCTCCATGCTGTGGTATGGTTTCAGTGTCGTCTTGCTGCTTTGTCTGCTGCTTTCGCTGGTCCTGGCGGCTGTGGTTCGTTTGTTTCTGCCTTCCGAGGTTGTAGGAATGATGCTCCAGCAGTTGCTTCCCTGGATAGTGGCAGCAGTGGCAGGCTATGGCTTCACTGCGTGGGTTTGTATCGAGCCCCAGTGGAAACAGCGGATGCTATGCATTGTGGTATCGGTGGGACTGCTGTCCATGCTGTTTGTTTCCTCCTATCCCGGAGCCTATTCACAGTTCGGGGCAGGAATCGGCTGGATACTGGCAGCTTCTTTTATCTTTCCTTTCTCATCCTGCATTCGGTTCAAGTATGGTGTACAATAAAAACAATGAACAATGAAATATAAATCTCTCATTTTTTCAATCATTCTGGTGTCTGTCACCCTGTTGGCTTCCTGGACGGTGCCGGCACTGGTACAGAAAATGACCGACGATTCGCACAGTTATCCGCTGATGTATTATAGTGCCCGGTTGAAGGAACTTTGCGTGATTGACTTTCGCGAGCATAAGAATTCATTTTATGATATTCATGGCAACGAGTATCCTCGTGCGCAATACGATTCACTGCTTCCGCTGCTGAATTATCGCCAGCTGGCCATGGAAGGCCAGTTGCCCGATTCGCTGGAGGGACAGGCCATCGACGTGAAAATCCTGCGGAGCAAACAAGTGATGTTCCGTTTTCGTCCGGTCGATGTATTCTCTCCGCAACCCGCTATGGGGGTGTTGCTGGAAGCCATGCCCAAACGGGGAAATCTTACGCTTCCCGGCGACTACTTCCGGATGGACCGTGAACTGACTTTTGTCGATGCGCAGTCCAATTCGGTAAATCGGCAGAAGAGTGAAATCTTCACCAAAGAGCTTATCAAGAAAGGGTTTAGCTTTCCGGTAAAAGCTTATTGGGGAAACCCTACAGTGAGAAAGCCCTATGAGGAGGGCTATTTCTGTCTGGACAGCAAAGGGGCTCTCTTCCACCTGAAGATGGTGAACGGACGGCCTTTCGTGAAAGATACGGGTATCGGTTCGCAGCTGGGCATCAAATGGTTTGTCATGAGTGAGACGAGCGACAAGCGTTTCTATGGCTATCTGTTTGGCGAGAAAGGTGAAATGGGCTTACTGGAAAGCACGGATGAAGGCGGTTATCGCTTCCTGCCGTTCGATATCCGTCCGATAGACATCACGAAAGACGAAATCAGCATTCTGGGAAACCTGCTTTACTGGACCGTACGCGTATCGGATGCGGAAGGAATGGACTGCTACGGACTGGATGCCGTGACGCTTCAGTCACTCTCTTCCTATCATCAGGACCGGAAGCGCGTTTTGTGGGATGAGTTGTCGGAATGGCTGTTCCCGTTCCGTTTGTCACCTTCTTCCGAAACGAGTTCCTTTGTGAATCTCTATGCGGGTAATCTTTCTTCAAAGGGATTAGCGGTGAGCTTCTTTTTAGCCCTCCTGACTTTCTTTTTGTGCAGAAACAAGGTATCTTTGTACAGACGGATACTGATGGCGCTATGCGTGTGCGCTGCCGGCTTATCCGGGATAGTAGCACTGTTATTTCTTCCTTGGAATAAATATGAATAACTATAAATTCAATTGAAAATGAAAAAACTGTTTTTTATCGTAGCTGCGGCCTGTCTGCTGACGGCTACCTCGTGTGTGAACAATAACAAAAAATCAGAGACCTCTCAGGAACAGCCTACTGCCGCTCTGTCGGCCAGTGAGGCAAAATATGTGGAAGACATTTTGAAGGATGCAGAAAAGAATGTAGATAAGGAGGTGGTGCTGAAAGGATTCATCACACATACCTGCAAGCATTCCGGACGCCGTTGCTTTGTAATGGGAAAAGACCAGAAGACTTCCGTACGTGTGGAGGCAAAAGGCAATATCGGCGGATTCAACCGTGAGCTGATTGGTTCAGAGGTCATCATCAAAGGGATTCTTCGCGAGAACCGTCTGACCAAGGAATACATTGACCAGGCGGAAGAAGAATTGAAGGAAAAGCAGGGAAAAGCAGAAGGCAACGGCGAAACCTGCGATGCGGAGATGAACAACATTCAGAGCATGCGTGAATGGATGAAGGCCAATAACAAGGACTATTATTCCATTTACTACATAGACGGCACGGAATATGAAGTGGCGGAATAAGAGCCTCTCCTACTGGCTTCGTGTGCTGCACCGTGACCTGGGCTACCTGATGGTAGGAGCCTGCCTGATTTATGCCGTGTCGGGCATCCTGCTGAACCACATGAATGGCAAGGATCCGGCTTTCCGTACCACGGAAGCGGCCGTTCAACTGGAGAAAGGCATGCAGGCCGAAGAACTCCTTGCGGCATGGAACCGACAGGAAGATTTGCCTCCTGTAAAGCGGGTGCTGTCTATTGATGAAAGCCATCATCGCCTGATGCTGGAAGGCGGCGTGGGTGTGTATGACGCAGCCAGCGGTTGTGTAGATTATGAAGTACATGAAAAACGTCCGGTGGTGTACTGGTTCAACCGGTTGCATTACAACCGCATTCAGGGATGGAATCTCATGGGCGACTTTTTCGCCATTTCGCTGGTATTCTTTGCCGTATCCGGATTGTTCATGGTCAAGGGAAAAAATGGACTGGCAGGACGCGGAAAGTGGTTACTTTTAGCGGGTATTCTGATTCCGCTGGGATACATCTGGCTGGTTGCCTGAACATTAAAATATATATGATAAAAGTCGCCTGTCTCATTGGCAAAGAGGCAGGCGATTTTTTATGTTTTTGCTATGCAAACCGTACGTTTTCCTGCGCAGAAACATACGGTTTACGCAAGGAAAACATACGTTTCTGCATCGGGAAACATAAAAGGTGAAAAAAGGATTGCAAATAATCTTCTTTGCCTTTTTACATCACTCTATCAAGAAAGCGGATTATTCTATGTTCCGTATGAATTTGGTCGGCACACCTCCCACTACGGTATTGGCCGGCACGTCTTTCGTTACGACGGCTCCGGCTGCAATGATGGCGTTGTCACCAATGGTAACTCCCTGCAGAATGGTGCTGTTAGAGCCTACCCATACGCGTTTTCCCAGTACGATGGGAGCCGGTGTCATGGCCGCACGCTTTTCCGGATTCATGTCGTGATTAAGTGTGGCGAAAACCACGTTGTGCCCAATCAGGCAACCGTCGCCCAATGTCACTCCACCCTGGTCCTGGAAATGGCAGCAGGCATTGATAAACACATCTTTTCCTATATGGATATTTTTCCCAAAATCAGTATAAAAAGGAGGAAATACCCGGAAAGTGTCGTCTACTGGCCGACCAAAAAGCCGGGACATCAGTGCCCGGATTTCTTCCATGGTGTGATACGATCCGTTCAGTTCGAATGTAATGCGGCGGGCTTCGTCACTCATGCGGTTAAGCAATTCCATAACTTCGGGTGTGTCAAGCGGTTTTCGCATGGCTACGTGCATCAAAAAATCATTTAGTTCCATGTGCTATGTTTTGAATGGGTAATACAATTTTTATTTTACAAAAATATCCTGATTTTTCGGAAAACACGATATACATATTACGGATAATCATACCCCAATTACTTATATTCTGACAAAATACTCCATTTTTGTATCACTTTTTTTCTGTTTGTTTTGTTTTTTATCGCGTACATTTGTAAAAACTTTAAATGACACATCATGAAAAAAACGTATGCAATGCTATTTTCCTTCCTTTTGGTCTGCACCATGGGATTTTCGCAGACCCGGAAGGCTGTTTCTATCTTAGGAGATTCGTACTCTACTTTCGAGAATTACCTTCAGCCTGATACCAATGCCGTGTGGTACTTTCAGCAGCCGCGGAAAAACAACGATGTCCGTTCTGTAGACCAGACCTGGTGGTATAAGTTTATTAAGGAAAGCGGATACCGTCTGTGCGTAAACAATTCTTTCTCGGGTGCAACTATCTGCCACACCGGTTACCGGAAAGAGGATTATTCCGACCGCTCGTTTGTGACACGAATGAACAACCTGGGGTGTCCGGACCTCATTTTCATTTTTGGAGCAACGAACGACAGCTGGGCCGGGGCTCCCATCGGTGAATACCAGTATGAAAACTGGACGAAAAAAGATTTGTACAGTTTCCGTCCGGCTATGGCTTATATGCTGGAACACATGCAGTACCGTTATCCCAACGTGGAGATTTATTTTCTGTTGAACTGCGACCTGAAACCGGAAATCAATGAGTCTGTAAAGACTATCTGTGCATACTATCACGTGCCTTGCATCGAACTGAAAGGAATCGACAAGCAGGGAGGGCATCCTTCCATAAAAGGTATGCAGCAAATCAACGAACAGATAAAAGCTTATTTTGCCAGTCGGCAATAAGGAAAAAGAAAACGGCTTGACGAATATGTCAGGCCGTTTCTTTTAATAATTCTAGAATCAGTTGCTCCAGTCTGTCTCTCACTTCATCCATCGGGACTTCTTGCTGTAACTCAGCCTGTAGTGAAGTGACTCCCTTGTCTATAAACCCACAGGGATGAATGTAACTGAAATACCTTAAATCTGTATTGACATTCAGGGCAAGACCGTGCATCGTAACGAAATGGCTGCTTCTTACCCCCATGGCACAGATTTTACGTTCTTCGGGCGTACCCGTAGCCAGCCAGACGCCAGTAGCCCTGTGCACTCTGGCGGCTTCTATGCCGTAGGTCCGGCACACACGAATCACCGCTTCTTCTAACAGGTGCAGGTATTCCTTCAAACCCAAGTGAAAATCTTCCAGGTTCAGAATTGGATAACACACCCATTGTCCTGGTCCGTGATAGGTAATGTCTCCTCCCCGGTCTACCTGAAACAATTCGGCATGAATGGTCTGTAACTGTGTGGGGTTCAACAGCATATTGGCTGCCTTTCCGTGCTTTCCCAGGGTGTAGACATGCGGATGCTGACAGAAAATAATCCGGTTGGTATAAGGTTTTCCGTTCAGCTTGGCATCAATGAGTTCATCGAAGAGAGCAGTTTGTCGTTCCCAAGCTTCAGAATAAGAGATGAGTCCCCAGTTTTCTATTGTAATCATGGCATTCAATTCTTAAAAGGTTACATTTTGCAAAGAAAAAATTTTTTGGTGTGAATGGCAAAGATTTACAAAAAGAATTCCTTTTTACATCGCAATTCGGGAAGTTATGCTATATTTGTAGACAGAGAAATCATTTTTTTGAGAAAAACGTCTGAACATGATGAAAAAAATACAAAGAGGCTTATTCCCCTCTGTCGTGTGTGGCTTGTTTTCCACCATGATGCTACCGGGGTGTATCGGAAACGGGACAGCCGGAGGAAACGAAGTTTCAGTGGATTTCATTCCTATGGATACGACTGTGTATCTGGATGAAGCCAATACGGAATCACCTAAATGCCAGATAAAAATCAATTTTAAATATTTAAAGTCGGCCAATAAGAACGATTCGCTGACGCAGGTAATCAATCAGGTGCTGGAGGATGCTTTTTCAAGTGCACATGCCGGAGCAGCTTCTCCACAGGCCTTTGTCTCGTCTATCAAAGAAAGCCTGGCAGGTGATTACCTGAAGGATGTGCAGGGAAGTTATCAGACCGACTTGAAGAACGGAATGAAGCCCGATGAAATTCCTAACTGGTATAACTACGAATATGAGATAAATTCGGAACTGCAAGAAGGTAAAGACAGTATATGGAATTATGCCGTCACTACTTTCCAATATACCGGAGGCGCACATCCCAACACATGGGCACAGTGGGTTAACATTGATGCGGCCAATGGGAAAAAGCTGGACAAGAGCGAAGTGTTTGCCAAAGGAGCTGAAGAGGATATCTGCCGGCTGATTCTGGACAAGCTACTGGCAGAAGCCAATAAAAAGCTGGAGACAGATACGCTGACCTGTGTAGAGGGACTTCAGGCGGTAGGTATCTTGTTGGACACGGACTTGTATGTGCCCGACAACTTCCTGCTCGAAAAAGAAGGAGTGACATTCCTTTATAACACCTACGACATTGCACCTTATTACATGGGACGCTTCCAACTGACGGTTCCCTATGAAGAAATCAATACTTATTTAATCAAGAAATAATCGTACATGGACATTATCTTAAAATATTTCCCGAACCTGAGCGAGGTTCAGCAACAGCAATTTGCAGCTTTGTATGACCTATATACCGACTGGAACAGCAAAATCAACGTGATTTCGCGAAAAGACATTACCAACCTGTATGAGCATCATGTGCTGCATTCACTGGGCATTGCCAAGGTCATGCAGTTCCGTCCGGAAACGACTGTGATGGATTTGGGTACCGGCGGTGGTTTCCCTGGAATTCCGCTGGCTATTCTCTTTCCGGAAACACATTTCCATCTGGTAGACAGTATCGGCAAGAAAGTGAAGGTGGCTACTGAAATAGCCAATGCCATCGGCTTGAAGAACGTCACTACCCGTCATTGCCGTGCGGAGGAAGAAAAGCAATTGTTCGACTTCGTGGTAAGCAGGGCCGTCATGCCGCTGGCTGACTTGCTGAAAATCATCCGCAAGAATATCAAGAAGGAACAGCACAATGCCCTTCCCAACGGACTGATCTGCCTGAAGGGCGGTGAGCTGGGACGGGAAGTCATGCCTGTAAAGCATCAGACACTTATGTATGATTTGAAGGATTATTTTGAAGAGGAATTTTTTGAGACCAAGAAAGTGGTTTATGTCACAATCAACGGATAATCGATATGAAAATAAAGACATTTGAATTCAATATGTTTCCGGTCAACTGCTATGTGGTGTGGGACGAGGAAACGTTGCAGGCAGCTGTAATTGATGCCGGATGTTATTATCAGGAAGAGCAGCAGATGCTGAAGAAGTTCATTGCAGAAAACGGACTTACGGTGACACATTTGCTGAATACGCATTTGCATCTGGACCATATTTTCGGCAATGCGTTTATGTTCAGAGAATTTGGAGTCAGTGCTGAAGCCGGAAAGGAAGATGAATTTCTGTTGCCGAGAACGGCAGAGTATTGCCGCATGTTCGGCTTCCCTCTGAACGAGGAACCTCCTGCACTGGGCGGCTACGTGCATGACGGCGATCTGATAAAAATAGGAAATATAGAACTGAAGGCGCTTGCCGTGCCCGGCCATTCTCCCGGAAGCATGGTGTTCTATTGTGAAGCGCAGCACTGCATGTTCAGCGGTGATGTATTGTTCCGGGGCAGCATCGGGCGTGCAGACCTGGAAGGCGGAAACTTTGACCAGTTGAGGGAAAGTATCGTGGCACGTTTGCTGACACTCCCTGACGAGACAATGGTATATCCGGGTCATGGAAACCCCACTACCATCGGCTATGAAAAGATGAACAATCCTTTCTTCCGCTGATGCGTTATTCTTTTGCTTGAAAACCATAAATCTTACCTTAATAATCATGAAAACAACGACATTCGCAAACAGACACATCGGCATCGGGGAAGAGGAACTTCCGCTGATGCTGAAAAAAATTGGAGTAAGCAGTCTGGATGAACTGATAGAGAAAACCATTCCTGCCAATATCCTGTTAAAAGAACCTTTGAAACTGGGAGCTGCCATGACGGAACGTGAATTTGCTGAACACATCGGCAAACTGGCAGCCCAGAACAAGCTATATAAGACGTATATCGGATGTGGGTGGTATGACACGGTGACTCCGGCAGTTGTTCAGCGTAACGTGTTTGAAAATCCGGTTTGGTACACTTCCTATACGCCCTATCAGGCTGAAATTTCCCAGGGACGACTGGAAGCGTTGCTGAACTTTCAGACGGTAATCAGCGATCTGACTGCCCTTCCGCTGGCCAACTGTTCTCTGCTGGATGAAGCGACGGCTGCGGCGGAAGCAGCTACGATGATGTACGGGCTGAGAAGCCGTGCACAACAGAAAGCGCAGGCCAACGTGCTGTTTGTAGATGAAGAAATATTCCCTCAGACGCTGGCAGTTATTCGTACCCGGGCCATTCCGCAGGGAATGGTAGTAAAGGTAGGCAGTTACAAGGACCTGACTTTTACGCCGGATATTTTCGGTTGCATCGTGCAGTATCCGAATAACAGCGGAAGCATAGAAGATTATCGGGAATTTACCGAGCAGGCACATGCCGTAGGATGCAAGGTGGCCGTAGCAGCCGATATCCTGTCGCTTGCCCTGCTGGTTCCTCCTGGTGAATGGGGAGCTGACATTGCTTTCGGTAGCTCACAGCGTCTGGGCACACCGATGTTCTATGGAGGACCTTCTGCTGCTTATTTCGCTACACGTGATGAATACAAACGAAATATGCCGGGACGTATAATTGGTCTGTCAAAAGACAAATACGGTCATCTGTGTTACCGCATGGCCTTGCAGACTCGCGAGCAGCATATCAAGCGTGAAAAGGCGACTTCCAATATCTGTACGGCACAAGCACTGCTGGCTACCATGGCCGGATTCTATGCCGTATATCACGGACCTGACGGCATAAAGGAAATAGCCAATCATGTGCATGCCGTGGCTTTCTGGCTGGCAGAACAGCTCACGAAACTGGGATATAAATTGCAGAACGAAAATTTCTTTGATACACTGAGAATACAGTTGCCGAACAACGTGACCATTCAGGAAGTGCGCACCATTGCCTTGAGCAAGGAAATCAACCTGCGCTATTTTGATAATGGTGATGTGGGTATCAGTGTCGATGAAACTACTACGCAGGCAGATGCTACGCTGATTCTGAATCTGTTTGCCGTAGCGGCAGAAGAACCGATGCATGATGTCTGTGCTATACCGGGAAAAGCTCCTGTTGCCGCACAGTTCCAGCGTCTGAGCACATACCTCACTCACGAAGTCTTCCAGAAGTATCACACCGAAACGGAAATGATGCGTTACATCAAACGTCTGGAACGGAAGGATATCTCGTTGGCTCATTCCATGATTTCTTTGGGTTCTTGTACCATGAAATTGAATGCGGCATCCGAAATGCTGCCTCTTAGCAATGCGGCCTGGATGAACCTTCACCCGTTGGTTCCGGAAGACCAAGCCGCGGGATACCAGACTTTGATTCACAATCTGTCGGAACAGCTGAAGACGATTACAGGCTTTGCAGGCGTATCTCTCCAGCCGAATTCCGGTGCAGCAGGTGAATATACGGGCTTGCGCGTGATTAGAAGTTACCAGGAAAGCATCGGACAGGGTAACCGCCGATTGGTATTGATTCCGGCTTCGGCACATGGCACCAATCCGGCTTCGGCTGTACAGGCGGGTTACGAACCGCTGACGTGTGCTTGCGATGAGAATGGAAATGTGGATTTGGAAGATTTGCGTGCGAAGGCTGAAGCACATAAGGATGAACTGGCAGCTTTGATGATTACTTATCCGTCTACTCACGGTATCTTTGAAGAGGAAATCAAGGAGATATGTGAGATTATCCATGCGTGCGGTGCACAGGTTTATATGGACGGAGCCAACATGAATGGACAGGTGGGACTGACCAATCCGGGTACTATCGGAGCAGACGTGTGTCACCTGAACCTGCATAAGACATTCGCGAGCCCTCACGGTGGTGGCGGTCCGGGTGTAGGTCCGATTTGTGTGGCCGAGCATCTGGTTCCTTTCCTTCCGGGCCATGTCAGCACGGGCAATCCGCAGAATGAAGTATCTGCTGCTCCTTACGGAAGTGCCGGTATCCTGCCGATTACTTACGGATACATTTGCATGATGGGAGCAGAAGGCCTGAGGAGAGCGACTCAAACAGCTATCCTGAATGCCAACTACCTGGCTGCTTGCTTGAAAGATGCGTATGGAGTGGTATACCGCGGAAAGAATGGTTTCGTAGGTCATGAAATGATTTTGGAATGCCGGAAGATACACGAAGAAAGCGGAATCTCGGAAAATGATATTTCCAAGCGTCTGATGGACTACGGTTACCATGCACCTACCCTCTCTTTCCCTGTACACGGTACGCTGATGATTGAACCGACGGAAAGTGAAAGTCTGGCAGAATTGGACAACTTTGTGGATGTCATGGTACATATCCGTGAAGAAATTGCAGAGATTGAGACTGGAAAGGTCGACAAAGAAGACAACGTATTGGTGAATGCTCCTCATCCGGAATACGAGATTGTGGGAGATGCTTGGACTCATCCTTATGGACGTGCCAAGGCGGCTTATCCGATTCAGAGTGTAAGAGACAACAAATTCTGGATTAACGTAGCACGTATTGATAATACATTGGGCGACCGTAAGTTGCTGCCTACACGTTACGGGAGCTTTGAATAAGGCCTTTAAAGTCACGTTGGCTTGACATAGAAAATAAGAAGAGCCACTGCATTTCTTCGTAAAAGAGGGATTTGCAGTGGCTCTTTTCATATAGGACAGGAAATGGCATTCCCTGTTTTTCCGCTTAGGGAGGATACATATACAGTAACTATCCTGACAAATTTTGAATCATTTGAACAGTATTAAAAGAAAAATGAAAGTTTTTATTTGGTTTTAGTTTATTATTTCTATATTTGTGCATCAAACAACGAAAAATAATATGAAAAACGACCAAATGTACTTGCATCCTGAAGTGGAAACCTTGTCGAGACCGGACATTGAGAAACTTCAGTTGAAACGGTTGAAAGCAACCATCGACCGTTGTATGCATTCTCCGTTCTACAAGGAACGCTTTCAGCAATGCGGCATCAAACCGGAAGATATACAGTCACTGGAGGATTTACAGAAAATCCCTTTCACTACCAAACAGGATTTGCGCGACCATTATCCGTTCGGGCTTTCTGCCGTGCCTTTGGAAGAGGTAGTCCGTCTCCATTCTTCCAGTGGTACCACAGGAACTCCTACCGTGATTTTGCATACACAGCACGATTTGGAAGAATGGGCCAATGCCGTAGCACGCTGTCTGTATATGGTGGGACTGCGTAAAGGAGATATCTTCCAAAACTCTTCTGGCTACGGTATGTTTACCGGTGGCTTGGGTTTCCAGTATGGTGCCGAACGTCTGGGTATGCTGACTGTCCCAGCTGCTGCTGGCAATACCAAGCGGCAGATTAAGTTTATCACTGACTTTGGTACTACTGCTCTTCATGCCATCCCGAGTTATGCCGGCCGTTTGTATGAAGTGATGGAAGAGATGCACATTGACCCGCGCCGCGATACCCATCTGAAGACTTTGATTATCGGAGCTGAACCGCATTCTGACGAACAGCGTCGCCGTATTGAACAGATGCTGGGCGTAAAAGCCTATAACTCTTTCGGTATGTCGGAAATGTGTGGCCCGGGGGTAGCTTTTGAATGCATGGAACAGAACGGACTCCACATTTGGGAGGATTATTATATCGTAGAAATTGTGGACCCTGTCACACTGGAACCGGTACCCGAAGGCGAAGTGGGCGAACTGGTGCTGACCACCATTAACCGTGAAGCAATGCCGTTGCTGCGTTACCGTACGCGTGACCTGACCCGTATACTTCCGGGCGATTGTCCTTGCGGACGTCATCACAAGCGTCTTGACCGAATGAAAGGCCGCAGTGACGACATGATGATTCTCAAGGGTGTCAATATCTTCCCGATTCAGATTGAGAACATCTTGTTGCAGTTCAAGGAACTGGGTAATGAGTACCTCATTACGCTGACCAACCTTGATGCGAACGATGAGATGACGGTGGAGGTAGAATTGAATGACTTTACCGATGACTACGGATTCCTTCAGAACCTGACCAAGGAAATTACCCGCCAGTTGAAAGATGAAATTCTGATTACCCCACGCGTGAAACTGGTACCTAAAGGAAGCCTGCCCGTACAGGAAGGAAAAGCCGTGCGCGTGAAAGATTTACGAAAAACATTGATTTAAAAATAAAAGAGTATGACCATACATCAACTATCTGTTTTTGTAGAAAATAAGTCGGGCACACTGCTTCAGGTGCTTGAACTACTGAAAGAAGCGCATATCCAGTTGATTGCTTCTACTATATCTGATACTGTAGAGTACGGCATCTACCGTATTATCTGTTCCGAGCCGTTGCGTGCCTATGAAGTATTGAAGGATGCGGGTATCTCAGCCAATGTATCCGATGTGTTTGCCATCAGTTTGGACAATGAACCGGGACGGGCTGCCGATGCCATCCGCAGCTTCAGCGAAACAGGCATAGGTATTTCCTATCTCTATTCCTTCTTGCTGGGAGGAAAAGGTATACTGGTGTTCCGTACCGACAATACGGAGAAAACGCGTGAAGTGATACTGGAAAAGAAACTTCAGTATATTGAAGAAGAAAATCTGATGAAAATGGCCTAACGGAAAGTCAGGCGGCGATTGCAAATGAAGTTGACGGCACCGTAGATAAAGAGTCCGAGGAATTGTGCCAGGTATTCATTGCAGTGAAGAAGCTCTACGAGCATAAGAAGAAAAAGGAACTGCGCACTATAAGCCAGTGCGAAAGCACCAATAAAAAATAGCATCTGATGCCAGATGCTATTTTTTTTGTCATCTGTTTCAAGCGGAAAAATCCAGTATTTGCACCAGATAAAGTTATGTATCTGTGCCACAATATATGCGCATATATTAGCTATAATATAACTCTCGCCCTCGATGTGCATCAACAGCCATACTACGAAAGCTGCAATCAGAGCATTGAGCGTTCCTATTATTGCAAAGCGTATAATCCGTACCGATTCCTTCATCCGGTTACTTTCTTGTCTTTTTCCTTGAAACGTTATTAATTATTTTCCTTGATGTCAATTTTCAGATTCAGTTCATCCAACTGTTTTTGGTCGAGGAAGCCAGGAGCATCCAGCATCACGTCACGTCCAGAGTTGTTCTTCGGGAAGGCGATGCAGTCGCGGATAGAATCCAGACCGGCAAACAGAGATACCCAACGGTCAAGTCCGTATGCCAGACCACCGTGAGGAGGTGCACCAAACTTGAAGGCATTCATCAGGAAGCCGAACTGTTCCTGTGCTTTCTCTGGAGTGAATCCAAGAATTTCGAACATCTTAGCCTGCAATGCTGAATCGTGGATACGGATAGAACCACCACCTACTTCCACACCGTTGATAACCATATCGTATGCATCGGCACGAACGGCAGCCGGATCGGTATCCAGCAAAGGAATATCCTCGTCTTTCGGGTGAGTGAACGGATGGTGCATAGCCATCAAGCGGCCTTCTTCTTCGCTCCATTCGAACATCGGGAAGTCTACTACCCACAGGCAAGCAAACTTGTTCTTATCGCGCAAGCCCAGCTGGTTACCCATTTCCAGACGCAATTCGCAAAGTTGCTTACGAGTCTTCATGGCATCGTCACCACTCAGAATCAGAATCAAGTCACCCGGTTTAGCACCAAATGCTTCTTTCATCTTCTGCAGCACTTCCTGGCTGTAGAACTTGTCTACGCTTGACTTCACGGTGCCGTCTGCTTCAATACGTGCATATACCATACCTTTAGCACCAATCTGCGGACGTTTTACGAACTCTGTCAACTGATCCAGCTGCTTGCGAGTGTAGTGAGCTGCACCTTCTGCACAGATACCACCGATATAAGCTGCATTGTCGAAAACAGAGAAACCGTAGCCTTTCAGCACGTCCATCAGTTCGACGAACTTCATGCCGAAACGCAAATCCGGTTTGTCACTTCCGTAATACTTCATGGCATCTGCCCACGGCATACGTAAGAACGGTTCTGTAAGTTCCACTCCGCGAAGTTCCTTGAACAAATGCTTGGCCATACCTTCAAAAGTATTGATGATGTCTTCCTGTTCTACGAAGCTCATCTCGCAGTCAATCTGTGTAAACTCAGGCTGACGGTCTGCACGAAGGTCTTCATCGCGGAAACATTTTACAATCTGGAAGTAACGGTCGAAGCCGGAAACCATCAGCAACTGCTTTAAAGTCTGCGGAGACTGAGGCAATGCGTAGAACTGTCCCGGATTCATACGTGAAGGAACCACGAAGTCGCGTGCACCTTCCGGAGTAGAACCAATCAGCATCGGAGTTTCCACTTCCAGGAAGCCCTTGCTATCCAAATAACGGCGTACTTCCATCGTCATGCGGTGGCGGAGTTCTAGGTTCTTGCGTACAGCGCTACGGCGCAAGTCCAGATAACGGTATTTCATACGAAGGTCATCTCCCCCGTCCGTATTATCTTCAATAGTGAAAGGCGGTGTCTGGGCTGAATTCAGAATATTCAGTTCCGATACGATGATTTCAATTTCTCCTGTCGGGATATTGGCATTTTTGCTGGAACGTTCGCTTACCGTTCCTTTCACCTGAATCACGAATTCACGTCCCAGGTGGTTGGCACGCTCACAAAGTTCGGCGTTCACTTCCGTGTTGAACACCAACTGCGTAATACCGTAGCGGTCGCGGAGGTCCACAAATGTCATTCCTCCCATCTTACGTGCACGCTGCACCCATCCGGCCAGTGTCACGTTCTTGCCTGCATCGGCGAGTCGTAACTCACCGCAAGTATGACTTCTAAACATATCTTTATTAAATGTTAGTTTTATCTAATTGACGGGCAAAGTTAGCATCTATTTTTCATTTATGCAATAAAAATCCCCCTTCAAAGGGCGAATAAGAATGAATAAAGAATGCATATTTCCGTAAAATCTCTGAATAAATAAAAGGAGTATTCTAAAAAATATATACTTTTGTTCTAGAATTATTCAAATTAAGACAAACTATATTCCAAATTTATGGCAACAGAACATGTAAAATGCCTGATCATCGGATCAGGCCCCGCAGGATATACGGCTGCCATTTATACCAGCCGTGCCAATCTTTCTCCCGTACTTTATGAAGGAATCCAACCTGGCGGTCAGCTTACTACGACTACCGAAGTAGAAAACTTTCCCGGCTATCCGGAAGGCGTAACCGGCCCGGTGCTGATGGACGACCTGAAAAGACAGGCTGAACGTTTCGGCGCCGATATTCGCAACGGAATTGTGACAAAAGCTGATCTGAGCAAGGCTCCTTATACATTTGTGGTAGACGATGAAAAGGAAATCACCGCCGATACCGTGATTATTTCTACCGGTGCTACTGCCAAATACTTAGGATTGGAAGACGAAAAGAAATACGCGGGTATGGGTGTTAGTGCTTGCGCTACTTGCGACGGCTTTTTCTATCGTAAGAAAACCGTAGCTGTAGTAGGTGGTGGCGATACTGCCTGCGAAGAAGCTGTGTACCTGGCAGGACTGGCCAGCAAGGTATATCTTGTGGTACGTAAGCCGTTCCTTCGTGCTTCTAAAATCATGCAGGAGCGTGTACTGAATCATCCGCACATTACCGTATTGTTTGAACACAATGCTGTAGGTTTGTTTGGCGATAACGGTGTGGAAGGCATGCACGTAGTGAAACGTATGGGTGAAGCCGACGAAGAACGCTACGATGTGGCTATTGACGGATTCTTCCTGGCCATCGGTCACAAACCGAATTCTGATATTTTCAAGCCGTGGGTGAAAACCGATGAAACCGGTTATATCATTACTGAAGGCAATACTCCGTGTACAGGTGTTCCGGGCGTATTTGCTGCAGGCGACGTAGCTGACCCACATTACCGTCAGGCTATTACGGCAGCCGGAAGCGGATGTAAGGCAGCCATTGAGGCAGAGCGTTATTTGTCGGCCAACGGACTTCTTTGATTACTCACAACCTAAATAAAAATTACGATGAAAGTTTTTAAATTAAAAAGAACTTTTGCGGCGGTAATTTTAGTGGGAGGTGCGATGACTGCATTCGCCCAACAGATGCCGCCCATTCCGACCGATCCCAACGTGCGTATCGGTAAGTTAGAAAACGGATTGACCTACTACATCCGTCACAACGAGTTGCCCGACAATCAGGCCGACTTCTACATTGCACAGAAAGTGGGTTCTATCCTGGAAGAAGACAACCAGCGTGGTCTGGCACACTTCCTGGAGCACATGTGTTTCAACGGAACCACTCACTTCCCCGACAACCTGCTTCGTGAATACCTCGAAACCATCGGTGTGAAGTTTGGAGCTAACCTGAACGCTTATACTTCAGTAGATGAAACCGTGTATAATATTTCTAACGTACCGGTTATCCGTGACGGAATCGTGGACTCTTGTCTGTTGATTTTGCACGACTGGGCCAACGACCTGACACTTGCTCCGAAAGAAATCGACAAGGAACGTGGAGTTATCCACGAAGAATGGCGTACACGCACAGGAGCTATGATGCGTATGTATGAAAAGGTATTCCCTGCCATGTATAAAGACAGCAAGTATGCCTATCGTCTGCCTATCGGAACGATGGAAGTGGTAGACAACTTCCCCTACCAGGCATTGAGAGACTATTATGAAAAATGGTACCGTCCAGACCAGCAAGGTCTTGTGGTAGTGGGCGACATCAATGTGGACAGCATCGAAGCGAAAATCAAGAAGCTGTTCTCTCCGATTGAAATGCCGGCTAATGCTGCAGAACGTACTTACTTCCCTGTGCCCGACAATGATGAACCTATCATTACCGTGGCAAAAGACAAGGAACAGCAGGTGCCCATCGTGTATCTGTTCCACAAACACGATGTTGTGCCTAACGACCAGAAGAACAACATGGGTTATCTGGTAATGAACTACATGGTTTCTTCTATCGAAAGCATGCTTAACAGCCGTTTGAACGAGCTGACCCAGCAGGCTAACCCGCCGTTCATTGAAGCTGGTGTACAGGATGGAGATTATCTGGTGGCTAAGACAAAAGGAGCATTTGCGGCCTTTGCAGCAGCCAAGGAAGACGGCATCATCCTGACCACAGAAACGTTGATGCGCGAAATTGAACGCGTGCGTCAGTTTGGTTTCACAGCTAGCGAGTATGCCCGTGCAAAAGCTGATTACCTGCGCGGACTGGAATCAGCCTACAATGAACGTAACAAGCAGCGTAATGCAAGTTATGTAAATGAATATGTGCGTCACTTCATTGACAATGAACCGATTCCGGGCATTGAAAATGAATATGCCATCATGAACCAGATTGTGCCGAACATTCCGGTAGATGCTGTCAATCAGGTAATGAAACAGCTCATCACAGAGAAAAACATCGTGTTGAGCGTGTTCTGTCCGGAAAAAGACGGTATGAAATATCCGACGGAAGCCGAACTGAAAGCCGTAATCGACAAAGTAAAAGCTGAAAAGCTGACAGCTTATGTAGACAAGGTATCCGATGAACCGCTGATGAAGGAAAAACCACATGCTGGAAAGGTAGTGAAGACAGAACAGGGTGTGTTCGGTTCTACTATCCTGACACTGAGCAACGGTGTGCGTGTCATTCTGAAACCGACAGATTTCAAGGCCGACGAAGTACGTATGCAGGCCTTCAGTCCGGGTGGAACTTCTTTGTTCAACGATAAAGATGTATTGCAGTTCGCTCTGATTAGCCAGATTGCTTCATTGGGTGGACTGGGCAATTTCAATTCTGTAGACCTGGATAAAGTTTTGGCCGGAAAGATGGCATCAGCCAGCGCAATGGTTAACACCTATTCAGAAGGATTGTCAGGAAGCTGCTCTCCGAAAGACTTGGAAACCATGCTTCAGCTGACTTACCTGCGCTTCACTGCACCGCGTATGGACCAGGAAGCCTTCACTTCTTTCATCACACGTAACAAGGCTGCTCTGGCTAACCAGGAAGCTGACCCGATGACTGCTTTCAGCGATTCTATCAACGTAGCACTTTACAAACGTCATCCGCGTGCGTTGTCTATGAAAGCCGACATGCTCGATAAGATTGACTACAACAAAGTGATGGAATTCTACAAGAACCGTTTTGCGGATGCCAGCGACTTTACCTTCATTCTGGTAGGTAACGTAGATACAAAAACAGCTACTCCGCTTATCGAGCAGTACCTGGGTGCACTGCCTGCTACCAAGCGAAACGAAAAATTCCGCGATACAGGCATGGCCATCCGCAAAGGACACTTTGAAAACAACTTCGTGAAGGAACTGGAAACCCCGAAGGCTACTGTGCTGATGGTATATTCTGGCGACTGCAAGTATAATTTGAAGAACAACCTGCAGATGAGCATGCTTGGTCAGTTGCTGAACATGGTTTACCTGCGTACCGTACGTGAAGATGCCGGTGGTACATACGGCGTAAGCTGTAACGGAAGCCTGAGCAAGTATCCGACAGAGAAAGGTGCCTTCCAGGTATACTTCGATACTGACCCGAACCGTCGTGAAGAAATGGTGAAACTGATTAACGAAGGTATTCAGGAATTCATCGAAAAAGGTCCGGTTAGCGAAGACCTGAGCAAGGTGAAGGAATACATGCTGAAGACTTACAAGCAGAACCAGAAAGAAAACGGTTACTGGATGAATATCCTGAACACTTACTACTGGGAAAATCTGGATATGAATACCGGATACGAAGAAGCCGTGAACGCTATCAGCGGTGACGACCTGAAAGCTTTTGCCAAGACCTTCTTCGGACAGAAGAACGAAGTGGAAGTCAGCATGAGCTCTCCGGTACAGAAATAATATACCATAAATAATCAATTTGTAAAGGCAGCGTCTTTCCCGTTTTCGGAAGAGGCGCTGTTTTTTTATGTAAGATACAGGAAAAAGCAAAATGAAACAATCTTCAACAGGTTCTAAAATACCCTAAGTACCTATCCATGTAACAAGGATATTACGTACATTTGTTCAAAATAAGCAATCATGTACAAATACTGCATCACTCGTTTTTCGACATATATATTATTCGGGCTCTGTCTCATACTTTCTTCGTGTGGCACACGTGCTCCGCGCGTGGACTACCGTGAACTGGCGCGTGCAGCTGTGCGACTGGAAATGGACATCGATGTCGACGACAATCATCAACTCTACGTGGAAGTGGCCGACTGGATTGGAGTGCCCTACCGCCACGGGGGGAGCACTCACCGGGGAACGGACTGTTCAGGCTTTACGGCTGCTGTCTATAAGAAAGTGTACCATAAGAAACTACAGCGCAATTCCGACGCCCAGCGGACGGAAAATTGCCGAAAAATATCCAAGCGCCAGTTACAGGAAGGCGACCTGGTGTTCTTTCATAACGGACGGCGTAAACGCGTTGCCAATCACGTAGGTATTTACCTGAAAGATGGAAAATTCGTGCATGCCAGCACCAGTTCTGGCGTCATTGTCAGCCGGCTGGAAGAGCCTTACTATCGCAAGTGCTGGATGCAGGGAGGGCGAGTAAAAGGACTATAAACACGTACACGGCATGAACTACTCTTTACATTTATCATCCCGGCTGACACTGATTCTATGTACAGTCGGTATCCTGCCCGCCATGAGCCAGCAGCAGGAAAAAGAACTGCAACTCAACATGGATGCAGTAAAAATGATTCAATTTGACTTTAATCCCCTACCCAAACAGGAAAACAAGCCATTGGAAGCCCCGCTGAACAAAAAGTGGATGGACTTCAAAGTGGACCTGAAAGTCCCCCGCAGTCTGATTGATACCACCAAAGTGTGGAAACCGGAAAGTTATGTCCGCATGGAGCCTTACACCATCTGGACGCGTTTCGGAGAAGACCCTGTATACGATGTACTGGTGGCCGGACGGCCCAAGCAGTGGGAAATTTCCTGGACACTGAATCCTAATCGCATATATGCAGACGAAGAATACGGACGCAGCATTGTACCTTCTACCGGACGAATGTATGAAGATGTTTCTTCGCCAGCTGGTTCGAGTTTTGTTATCGGTGGACTTGATTTCATGGGCTTCATCTATAACAACATGACCCGACGCGGACGCATGCTGGCACACAACCGCAAGCATGCCAATGCATGGAAAACCTATGCTGACTATCAGCCTACGGCAGCCGATAGCTTGAAGGTGCCCAACTTCTACCGTCAGCTCCGTAAACAGCAGGCAGCCGACAGCACGCAGACACTGCTCTCCTTTCAGCCGGCTTTTTCGGAAGCCCCTCTCCTGCCCATTTATGCCTCTCCTGACTCCGTAAAGAAACAAGCGGAGATTCGGCCCGATACCGTAAAAGTGGAGAAAAAGAAAAACCCGCAACCAGCGCAGGCGGAGGATGCGGGAAACTTGTATGAATACATTCGCCAGAAAGCAGCCGAGGACTCCATCCGGCGAAAAGAATTCTTCCGAAAAGATAAAGTCAGAAACAACCAGTACGACGTGCAGCGTGAAATTCAGCGCTTACGCGAACAGCAGAACTGACAAGCGTCTTATCTCATTTCTTGAATACGAAATACACAGCCAGTATCAGGCAGAAAAATGCAGCCAGGTGGTTCCATTTCAGCTCCATCTTGAACGCAATTATGGAGAAAATGGTAAACACGGCCAGCGTAATCACCTCCTGAATCACTTTCAGCTGCATGATGTCAAACGGTCCCCCACTGTCTCTGAACCCCAGACGGTTGGCCGGAACCTGCAGACAGTATTCAAAAAAAGCAATGGCCCAGCTGAACGCAATCACCCCAATCAGCGGCAGTGAAGCAAACCAACTGAACTCTTCACGCATCTTCAAGTGGCCATACCAGGCAAACGTCATGAAGATGTTCGAGAAAATCAGTAAAACAATCGAATAAATACCTTGTGATAGCATATCTTTTTCCTTATTTAAAAATCGGCTGCAAAGATACGTTTTTTAAATGAAAAAGACATGCTATCCTCGTGTCTTTACTTATTCAGTACGAAGGAATTTCCACACCAATGCACTGAAAGCTGCTCCCACGAAAGGTGCCACGATAAAGAGCCAGAGCTGTTCGATGGCCTGTCCGCCTTCCATCAAGGCCGGTCCGATGCTTCGTGCCGGATTTACGGACGTGCCTGTAATCGGGATGCACACGATGTGAATCAGTATCAGCGTAAGTCCGATGGCCAGTCCAGCCAGGTTGCCCGCACCCTTCTTTTCGTCCGTAGCAGCCAGTGCCACCAGTACAAAGATAAAGGTAAACACGGATTCGGCCAAGAACGCCTGCCCCATGGCATCAGACGCAAAGCTGTTGGAGCCTGTGATCGTCGGTCCTCCGTGTGCACCGGTCGAAACTAATAGTGTAAGAATCAGTGAGCCGATAATGGCGCCCACAACCTGAAACAGCATGTACATCAACGCCCGTTTCGTTTTCATGCCTCCCGACAGCCATACACCCAGTGTAATGGCCGGATTGATGTGGCAGCCGGAAATGTTTCCTATGGTATATGCCATGGCGATGACAGAAAGACCGAATGCCATGGCCACTCCGATGGTTCCTACACCGGCACCCACTGTGTCGGCCACTCCTCCTGCAAATACGGCGCTACCGCAGCCCAGCAGTACAAGAACCATAGTTCCGATTAGTTCAGCTACATACTTTTTCATAGGCATTACATTTAAAATTCGCGATGCCCTAATTTAGTATTTTCGCCGGAGAAAAACAAGATTGCTAATGATTTATTAACTTAAAAATCAGACAAAAAGAGGTCTGCCGGAAAACACAAGTACATTTTAGGGAAAACGCAAGGACGTTTGAACCAAAACGTCCTTGTGTTTGAAGCAAAACTCTTTGACGTTTCAAGTAAAACGTACTTGTGTCTCAAGCAAAATGTACTTGTGTTTTAGTGAAATTATAATCGATTAATTATCAGACAGTTATAAATGTAAATAATTCCAAACAAGTGTATTGCTGCAAATTCTCCTGAAGAGCAGCTTATACAATAGAAATGATTTTACGTCTTCATTTTTTCCTCTTCTGGATTGGATTTCCTATCTTTGATGCAGATTGAACATTTTTGTTCAGTGGATTGAACATTTAGGGAAATAAAATACCTTTGTCTCATTAATATCATCACAATATGACTAAAGACGATTTTTTTAACTTATTGACAGAAGAGGTAAAGACATATAAGAATTTTTTAGAAACAGCCAATAATGAATGGATTGTAAAAGGATTTATTGATGTAGACAAAAATATATAAACAATAACTAACGACACAAAAGTAGTTTCTAAAATTATTGAATACTTCTTATACCCCGACTTGATAAGTTTGCAAACAAGAATGGATTAAAATTAAAGTTGCCTTCAAAACAAAATTATTATCCTGACTTAACTTTCGAAGATAGTGATGGGCATTTGTTTGCTGTTGATTTTAAATCAAGTTACTACACTTCTGAGTCAGTAAATGGCCTGACGTTAGGGTCATATTGGGGATATTTTAGAAATCGTGACAAAAAAAATGAGTACGGATTATCCATATAATTCATATTCTTCTCACACTGTATTAGGCATGCTTTATAAACAAAATGATACCAAAATTAATGAGCGTGAAGTCTTTGGAATTGATGAATTGAAAATGATTCATTCAGTGATTGAAAATTTCATTTTTTTCGTTCAGCCTAAATGGAAAATTGCAAATGATATTCCAGGAAGTGGAAATACCCGTAATATTGGTGGTATAACAAATATCGAAAAGCTGATAAAAGGTGAAGGACCATTTGCGCAACTAGGTGAAGATGTATTTGATGATTACTGGATGGGCTATTTTAACAAAGACGATGCGCAAAAGGCTGGCATTGGATTTCCACATTATAACAATCTTAAAACATACAAGGAGTATCTTGAATCACAGGCTAATAAGCTATCAAAATTATAAATATGTCAGTAATAATCCCACCTATAAAATCACTAAGGTATTAAAACCAAACTGGTTCCTTGGATAAAAGATTTGATTTTTCAATCAGGATTGGATATTCAAAATGCAAATTGGGTAGAACCATTTTTTGGAACAGGAGTTGTCGGCTTTAATTCTCCGGTTGGAGGAAACCGCATAGTGGGTGATACTAATCCTCATATTATCAATTTCTATAATGAAATAATGAATGGAGAGATTACCCCTCAAAATATGCGTACTTATTTAGAAAGAGAAGGCCAATTACTTTTGACAGCAGAAGATAGCGGATATGCTTATTATCGTGAAGTAAAAAATCGTTTTAATCAGGAACACAGCCCATTTGATTTTATTTTTTTGTCACGTGCAGGCTTCAATGGTATGATGCGCTTTAACCGCCGTGGAGAATGGAACATACCTTTTTGTAAGAAACCTAATCGCTTTTTACCGGCATACATCACAAAAATCTGTAACCAAGTAGAAAAAGTTCAGCAGGAAATTCACAAATATAACTGGGAATTTGATAATGTTTCATTCTTAGATACAATCCAAAGAGCGCAGGCCGGTGATTTTATTTATTGTGACCCTCCTTATTATGGCAGATATGTAGATTATTATAACGGATGGACGCAGAAGGATGAAGAAGCGCTTTTTGATGCTTTATTGCATACTCCAGCACATTTTATTCTTTCAACATGGCATCATAATGAATATAGAAATAATGAAATGATTAACAGATTCTGGAATCATTTTAATGTGGAAACAAAAGATCACTTTTACCACGGAGGAGGACGTTTGGAAAACCGCCATGCCATAGTTGAAGCATTAGTTTTTAATTTTGAACTTCAAGAGCATGCTGAAGTTCAAATAGAAAATGCACAACAGGAACTAAATTTTGCCGTATGATGAATAAGAATCTAACAGAAGAATATAAGGATTTTATTTTACTCCATGGTGATAACCTAGAGCAAATAAATCAGATTAACCACAAAGTGGATATGATTTTTGCAAATCCTCCCTATTTTCTTTCTAAAGGATGTTCATTACAAATAAATGGAATATGGAAAAATTTTGAAAAAGGAGAATGGGATAGAGAGCGAGATTTCGAAGCAATAAAAGCCTTTAACTACAAATGGCTATCTGCATATCGCAAAGTCTTAAAAGATGACGGAACTATATGGGTATGTGGTACCTATCATAATATATTCTCCGTAGCATCTTGCATGGTCGAACTTGGTTATAAAATTCTTAATATAATAGTATGGCAAAAATCCGATGCAAGGCCCACACTTTCTCGAAACTATTTTAATTTTACGACTGAATATATTGTGTGGGCAAGAAAGCATAAGCATATTCCTCACTATTTTAATTGTAATTTGATGGAGATGTTAAACGGGGGAACTCGTATGTCAGATGTATGGAAAATACCGTTTGTTGCTTCTTGGGAAATGCAATGTGGTGCACATCCTACACAAAAGCCTCTTCGCCTTCTTTATCGTATCATTTTGTCTTCCACCCGTGAAGGAGATACCATACTTGATCCTTTTGCCGGTAGTTGTACAACGGGGATTGCGGCAAATCTGCTTAATCGTAAATTCATTGGTATAGAACAAAATAAAGATTTTTTGAAATTAGGCATACGCCGTAAGGAAGAAATTAATTCTCCATTAACTGCTGACAAATTTCTAAAGAAAATGGCAGAAAACCCGGAAGAAATTATGGTAATGATAAACCATGCACGAAAGGAACTGAAGCAAAAAATGATAGAAAAAGGAATTTGTTACCTTCGTGCGGGCGATTCTAAAGGTTCATTGCTTGTCACCCCTGGATTTGAACGCATGCAATACGTTTTGCTTCATACCAATGGAAAAGATTGTCAGCTTTTTAAATTAAAAAACAGAGGAACATTTCAAATTTGGACAGCTGATACATTGCGTCAATATGGCTTTTCACCTACACATGCTCCATATTATGTTGTACTTTTTTTCAATTCTAAGAATCCGATAAAAATTATACATCAGCCAAACCTGAAGGAAGGCTCTTTTACTTACAAAGCAAAGATTCGTCCGCTAAGTGATTTTATCGGCATTAAATAGAGGCCGCTTCCCCTCAAAAAGACAACTTAGTTCTACTTGCTATTTTTACACTTCCGAAATCGTCATTTCGGAAATGGTGATTTGGCTGCGTAAATATGCAATACCTGAAAGCACTTTCCACAATTCTTTCCGTCAGGCTAAGGATGTATAGGCAGAAGATGTGAGCGTCCATCGTCAACGGCTACTTATTTCCTCAAAAGGCCGATGACTTTTCATTTTCAGATCTCTGATAATAGATTTCAAGGCAAGATGTTAAAGCATATAAAAACGAGTGATGTGATTTAAACAATTTACAACTCTAAATTGTAGATTATTTAAGATTGAAACTCTTGTTCGATTTATTTACCTCACTTCAGAGAATAATCACTTTTATATGAATTAATATCAGTATGAAAATCTCAAAACAAATTTCCTATTTTTGCGTTTTAACCGTTATTTTGATTGCATGTCACAGAAACATAGAAGATGAATTCACCACGGTTACCCCAGATGAATTATATTCGCTATTTAGTTTTGACACACAAAAAGATGTATATGAGAATTTACAGTTACTCAATTCTTTTAGCACAGAAAAACAGTATCATGTAAACCGGAAAACCATAGTTGTCAGCAACTGCATACCAGATAACATTGATGCATCACAAGGTCGATTCAGCTTAACTGTGACAGGTACGGTAAATTACACACCATTTCAAGAGATACTGAATTTTAAAGGATTTAAAATAGAAACTCCAGATGAAAGGAATAAGAATGAAGATGAAAAAAATGAGAGTGATGATAAAAGGAATGAGAGCGAAAATGAGAGCGGGAACAGTGAAGACGCTCAGACGGCAAGCCATACTATCACAAAGGAAGAACTCAAAAGTATTTTTATCTTCGATACAAATCAAACTGTGACAGTTGTGCTGGCCGATTTGGAACAGTTTAACGGAGAAAAACACATCAATGGGAAATCGATTTTTATCGATAAAATTATAGTCCAGCAGCAGGATACCCAGTCAGGCACTTTTACCTTGTTGGTTACAGGTAATGTAAATGGCCAGAAAGATTTTGAGGAAACACTTGATTTTGCCGGGTTCGCCCTGGAGAAGAAAGAAGAACCTGTTAACAAGCCGACTGACTACAACATGACAAAAAGAGCAAGTATACAAATCGCTCATGACAAAAATATTTATGAATCAAACTTTGACACATTCTATCGGGAAAATAATTCCGATGAGTTTGCGCTTCAACTCAAGGACTTTATAACTATCAGTTCTTCAAATAACGACGGAATACCATATGCATATACCCAGGATGACATGCAAAACACTTTGCTCACTGATATAAGATATGATTATCGGGATAAGAAATTATGCCTCAAGGTAAAATATAAGAATGATATTAGCCCGGAACTGTATATACCTTTTGATTGTAACGAATATTATAAGACTTTTGTTACTGTCAACCAGTCAGAAGCAAGGAAGTATTATCAAAGTGGTATATTGCATTATTTGGAAGAAATAGGTGATGGAGGATATTTGTTCAGCAAATTGTTAATTGCACGGACAGGCTTTCTGGTTCAATACCAATCAGCTTCGGCTTTTAGTCAAGGTATTAATTATACTGCCAAACTGCTAAGCTCCAACCATCAGGAACTTGCCCAATTTGATATGGTAATCAGTGGATTCAGGGATTTGAATAATTTGAAGAATGAATTGATAATCACCGGAGGAGAATACTCCGATTTTATTCAAGAAAGACTCAAAAGAAACGCAAATCTGGATGAATTAATAAGGAATACGTTCAAAAACAATATAAGCAATCTTCATTTTCTTATTAATAACACCCGACTGCTTTATTCCGATTCCGACCATTCATTATACAATAATGAAAACAAGCCACTCTACTTCAATGATGTATATATAGAATATCAATCAATTGTAAAAGAAACAGATGGCAGTTTTACGATGCTTGTAAAATTGTCATCGGTAAACGGAAGGATCCTTGACGAAATCATTCCAATAAAGCGTTTCTTATTAAGCAGTGACTTAAATAACTAAGAAGGATTTCATTATTGAAACAACACGCCGGGTATTTCTAGATAAATAATAAGATTGTTCGAAAGCGTTTGTGAAATTCAGAAGTTCTGCCTATTTTTGCTCTCATTATGAAAAAGACAGTCACTTCTCTCCTACTGATGTGGGCGATAGGCTCATGCAGTACATCTTTCCTTCAGGCACAGACCGCCGTAGAAAAAGGTCTGAAGAGTATCAATCGCCCTTCTGCCGAGGCCATTGTAGGCTTTCTGGCCGATGATGCGCTGCAAGGACGTGAAGCCGGCATGATTGGCTCGCGCGTGGCAGCCCGCTACCTGGTTTCCTGTCTTCAAGAAGCTGGCATCGCTCCTCTGTATGATGATTCATATTACCAGCCTTTCGAAGCCTGTGCCAAGGAACGGCAGCAGAAAGGCCGTTGGCAGGTACACCCTGATTCCATTGCCCAGTTGAAGCAGGGTACGCACCGCTCGCTCCGCATGGCTAATGTGTTAGGTATGATTCCGGGAGAACGGACCAATGAGTACGTAGTGGTAGGCGCGCATTTCGATCATCTGGGTATTGATGAAACACTGGCAGGTGACAAAATCTACAACGGAGCCGACGACAATGCGTCGGGTGTATCGGCCGTGATGCAGATTGCCCGTGCTTTTCAGACCAGTGGCAAAAAGCCCCTGCGCAACGTCATCATCGCATTTTGGGATGGAGAAGAGAAAGGACTTTTAGGCTCTAAGTATTTCATGCAGCACTGCGATTTTGTAAAGGATATCAAAGGTTATCTGAATTTCGATATGATTGGCCGGAACAATCGGCCGGAACAACCTGAGCACGTGGTGTACTTCTATACGGAAGCACATCCGGCACTGGGTCAGTGGCTCAAGGATGACATTGCCCGTTATGGGTTGAAACTGCAACCGGATTACCGCCCGTGGGACCGTCCGGTGGGAGGAAGCGACAATGCTTCGTTTGCTGTACACGACATTCCCATCATCTGGTATCACACTGACGGACATCCGGATTACCACCAGCCTTCTGACCATGCCGACAAGCTGAACTGGGAGAAGGTGGTGGAAATTACCAAGGCTTCTTTCCTCAATGCCTGGAACCTGGCTAACGAGAAATCGTATTAAGCCGTCATCCTATACCGAACAGTTTCATGTCCGCTTCGGGGGTAGTAATGCCTCCGATGCCGAACTGTTCTACCAGCACTTTGGCTACGTTGGGCGAAAGGAAGGCCGGAAGCGTAGGACCCAGGTGGATATGCTTCACGCCCAGGCTCAAGAGGGCCAGCAGGACGATGACCGCCTTTTGTTCGTACCAGGCAATGTTGTACATGATGGGGAGTTCGTTGATGTCGTTCAACTGGAAGACTTCCTTCAGCTTCAGGGCAATGACGGCCAGTGAGTAGCTGTCGTTACATTGTCCGGCATCAAGCACACGGGGAATTCCTTGAATATCGCCTAACGGAAGCTTGTTGTAACGGTACTTCGCGCAACCGGCCGTAAGGATGACCGTATCTTTCGGAAGTGCCTGAGCAAAGTCGGCATAGTAGTCGCGGCTCTTCATGCGTCCGTCACATCCGGCCATGACCACAAACTTGCGAATGGCACCGCTCTTTACGGCTTCTACTACCTTGTCAGCCAATTGCATTACCTGATTATGAGCAAATCCGCCGATAATCTCTCCCTGCTCCAGCTCTACAGGCGGCTGGCATTGTTTGGCCAGTGCGATGACCTCTGAAAAATCCTTGTGGCCGTCGGCATCCGTGGCAATATGCTTGCATCCGGGATACCCCGTCGAATTGGCCGTAAACATCCGTTCCTTATAAGTCGCATTTTCCAGTGGCGGCACGATACAGTTGGTAGTAAATACGATCGGGCCGTTGAATGCCGTAAATTCTTCGCGCTGCTTCCACCAGGCATTTCCATAGTTCCCTACAAAATGCTTGTATTTCTTGAAAGCCGGATAATAATGCCCCGGGAGCATTTCACTATGCGTGTACACGTCTACTCCCGTACCTTCAGTCTGACGCAAAAGCTCCTCCAGGTCGTGCAAGTCGTGTCCGCTGATCAGGATACCCGGATTCTTCCCTACTCCGATGTTTACCTTTGTCAGTTCCGGATGTCCGTAGCGGGTGGTGTTGGCACGGTCCAGCAAGGCCATTACCTGTACTCCGTGCTGCCCGGCCTCAAGTACCAGAGCCACTAGCTCATCCGCTCCCATTGTCTGTGTGGTGATACGCGCCAAAGCCGATTGCATAAAGGCATGAATGGCCTCGTCGGCAAATCCCAGACGCATGGCATGTTCGTGGTAAGCTGCCATTCCTTTCAGTCCGTACATCAGCAGTTCTTTCAATGAGCGAAGGTCCTCGTTCGGTTCTCTCAACACTCCTACGGAAGCTGACTTGGACAGGTATTCTTCCTCCTTACCGTTCCATGTCAGTTCATCCGCTTCCGGTAGGACGATACCTGCTTCCACGGCACGTACCTTCAAACGATCGCGCAGTTCCAGTCCCTTTCTCACACGAGCCAGGATACTTTCATCGTCAAAATTGGCATTGGTAATTGTAGAGAAAAGTGCGTCGGTGACAAACTCATTCGTACCAGCTTCCACTTCGTATCCCTTCGTGCGCAAGGTATCGGCAGCCACCGATACGCCACGTACCACAAAGAGCAACAAATCCATGTAGCGTGCAGTGGTATCTTTCTTTCCGCATACTCCTCTCAACACACATCCAGTGCCTTTAGCCGCTTCCTGACACTGGTAACAAAACATATTTCCTTCCATATTCTTTCTTGGGTTATTATTGATTTTTCATTAAGTTTGCGCAAAGATGAGGAATCCTGCAGGGGATTTCTGTCACCTATGTGACACACAACCCAAAGAAAAGTTAAAAGAAAGATGCATACCGAAATTTTGAACCGAATGAGCCTGTTTGAAGGCTGTGACCCGGAGGCACTTTATCAGTTACTCCGTGAAGCCCCAAACAGTCTGCGCACATATAAGGAAGGAGAATTCATTGCCCGCCAGGGTGACGTGTGCCGTTCCTTGTTTATTCTGATAAAGGGACACGTGAGGACACAAATGGAGAATGCCGAGGGCAAGCAACTCACTATCGACTGGATTAAGGCACCCGATATTTTAGCACCGGCTTTTATCTATGCTTCAGAGAATCGCTTTCCGGTGAATGTGGAAGCCACGGAACTTTGTGAGGTACTTGTCATGGACCGGACACGTTTTGAGGAGTTCATGCATGCCCAGCCGGCTGTGATGCGGAATTTTATTGCCACGATATCCGATCGGAGTCTGTTCCTGAGCCGAAAACTGAACGAGTTTGCCTTGCAGAGCTTGAAGTCACGCCTGCTGAACTACCTGAAAATGCACGGAGGCATCCACAACCAGCAGGAAGTAGCCTTTATTTTAGGAGTGGCACGTCCGTCACTAGCCCGTGCCTTGTCAGAACTGATTGCCGAAGGAAAAGTCACCATGTCCGGCAAACAGGTGATTCTTCACTCTGCCGACTGACATTTATTTGAGTGAATCGTCTTCCTCTACCGGAAGCATATCGTGCTGGATGTTGTTCATGCCTCCCCACAAGCTATAGCGAGCCTCCGGATTCATGGCTTCCAGGCGTGCCAGCACCTCTTTCATATCCGAACGGTGAGAATCTTTCTCGTACGGGCAGTTCTTCACCTGCTTGCGGAAACCACGGAGAGCGGCCATCTCCTTTAGGTCGGCTTCGTGTACCAGACACATGGGGCGGATAATGGTCATGTCAAACTTGCGCATCACCAGGCGCGGCGGCATGGTGCTGAATGCTCCCTGAAAGGTCATGTTCATCAGCAGGGTTTCCAATATGTCGTCCATGTGATGTCCCAAAGCGATTTTGTTGCATCCCTGCTCTTTGGCCACAGTGAAAAGAGCCTTACGACGATTCCATGAGCAGAGAAAGCATGGCGACTTCCGTGTATCGGTCGACGGATCGAATTCCGTTTCATAACACACGTAGGGCACTCCCAAACTTTCGGCATATTCGAGCAGGTAAGTCTGGTCGGATTCGTATGCAATGTTCTTCATCACCACGTGCGCCGCCACCACCGAAAACTTAGGCTTGTAGATGCGCGAACGCTGGGCCAGCAACTCCAACAAGGCCAGCGAATCCTTTCCTCCCGAAAGGCCCACCAGAATACGGTCGCCCTCCTCTATCAGCTTGTAATTCATCACTCCTTTCATAAACCGCTGGTTGATGCGGCGCATCAGGCGGTCTTCTTCCGTCATTTTTCCCATATCGTATGTTGTTAAAACGGCGACGAATTTACGAAAAAACGCCCGAACCGCAGGTCCTCGTTACAGATTTTTATCAAGTCAGCCGGATCGTACGCTTTGACAATAGCACATTATTTACTACATTCGCAAAAATAAACACACAAAAGTTCTGACTGAATAAAAAATAGCGGAACAGAAAATGGCATAATTCCAAGAATATTCCTACATTTGAGAAACTTTTAGACACAGAAACGATGAAAAAAAGATATTTGCTTCCTCTGCTGGCTCTTTGTTGCGCAGGAGGAACTTCTGCCCAAAGCTTAAGCCAGGCCCAGAAATGGTTCAACAATAAAGAATTCGATAAGGCCAAACCCGTGTTCAAGCGCCTGGTGAAACAGTCCCCTTCGAATGCCAATTACAATTTTTGGTACGGCGCATGCTGTTACGAGACCGGCGAACTGCAGGAATCACTTCCTTATCTGGAAAAGAGTGCCGAACGTAAAGTAATCAACGGTTATCTTTACCTGAGTAAAGCGTATGCCGACCTCTACCGTTTCGACGAAGCCATTGAGAATCTGGATGAACATATCTACTGGCTGGAAAGAAAGAAACGTGACGTTTCTGAAGTGGAAGGCTTGATGGAGCATTACCGCATGGGCTCCCGCATGATAAGAGGTGTAGAGAATGTAGCTGTTATTGATAGTTTTGTAGTTGATAAAGCGAATTTCCTTGAAGCTTATAAAATTCACGAAGAATCCGGAAAAATCGGTCTGACAGGAGAAAACGACTGTACGGAATTTACTAACGGTATGAAGGATAAGAAAATCCTCTCCCACCGTTTGCCGGGAACCAACCAGAAAGTGCTGTACACCAGTGCTACATTAGGTGGCGACTGGAGTGTTCCTGAAAAGGTCAAAGGACTGGAAGACCTGGATACTGACCTGAACTATCCGTTCATGAACTCCGATGGTATTACCTTGTATTTTGCAGCCAAAGGTGAAGCCAGCTTAGGCGGATACGATATTTTCATCACCCGCTATGATGCAGAGGATGGAAGCTACCTGAAACCCGATAACATGGGATTCCCGTTCAACTCTCCTTTCAACGATTACATGTATGCCATCGACGACTTCAACGACTTAGGCTGGTTTGCTTCCGACCGCTATCAGCCGGAAGGAAAAGTCTGCGTGTACGTGTTTGCCCCCAACAATTCCAAACGGGTGTACGACTATGATACGACCGACCCAGCTTTGCTGACCAATGTAGCTATGTTGAACGGTATCCGCCATACGTGGAACGATGCCGATAAGGTACGTATCGCTAAACAGCAATTGGCACAGGTGATGTACGGAGGCAATGAAACTCAAAAAAAAGGTGATTTCCGTTTCGTGGTGGACGATAACGCCATCTATCACACCCTTGGCGATTTCCGTTCGGCCGATGCACGGAAGAAATTTCAGTTGCTCCAGCAGAAGGAAAAGGATTTGGATACGATGATTGATGCACTTGACAGAGTACGGGCCAAGTACGCTTCTGGTAATCAGAGCACAAAAGGCCAGCTGACTCCCGGCATACTGGACCAGGAAAAACGGGTGAAGGAATTGCGCGAGGAGATAGATCGTCTGACCCTCGACATCCGGAACACGGAAATCCGCAAGCTCAAGAATCCTTAATATATTCACATAACCATGGAAACACTGATTATCATTGCACTCATCGTAGGCGGATTGATACTTTTTGCCATAGAGGTCTTCCTGATTCCCGGCATCAGCATAGCGGGAATCGGGTCGGCGGTATGCGTTCTGTATGCCATCTATTCCGCTTTTACATCGCTCGGTTCGGAGGCTGGATTCATTACCTTAGGAGTTTCCCTGTTGGGCATCATCGGCGTGACGTGGTGGTTCATGCGCTCTAAGACCGTAGACCGCCTGTCGCTGAAGAAAACGCTCGACTACCGCCCCTCACCTTTTGAAGGAATGGACCTGAAACCAGGTGACAAAGGCATAAGTGTTACCCGCCTGACCCTGATAGGTAATGCCGACTTCAACGGACACATCATCGAGGTACAATCGGCCGACGGATTCATCGATGAAAAAACGCCGGTAGAAATTGTCCGTATCAACGAAACTACTGTTTACGTGAAGCAGGCCTAATCCCCTTCTCCCTTTTTGTATTCACTTTTAAATCTAAGTTATATGATTAATCCCGCTTATCTTCCGTTTATACTGGCCGGAGGTGTCATCATCTTTCTGGTCATATTCTTTCACTACGTGCCTTTCTTTCTCTGGCTTTCGGCCAAGGTGTCGGGTGTAAAGATTTCGCTCATCCAATTGTTCCTGATGCGTATCCGTAACGTGCCGCCTTACGTCATCGTGCCTGCCATGATTGAAGCCCACAAGGCCGGACTGAGCACCATTACGCGCGACGAGTTGGAAGCTCACTATATGGCCGGCGGACACGTGGAAAAGGTGGTACATGCGCTGGTATCGGCATCAAAAGCCAACATCGACCTGTCTTTCCAGATGGCCACCGGAATCGACCTGGCCGGACGCGACGTGTTCGAAGCTGTACAGATGTCGGTTAACCCGAAAGTAATTGACACCCCTCCTGTGACCGCTGTAGCCAAAGACGGTATCCAGTTGATAGCCAAGGCTCGTGTAACCGTACGCGCCAACATCCGCCAATTAGTGGGTGGTGCCGGTGAAGACACCGTACTGGCCCGTGTAGGCGAAGGTATTGTCTCCTCCATCGGTTCCTCCGAAAACCACAAATCGGTACTCGAAAACCCCGACTCCATCTCCAAACTTGTGTTGCGTAAGGGACTGGATGCCGGTACTGCCTTCGAAATTCTTTCCATTGATATTGCCGACATCGATATAGGCCGTAACATCGGAGCTTCCTTGCAGATAGACCAGGCCAACGCCGACAAAAACATCGCTCAGGCAAAGGCTGAGGAACGTCGTGCTATGGCTGTTGCCCTGGAACAGGAAATGAAAGCCAAAGCTGAAGAAGCTCGTGCTAACGTGATTCAGGCAGAAGCAGAAGTGCCTAAAGCCATGGCAGAAGCCTTCCGCACCGGCAACCTCGGTATCATGGACTATTACCGGATGAAGAATATTCAGGCCGACACCGACATGCGGAGCAGCATTGCCCGCCCTGATTCACACCCGGCCGGACATGAACCTATCGGCAAATAAAAAGACAGAAACAAAACACTTAACTTGCTAACTAAAAACAAATGCGTATGAAAAAGTATTTTCCTCCTTCAGAACTGATCATCAATGAAGATGGTTCGGTGTTCCACCTCCACGTGAAACCAGAACACCTGGCAGATAAAGTCATCCTGGTAGGCGACCCCGGACGTGTAGCTCTCGTAGCCTCTCATTTCGACACCAAAGAATGCGAAGTAGAAAGCCGTGAGTTCCGTACCGTGACCGGTACCTATCAGGGCAAACGCATCACGGTAACCTCTACCGGTATCGGATGCGACAACGTAGACATCGTAATGAATGAACTCGACGCACTGGCCAACATCAATTTCCAGACCCGTGAAGAAAACGAAACCTTCCGTCAGTTGGAAATTGTGCGTATCGGTACCTGCGGCGGTTTGCAACCTTATACGCCTGTAGGCACCTACATCTGTTCCGCTATCTCCGTGGGATTTGACGGGCTTCTGAACTTCTACGAAGGACGTAACGCGGTGTGCGACCTGCCCATGGAACGTGCCCTGCTCAACCACTTAGGTTGGACGGGCAATCTCTGTGCACCGGCTCCCTATGTGATTCATGCTAACGAAGAACTGGTAGACCGTATCGCCGGTACAGACATGGTACGTGGTGTGACAGTAGCCTGTGGCGGTTTCTTCGGTCCGCAAGGACGCCAGCTCCGTATTCCACTGGCCGACCCGCACCAGAACGAGAAAATCGAGAGCTTCGAATATCAGGGTCGCCGCATCACCAACTTCGAGATGGAAAGTTCCGCACTGGCCGGACTGGCACGTCTGCAAGGCCATAAAGCTACCACCGTGTGCATGGTCATTGCGAACCGAGTAGCCAAGGAAGCCAACACCGGATACAAGAACAAGATTGACGATCTGATTAAAGTCGTACTTGAAAGAATATAACAAACTTATTATGAATCAACAGGTTCTCTTCTTCGGGAGAGAACCTGTTTTTATGTCTGAAAACTCACTCATATGGAAGCAAGTTTTAAATCCACCCTTACCGACAAGCGTCAGCGATACGCTCAGTTCCTCGAACAGTTCGCCCCTCTGATTGAAGGCGAGAAAAACGAAATCAGCGTACTGGCCAACACCAGTGCCGCCCTGAAAGAAGCCTTCGGATTCTTTTGGGTAGGCTTCTACCTCGTACACGAAGGCGAACTCCACCTTGGCCCGTTTCAGGGCAGCGTGGCCTGCTACCGCATCAAGAAAGGACGCGGCGTATGCGGCACCGCCTGGGCTGAAGCCCGTACCCAACTCGTGCCCGACGTAGATAAGTTCCCCGGCCACATTGCCTGCAGTTCCCTCTCCCGTTCCGAAATCGTCGTGCCGATGATAGTCGCAGGAGAAGTGCGGGGCGTGCTCGACATCGACAGCGACCAGCTGGCTACATTCGATGAAACGGACCGTGAATACCTCGAAAAAGTAGTCGACCTGCTGGTGAAAACCCTCTACCAGCCCGCATAAATCTGTCGGCTACGCTTCCGGATGTAACTCGAAAACCGTATCTTTGCAAGGATTTTAAAAAGACATACACACGTGAACATATTACAAACTGAAGATACCATCTGTGCCATTGCCACCGCTCAGGGTGGAGCCATCGGCACCATCCGCGTGTCGGGGCCGGAAGCCATCACCCTCACCGACCGCGTCTTTAAGCCCGTTTCCGGCAAACCATTAGCCGGACGCGCACCTTATACTCTCACCTTCGGCTATATCCTCACGCCCGAAGGAGAAATCATCGACGAAGTGCTGGTCAGCCTTTTCCGTGCCCCCCACTCTTACACTGGTCAGGATTCCACGGAAATTTCCTGCCACGGATCGAGCTATATCCTCCAGCAAGTGATGCAGCTCCTTATCCGCCAAGGATGCCGTGCCGCAGGACCGGGTGAATATACCCAGCGTGCCTTCTTGAATGGCAAGATGGACCTGAGCCAGGCCGAAGCCGTGGCCGACCTCATTGCATCCACTTCCGCCGCTACCCACCGCATGGCCATGAACCAGATGCGTGGCGGATTCAGCCGTGAACTGGCTGTCCTGCGTGACAAGCTGCTCCACCTCACCTCCCTCATGGAACTAGAACTCGACTTCAGCGACCACGAGGAACTGGAGTTTGCCGACCGTTCGGAACTGGAAGACATCGCCCGTCAGATTGAGCAGGTTATCCATCACTTGGTAGATACGTTCAGCGTGGGCAATGCCCTGAAAAACGGAGTGCCCGTGGCTATCGTCGGCGAAACAAATGCCGGTAAGTCCACCCTGCTGAATGCCCTCCTGAACGAAGAACGTGCCATCGTGAGTGACATCCACGGTACCACTCGCGATGTAATTGAAGATACCATGAACTTGGGAGGTATCACCTTCCGCTTCATCGATACCGCCGGTATCCGCGAAACAACCGACACCATCGAAAGCTTAGGCATCGAACGAAGCTTCCAGAAGCTGGATCAGGCCGACATCGTGCTTTGGGTTATTGATGCCACTTGTGCCGAAGAGCAATACCGTCAGTTGGCCGACAAGATTCTTCCTCGCTGCAAAGGTAAGCACCTGGTGATTGTGCTCAACAAAGCGGACTTGCTTTCATCGGCTGATTCTTCAGCAGATAAACAACTCGCTCGCCTGAAAGCGGCTCTCCCCGACTTGCCGGAGGATGCTTGTGTGCTTTCCCTTTCGGCTAAGCAGAAAGAGGGACTTTCTCAGCTTCAGAAGCAGTTGGTGGACTTTGCCGCCCTGCCTGACCTGTCGCAGAACGATGTAGTGGTGAGCAACATCCGCCACTATGAAGCACTGAGCCGTGCGCTGGAAGCTATCCACCGCGTACAAGACGGGCTGACCATGCAACTCTCCGGTGACCTGGTTTCACAAGACCTTCGCGAATGTCTTTATCACTTGGGGGAAATCGTGGGCGGCACAATTGAGACGGATGAGGTGCTGGGGAATATTTTTAAGCACTTTTGTGTGGGTAAGTAATTGTCTGTTTTCAAGCGAATATAGATATAAAGGCTACTGATTTCCAGTAGCCTTTTATCATTTAGAAAGAAGAGTTGATATAATCAAATCACTTTTCAAAAAACAAACTCCTGTATATTCTTTAAAATATAGTTAAATTTACCTCGACACGTACGTGACGAGGTCTTGACACGTTCGTGCTGATGTCTCGTCACGTTCGTGTCGAGACCTTGACAGCTACGTGTCGAGGTATTTGGGTATAGGCGCAATCACATCTGCGTCTATGGCACATAAAATCTTTTATCCTATCTTCTTCAATGTGGCATAATATTTTTACCTTTGTATGGTTTACCTGCACATTGAGCGCAGACATGAAAAATTTTATCACCGAAAAAAATAATACAACCTTATGGCAAAGAAAAATAATACAGCAGATATTGGCTTTGAAAAAGAAATATGGAAAGCAGCCGATTTACTACGAGGAAACCTCGATGCTTCAGAATATAAATCCGTAGTTCTGGGACTTATTTTCCTGAAATACATTTCTGACCGTTTCGAGGCCAAATACAATGAGCTTGTAGAAGAAGGCGACGGCTTTGAAGAAGACAAAGATGAATACACTTCCGAAAACATTTTCTTTGTACCGCAGGAAGCACGCTGGGCTGTAGTAGCAGAAGCCGCACATACCCCCGAAGTAGGTACAGCCATAGACAATGCCATGCGCCTGATTGAAAAAGAGAATCCACGCCTGAAAGGCATTCTGCCCAAAAACTTTGCCCGCCCCGAGTTGGATAAAAGACGACTGGGCGATGTGGTAGACCTTTTCACCAACATTCAGATGAAAGAACACGGCGATTCAAAAGATATTTTGGGCCGTACATACGAATATTGTCTTTCAAAGTTTGCCGAGGCTGAAGGCAAACTGGCCGGAGAGTTCTACACCCCTGCCTGTATTGTCCGCACGCTGGTAGAAGTGTTGCAGCCCTATAGCGGCCGCGTATACGACCCCTGCTGCGGTTCTGGCGGTATGTTCGTACAGTCTGCCAAGTTTATCAATGAACACCAAGGAAACATAAACAACATCTCTGTATTCGGACAAGACAGCAACCCTACCACATGGAAAATGGCACAAATGAACTTAGCCATTCGCGGTATAGAAGCCGATTTAGGCAAGTTTGCAGCCGATACCTTCTTCGATGACCAGCACCCTACCCTTAAAGCCGATTACATCTTGGCCAATCCGCCTTTCAATTTGAGCGACTGGGGAGCCGATAAGTTGCAGGATGATGTACGCTGGAAATACGGTATTCCCCCTTCAGGCAATGCCAACTTTGCATGGATTCAGCACATGATTCATCACCTCTCCCCCCACGGACGCATCGGCATGGTGCTGGCCAATGGTGCCCTTTCTTCGCAATCAGGCGGTGAAGGCACAATCCGTGAGAATATCATCAAGGCAGATTTGGTAGAATGTATTGTGGCAATGCCTTCTCAATTATTCTATACCACCGGTATCCCCGTATCCCTCTGGTTCCTCAACCGCGCCAAGAAGCAAACGGGAAAAATTCTGTTCATCGATGCCCGCCAGATGGGAACAATGGTGACCCGCAAGCTGCGTGAACTGACGGAAGAAGACATTCAGCGTATCGCTAAAACGTACAATGATTTTCAGGCAGGAGTATTGGAAGATGAAAAAGGATATTGTGCAGCAGCTACCCTTGATGAAGTAGCCAAGCAGGACTACATACTTACCCCGGGACGTTATGTGGGCATAGCCGAAGCGGAAGACGACGGCGAACCGTTCCTGGAAAAAATGGAGCGACTCACTTCAGAATTGTCTGAAATGTTTGAGAAGTCGCACCAATTGGAGGAAGAGATTAGAAAGCAGTTGGGGAGTATTGGGTTTAAGATTTAATAGCTAGCCTATGAACTTGGATTTATGTACGATTGATTGGACTGCTATCGGTTCAATAGCTACTGTTATAGCCATGATTATAGCCTACCGAACTATTTATATATCGGTGAAGCAAAATAAAGACAACCAAAAGTTTCAAACCTTGTTGGTTCAACGTGAAATTGAGCAAAAAAGATTAGACGAACTGGTTGACAACATTATGATAATCAATGACTCTATACAGCCCATTGTTGTTGCTGATTATTCAGTGAAATTAACAAAAGGGATTTTCACAGAAGACGACAGACATTTTATAGATGAAATGGCAGCAAATGATATATCCAACAATAATAGGCTTAGTGTTCAATTAATCAAGTATGATAGAAATGAATCTGCGAAAAAAGTATTGATGATATTAAGTAATATGCGTCAGAAATATGGTGAATGGGTTAGAGATTTATCTATTCTCAATTTGTACAAAACAAATTACATAATTTTCCCGGATGAATTAAGAAGAATAATTCTAACTATGGCTAATATGTCAAAAGAAATTGCACCTAAGTATGAAAAAGATATTCATTTTATAATTAATGAGAAAAACAATGACTTGAACAAGGCAATAAACTTAATGAATATTTTCTGCTATACTATTTCTTCTTATTTAAATGAACAGAAAAAAATATTTGAAGATGAGTTATGTGCGTTTGTCAAGGAAGAACAAAAAAGAATAGATAGTATGATTTTTCATGATTTAATAAGATGAATAAATGGAAGAATGGAAAGAATATAGATTGGGTGATATTGCAACTATAAAAGGAGGCAAACGACTGCCTAAAGGAGTAAACCTAATTAAGGCTCCTAACAATCACCCATATATAAGAGTTCAGGACTTGGGGCATGAAAAAACTTTAGAGTTAAACTCATCTTATGCATATGTTGACGATGAAACTCAAAAGTTTATCTCAAAATATATAGTAAATACAGGAGATATTATCATGTCAATTGTAGGAACAATAGGTTTAATTGGCATAGTAGGAAATACATTAAACAACGCAAATCTTACAGAAAACTGTGTTAAAGTAGTTAATGTATCCAATATTGAGAAAGAATATCTTTACTATTTCTTGATTTCAACATATGGACAATCAGAGATGAGCAAAGGCATTGTTGGTGCAGTTCAGTTAAAATTACCCATAAAAAATATACAAAATATTAGTATTAAGGCTCCTAATTTAATAATACAAAAGAAAATCTCAAATATCCTACAATCTCTCGATGAAAAAATTGAACTAAACTGCCGCATAAATGAAAATTTAGAGCAACAGGCACAAGCATTATTCAAGTCTTGGTTTGTAGATGGGACAAATATTGAACTTAATTATCATGAACTGGGAAATATAACATCTATAACAGCAGGAGGAGATAAACCATCTATTTACTCGAAAGAATTAACAGAAAAATACTATACACCAATATATTCTAATGGAATCGAAAACGAAGGTTTATATGGCTACACAGATTTTGCTAAAATAAATAGTTCAAGTATAACTATATCTGCAAGAGGTACAATTGGGTATATATGTTTACGAACAAAACCTTATGTTCCTATAGTTCGATTAATTTCAGTCATTCCGAAAAAAGAAGAACTATCGGCTGAATATTTATACCTATGGGCATTAAGACAAAACTTCAGTGCTACTGGAACAACTCAACAGCAACTGACTGTTCCTAATTTAAAAAAAATATCAATTGGAATTCCGGCAAAAGAAATACTAAAAAAATTCAATAACATAGTGATTCCTATTTTTCAGTCAATAGAAAAGAATAAAGATGAGAATAAGAACCTTGCTCAGCTTCGTGACACCCTTCTCCCCAAACTTATGTCAGGTGAACTAAAGCTCAGTGAAATAAAAACGAAATTATATGAATGAACAAATACATTACTACATTTCTTTTGTGGAATGTTTTGAAAAACTATTAATAAAGGATTTTAATTCATAGTAAATATAAAATATTCTTCGACTTTTCACATTCAATCGAGCAGTATAACCACGTCATATATTACAAGTTTTTTGAAATAATTTGACAAGGACGCTATTTTAAACGAATTAAATTTCTATATTTGCATATAAAAATTGATATAATTCGTCAGATCCATGATACTAAGAGTAACTATAGAAAATCTGTATTCTTTCATGGAAGAAACTGAAATCAGTTTTGTAGCCGGCAAGAGTACACTACATTCAGAACAAGTAAGCAGGGCAGAAAAACGTGATGACATTTCTGTATTGAAGGCAGGTATCATTTATGGAGCCAACGCTTCAGGTAAAAGCAACATCATTAAATCTGTTTCCATGATACAGAAAATTGCTTTGTCTGGTATTCCTAAAAAGTATGTAGAGCCATTTAAACTGACAGCAACCAACAACAGGCCATCAAAGGTAGAACTTGAATTTAAGGTCGGGAAAAAGTTTTTTGCGTATGGAGCAGAATTTACCATAAGGGGAATAGTGGAAGAATGGCTTTATGAAATTACAAGCCGTGCGGACAGAGAGATTTTCACACGAAAAGTTACAGCAGAAGGGAATGAATTTACATTCGGAACGGTTAACGGTGATACAGAGACTTTACAGCTGCTGAAATTTATCAGCCAAAGTACACCGATAACAGATAGTTTTCTGTCTGAATATATAAAGCGCAACGGAAAAGGATTGCCTCTGATAAACGACGTATATGGCTGGATGAAAGAAAGTCTGAAAATTATTTTCCCGGATTCACGTTATGAAGGTATATCTATCCGTGCGGAAAAAGACAAGGACTTTGCTGTGGCTACAAAATCTTTACTGGAGTATTTCAATACAGGGATTGTAGATATTCGTCGTATAAAGGTCAGTAAAGAGGATGTGGATTTGCCAAAGGAACTGATAAGTGAACTTTTATCGGAAGCAGAACCTAATAAGAACTTTGTAATAGCATCGCCAACGGATTCTACCATTTATTTCTTTGAAACAGACTCGGATGGAATAACCGTTATATACAAGCAGAATGCGATACATAGAACAGAGAACAATGATGAAATTCCGTTCGAAATGAGTGAAGAATCGGATGGCTCTATCCGTTTGTTGGATTTCATTCCCATGCTGATTGACCTGCGTTTGAACGAATCGGTTTATCTGGTTGATGAGATAGACAGAAGTATGCATCCTATGTTGTCAAAGAAACTATTGGAATATTATTTCAAACATCTTTCCAATGAGCGTGACACACAATTAATATTCTCAACACATGAATCAAACTTACTGGATTTGGATTTGATTCGTGCTGACGAAGTATGGTTTGTGGAAAAAGGACATGAAGGAGCATCTCACCTCACTTCGCTTGCCGAATACAAGCCCAGAGAAGATATTCGTAAAGGTTATTTACAAGGCAGATATGGTGCAATACCTTTCTTTGCGCCTGTCAGCAGTCTAAAATGGTAAACAACCATGAGAAAACGAAAAGATTTTAAAAGGCGTGAAGGCGTAAAGTCTGCAAGGTTAGTGGTTATTGCAGCCGAAGGCAGGAATACCGAGAACATTTACTTCGAGTCTATGAAGGTATCATTGTGTGCCTCTGATGTTCATGTGGAAGTTCTGCATCGCGACTCCAACGAATCAAGTCCGGAGAATGTTTACGAACAGATTCGTAAATTTATGTCGGAGTACAACATTGAAGATGACGACCAGTTATGGATTGTGGTAGATAAGGATAAATGGAAAGACAAAATGCTATCAGCTGTAGCACAATACTGTGCTCAAAACGACAATTTACGTTTTTGTGTCAGCAACCCATGTTTTGAACTGTGGCTACTATTGCATATAGAGAATATTGCTACATATAATGAGGAAGAAATGGCAGCTCTAACAATGAATAGAAAAGTCAACACCCAAAATACATGGCTAAAGAAACGACTGAAAGATTTGACCGGACATTATCGCGAATCAGATTATGATGCCATGGCTCTTTTGTCGCATGTTGATATAGCCATAGAAAGGGCTGAAAAATTAGATACAACCCCTACAGATAGGTGGCCTCAAAGTGTTGGTACCAGGGTTTATTTATTAGCGAAAAGTATAATAGGTAGAAAAGACAATATATAAAGCCATGTCATTCACAGAAGACAATTACGAAAAAGCCGTGACAGCTCTCTTCGAACAGATGGGCTATACGCATCTTTATGGTCCTGACATAGAGCGTGATTACTATGTGCCGTTCTATGAAGAACAGCTTATGGAAAGCCTGAGCAATGTGAACAGAGGAAAGCCACAAACAGCAATAAATGAAGCTGTATCCAAGCTGAAAGATATTGACACTGGAAGTCTGACACAGAAAAACGAGCTGTTTATGGACTATCTGCAACATGGCATAGAAGTTTCCTTTTTTGACGGTAAAGAGCAACGGAATGATATTGTCTATCTGATAGACTTCGCACACACTGAGTGTAACGACTTCCAGGTGGTGAACCAATGGACTTTTGTGGAGTACTCCGAAAAGCGGGCAGACATCATCATCTTCATAAACGGACTTCCCCTTGTGGTTATGGAACTGAAGTCTCCTTCACGCGAAGAAACGGATGCATCGGAAGCCTATTTACAGCTACGCAATTACATGAAAGAAATCCCGTCGCTCTTCATCTATAATGTGTTCTGTGTGATGAGTGACATGGCATGCTCAAAGGCCGGAACGCTGACAAGCAAAGAAGACCGTTACATGGAGTGGAAGACCAAGGATGGTGACTATGAAAGTACGGACTTTGCCGATTATGATACTTTTTTCGAAGGCATCTTCCAGAAAGAGCGCCTTTTAGATATTATCAAGAATTTTGTCTGCTTCTCGAAAGACGAAGCAGGAGCCGCAAAAATTCTTGCCGGGTATCATCAGTATTTTGCAGTAAAGAAAGCTATTGAGCGTACGAAAATTGCTGTACAGAATGACGGTAAGATTGGCGTGTTCTGGCATACGCAAGGCAGCGGAAAATCGCTTTCCATGGTGTTCTACGCTCACTTGTTGCAAAGTGAACTCTCCCAGCCTACCATCGTGGTAATTACAGACCGCAACGATTTGGACGACCAGCTCTATACTCAGTTTGCCAAGTGTAAGGATTTCTTGCGCCAGGTGCCCGTACAGGCCAAAAGCCGCGAAGACCTGAAGGCTCTGCTGGCCGGGCGTGCAGCAAACGGAATTGTATTCACCACCATGCAGAAATTTGAAGAATCGGCCGAGCCTTTGTCGCTCAGGAAAAACATTGTGGTGATGACCGACGAAGCACACCGCGGACAATACGGATTTGAAGAGAAAATCCGCATGACTAAGAATGAGAAAGGGGAAGACATTGCCAAGCGTGTCATAGGTACTGCAAGGATTATTCATGACTGCCTGCCGAATGCATCGTACATTGGTTTTACAGGTACGCCTATATCTACAAAAGACAGGGATACGGTTGAGGTTTTCGGTAACTATATCGATGTGTACGACATGACTCAGGCGGTGTCTGATGGTGCCACTTGTCCGGTATATTATGAATCGCGCGTAATCAATCTGAACCTGGACGAAGCCACATTGAGAGCCATTGACGCGGAATATGATTTACTTGCCGAGGAAGGTGCTACGGATGAACAGATTGAGAAGAGCAAAAAGGAAATGTCGCACCTGGAAGAGATTTTGGGTGCTCCGGAAACAATCGATTCGCTGTGCAGGGACATTCTGAAGCATTACGAAGAAAACAGACAATATGAGCTGACGGGTAAAGCCATGATTGTGGCCTATTCACGCCCTATCGCAATGAGCATTTACCACAAACTGCTTGAACTGCGTCCTAACTGAACGGAAAAGGTGAAGGTGGTAATGACCGGCAGCAACAAGGACCCTGAAGAGTGGCATGATATTATCGGCAACAAACAGTATAAGAAGGAACTCGCCAAGCGTTTCAAAGACAATGAGGACCCGATGAAAATTGCCATTGTAGTGGATATGTGGCTAACCGGTTTTGACGTGCCATCATTGGCTACAATGTACGTGTTTAAACCCATGAGCGGACATAATTTGATGCAGGCCATTGCCCGTGTAAACCGGGTGTTCAACGGGAAAGCGGGCGGACTGGTGGTAGACTACATCGGCATAGCTAAAGCTTTGAAAGAAGCCATGCACGACTATACTCGTCGGGACCGCAAGAACTTTGGGAATCCGGATATTAAGGAAACGGCCTTACTTAAATTCAGGGAAAAATTAGAGGTGTGCCGCGATTTGTTCCACGGCTACGATTACAGCAATTTCCAAACGGCATCCGACCTGGAATGTGCTCAAATCATAAAAGGCGGGGTGAACTTCATCATGTCACCAGCCAAGCAGGAACAGCACCAGATATTCCTGAAAGAAGCACTGCTTCTGCATAACTCCCTCACACTGTGCCGAAGCTTGTTAGACGAATCACAGCGATATGAAGCGGCATTCTTTGAGGCAGTACGTACCCTACTCTCACGAATGACGGGAAAAGGAAAGGTATCCAAGCGCGAAATTAACGCAAGAATTGGAGAGTTACTCAAACATAGCATCAAGAGTGAAGGAGTGATTAATCTTTTCTCTGATGTAAAGGCTGAATTCTCTCTGTTTGATGCGGCATTTCTTGACGATATATCCAAAATGAAGGAAAAGAACATAGCCGTTGAACTGCTGAAAAGGTTATTGGCAGAACGAGTGACCTTGTATCAGAAAACCAACATCGTGCAGGCTGAAAAGTTCTCTGACCTGCTGAATCGTTCCTTATCGAACTACCTGAAAGGGCTGCTTACGAATGAAGAGGTAATACAAGAACTTTTGAAATTGGCAAAAGAAATTTCATCCTCCGAAGCTGCCGGGAATGACCTGGGACTGACACGTGAAGAAAAGTCTTTCTACGATGCTCTGACCCAGCCTCAGGCCGTACATGATGTATATACCAATGAGGAACTGGTGACCATGACCAAGGAACTGACGGAAATTCTCCGAAAGAACCGTACCATTGACTGGCAGAAAAAGGAATCAGCCCGTGCCGGCATGCGCAAAATGATCAAGCGTCTGCTGAAGAAGTATCATTACCCACCTGAAGAAGCAGCAAATGCACTCGAAACTGTTATCCGCCAGTGTGAGCAATGGACTGACAATGAAATGCCTGTAAATGAGCCGAAAGTGTATCACCTTTATGAGAGTGATTATCCCATGGCTGCGGCAGAAAGGGTGGAATATAATAAAAAATAAGATTTAACCAAACACAATAAAAGACGACTAAATATGAAATGGATTACATCTACAACTATCAAACAATGGGCAGATACAAGGTCTGCACAAGGATTGTTACCAGAATTAATATTACGATTGATAAGAGCAACCTCAACCAACACAAGTAATATTAGATTTCCCAATGGAGACGCAGTTCATTTAACAGGTTGGGATGGCGTAGTAGAATCGGCTGATGCAATCTTTAATATTTCTCCTGGAATTTCACTTTGGGAATGTGGGGTTAACGCAAATCCCCTTCAAAAAGCGAATGAAGATTATAATAAACGGACAAAGGATCCATTAAAATATGACAAAGCATCTGCCACATTTGTATTCGTAACACCACGAATATGGGATAAAGCTACTGAATGGGTACAAGAAAAGAAGCAATCAAAAGAATGGAAAGATATAGTTCACATTTGCCCATTTTGAACGAGAATAACAGGCAAACAAAAAGACAAGAAATGAAACCGACCACCGGATACGACTTTACCATATTCCGATGATCGGTTTTTTTTTTTGATATAAAGGCTTCTGAGAACTGATGCCACAGCCTTGTCGTTTACCTGGGTTGCCGGTTCGGTAATTCTCATCAATTACGTCTTATCGCATTTCAGCCATCGTCCACGTTTCAGACGTACAAGGAAGATAAGTCCACGAAAACACAGTTCTACGCACATGGCAATCCATACGCCTTGCAGTCCCAGTGTCGGGGCGAGCCAGGCAGCCAGAGTCAGACGTACAGCCCAGATGCTGAATAAGTTCATCAGACATGGAACCAGTGTATCGGCTGCTCCGACAAAGACACCGTATGCAACAATAGAGGCAGCAAACATGGGCTCAGCAAAAGCTTCGATGCGTAAAGCCATTACCCCCAGCAGACGGATTTCTTCGACCGGAGTCATCATCCCAATAATCTGAGGGGCGAACAGATACATAAGAATACCCATTACGCCCATGATGGCCATTCCCATCAGTACGGTAATATGGGCAAAGCTGCGGGTCAGCTTCTTCCGTCCGGCTCCGATACTCTGGCCGACAAGAGTGGTGGCCGCATCGGCAATTCCGTAGCCAGGCATATAGCAAAGACTTTCGGCCGTAATGGCAAAAGAATTGGCTGCAATGGCAAAGACTCCGAGTGGCGCTACGATGACTGTCGTCAGAATCTGTGCCCCGCAAATGACCACATGTTCTATTCCCATCGGGAAACCGATACGGAGTGCTTTCCTGAACGTATCGGCTTTCAGCCGAAAGCTGCCTTCCCTACTGCGGTAGCTCAGTTTCTCTGAACGTGTCAACAGATACCATAGTAACACACCGGCAACGATGGTCTCTGCAGCAGCCGTACCCAAGGCAGCACCGCTCACGCCAAGTCCGGCTCCCGGAATAGTGAATTGCATGCCTGCTATGCTACATCCGCGTGTCGGGAAAATCAGAAAGAAGTTAAATACCACATCCAGTACGCACATGATGACGCCCAGCAGACTGGGGATACGCATATTTCCACTACAGCGCAGCATACCGCCTGCCAGAAAAATCATTTGCAGGACAGGCAGGAAAATAGAAAATATGAAGAAATAAATGGAAGCATCCCGACGGATGGAAACATCGCCTCCCAGCCATGCCGGCAGTGAGGAGCTGATGCTCGCGCCCAATATGGCCAGCAGCAGACTGAAGACCAGTGTGCCGGCAAGTGACTGCAGCAGAATCATACGTGCTCCCTTCAGGTCGCCTGCTCCGACTTTGTGGGCCACCTGTACAGAGAATCCGGTAGCGGCAGCCGTACAGAGTCCCCAGAAAAGCCATGTAGTGGTCGATACCAGTCCGATGGAAGCAGATGCCTCTGCACCGATACGTCCCACCATGGCTGCATCGATATACTGCATGATGATGGAAGACAGCTGTGCTATAATGGCCGGAACGCTGAGTTCTACGGTCAGGCGCAGCTGCTGTCGCAAGGTCATCGGACGGCCGTCACGGATAAGGTCAAGCAACACATCTGTTTTCTTTTTTGCAGCCGGATGCTCCTTGGATTGCTCCGGTAAGGCTCCATTTGTGTCCGTTTCAGGTAAGTTACGTTTCATCGGGTCATTCTTCTGTTGTTAAGGCATCGACAAAGCCCTTGAAACGCGACAGGGCATCCTGTAATACCGAACGCGGACAGGCAATGTTCCAGCGCAGGAATCCTTCTCCTTCGGCTCCGTACATGGTACCGCTGTTGAGCCAGAGTCCGGTAGTTTCCAGCAGACGGGTCTGCAAGGTATCAGACGGCAAATGCAGTGCCCTGCAGTCTGTCCACACCAGATAGGTTCCTTCCAGCTTTGTCACCGGTATTTCAGGCAGGTGGGTACGGAAGAATGCACACAGATAGTCATAGTTGCCCTTCAGATAGTCCAACAACTCAAGAAGCCAGTCCTCACCTTCATTATAAGCGGCGATGGCAGCCTCAACCCCGAAAGGATTGACATCGCACACCTCGTTAATGTTGATGGCACGGTCTATCCGCTGGCGCACGGTCTCATCGCGGGCTATAATGCTGGCTATCTGCAATCCTGCAATATTAAAGGATTTACTGGGTGATACGCAGGTCACGGAATTCCACAAATGCTCCTCACTGACAGATGCATACGGTATATAGGTATATCCGGAGAAAACAAGCTCACAATGTATCTCGTCCGATAGAACGGTCACATTATTCTGCAGACAAATCTCTCCTATCCGGCACAGTTCCTCACGGGTCCATACACGTCCTGCAGGATTATGCGGGTTGCACAAAAGCAGCAACTTTACGCCCGGTTCTTTCACTTTACGTTCCAGGTCGTCAAAGTTGATATGGTAGGTACCATCTTCGTATATCAGAGGATTGGTGACAACGCGGCACCCGTTGTTACGGATGGATGAAAAAAAGCAGTTGTACACAGGAGTCTGCACAACTACACCGTCTCCAGGTTGGGTCAAAGCCTTGATGACAGCAGATACGGCCGGAACTACTCCGGAAGTGTATATCATCCACTCTTTACGGAAAGTCCAGTGATGGCGCCTTCCAAACCAGCGGGTTACTGCCGTATAGTATTCATCGGGGACACGCACATACCCGAATATGCCGTGCGCTACACGTCTGGTTAGTGCTTCAGTAATTGCCGGCGCCGTACGGAAATCCATGTCGGCTACCCAAAGGGGAAGTATATCTTTATCCGCCGGCAGACTGTCCCACTTGTAGGAATTGGTTCCCCGGCGGGAAATAATTGTATCAAAGTCGTATTTCATGGTCCTCACATTTTAGTCGGTAAAGCAGGTACGTTCATCTCTAAGCCGGATTTCGCAGTCGGCAGGAGCCTTGATGTTCTCGTCAATGGTTATGGAGCCGTACTCGTCGGCTACGATACGTCCCGATGTAGGATTCTTAATGTTGGTTATGGCACCACGGATATCGGCATTCAGCGTGCTGTACTCAAAGGCACGGTCGCAGTCTGGCCCAAACGTACAGTTTTCCAGTATAAGGTCGTGTGCATAGCAAAGCGGCTGCTCGCCCGTGATGTGGCAGTTCACCAGACGGAGGTTTCTGGAGTGCCAGCCAAGGTATTCGCCGTTAAGCTCTGAATCGTAGATAGTCACATTCTCCACTTCCCAGAAAGCATCCTTGGTGGTAATCTTGGCATTGTGAATCTCCACATTCTTCACATACTGGAAAACATACTTGCTGTCACTCTCCAGTCCGTCCACATAAATGTCATTGCTGAACATGAAGGGATAAGTTCCTCCATGCAACTTAAGGTTTTTAATACGGATACCGTTGCAACGCCAGAATACCTCATCAGCATCGTTCATCGTGACGTTTTCAATGTCAACCTCACTCATCTCGCGGAACATTTTGGGAGCGTCAATCACGGTATCCCTCATCTGCAGATGGTCGGAATACCATAACGCCGAGCGTCCTCCCACATCGAAATAGCAACGCTCAATCTTAAAACCGTGAACTTGCCAGAAAGGGTAATTCCCCTCAAAACGGCAATCTACTGCCTCAATGTTGCTGCACTCCTTGATGGCCGATTCTCCGGCACGGATTATTACGTTTTCCAAACGCAGATTATGCGACTCAAACAAAGGGCGTTCGCCCCCGAATTCTGAATTTCTGATAACTTCCATATAATTTTCTCCTCCAATCATATCTGTTACTTATCAATTAACCGATACAAAAATAGAAAAGGGCTGAATGACGGATAGTATACAAATCCTCGGACTATATACCCATGTTACAGATTCTAGGAAAAGGCAGACAGAGCTGGCTTTGCATATACAGCAGAAGCTGAATCATATTCCACGAGTCAGGAGGAGTACTTTGTCCACATTCCCGCCAAGATTCGCACGAAATTTTGTAGCTTTGCAGACAATTTTGAAAAAATGACAATGAAAAATAAACTCATCCAAATTTCTGCATGGATTGCAGCCCACATCACCCTTGTGGTGGTGCTAGTGACGGCCGTGGCTCTCTTCCTTCCCTCCTCATTCAACTGGATAGATACATCGGCCATCACACCGATGCTGGGCGTGGTGATGTTCGGCATGGGACTGACGCTTCGTCCGTCCGACTTCCGACCAGTCTTGCAACATCCGAAAGACATCCTCGTCGGCGAACTGGCACAGTTTCTTATCATGCCCTCGCTGGCGTGGCTGCTCTGCAAATTATTGTCGCTGCCAGAAGAACTCGCCTTAGGAGTGATTCTCGTGGGATGTTGTCCGGGAGGTACAGCCAGCAATGTTATCTGCTACCTGGCCAAAGGCGATGTAGCCCTGAGCGTGGCCATGACCGGAGTCTCTACACTGCTAGCTCCCATCGTAACACCTGCACTCGTATGGCTGCTTGCCGGAGAATCGGTGGAAGTAGACGTGGCAGGCATGTTTTTAAGTATCGTACAGGTGGTAATAGTACCCATCGTACTGGGAGTAGCCGCCAATCATTACTTCCAGCGCACCACCCGACGGATAGTACCGCTGCTACCGATGATTTCCACCTTGTCCATTGCGTTCATCATCGGCATTATCGTAGCGCACAACGCAGCCAGCATCCTAGCTTGCAGCCTGATAGTGGCCGTAGCAGTGATTCTGCACAATGTACTCGGACTGGCCCTGGGCTATGGTCTCTCCTCTCTTGTCGGAAGCGAGCCGTCCAAACGGTCGGCCATCGCCATCGAGGTGGGCATGCAAAATTCAGGTCTGGCCACTTCACTTGCCGCCACTCATTTTGCCTTGTTTCCCATGGCGGCCGTACCTGGAGCCATGTTCTCGGTATGGCACAACTTCTCGGGCAGCATTGCGGCACAGATTTTCAGAAGACAGGCAGATAAAGAATAAGGAATCAATGCCTGCACATGCGGCATGAGAATGACGGCATAAAAAAGCCTGCGGTTCAAAGACGCATCTGAACCGCAGGCTCTTTATGTTTCAGTAACTGATGTTACTGTGCTTTTCCTAACAGCACTTCTTCTCCCTGCACAAAGGTAATGTCACGAGGAATGCCTGCTCCGTTAATCCGGTCAAGGTCGGCCTGAAGTGCCGGAGTGATTCCACCTTTCTTTTCTCTGTATTTCTTCGCAAATTCCACATTGCCGTCGCCCTGTGTCTGAAGAATCAACGTGGCCCAACCGTTCATGGCTTCCTTGGCCTTTGCAAAATCAATCACATACTGACCTTTGTCATCGCGTGAAAATGCCCCTGCTTTCTCCATGTAGTTGAAGCACATCATATTGGCTTTTCCGTGTGAAGAAGCTGCTCCAAAACGGACTGAACGCAGAATGCCTGCAATGTAAGTAGCCATCGCATCTTCAGTTGTAATGTTCGTGATTTCGCCCATCTCAATCAGCTTGGTCACCATGAACAGGCCCAGAATGTCAGCCTTGGCTTCTTCCCAGGAAGTCTTCTCTGTGCCCATCACTGCATCTACGCTTTCATTGGTACGGATAGTCTGCTTCACACCCAGTCCGTGTGCCACTTCATGGAAAGTCACGTTCCAGAAAAACGCATCAAAGTTGAGGTATTTCTGCTGTTCGGGCGTAACGACAAGCTGTCCGATAGGCAACAGAATCTTGTCGAACTTAGCCTTCATGGAGTTACGCAATTGCAGACGGCGTGTACCTTTCAGCGCATGTACCCGCTCGTCGTTCGGCAGGTTGATGGCAATGGTCTTGCTTCCCGCGTTACAGTCGCCGGCATAGTACACTGCATCATACACATTCAGGTCGGACGAGGTACCCGGCACAAAGGTTTTATATTCCGGCGGACAGGGCAACTCTTTCTGAAGGGCCGGAAGCATGGCTACGAACTTGGCCAGTTCCTTGCTGCGGGCTTCATCCTTCAGCAGGATAAACGACTCGTACGAAGCCTTGGTTTCACGGAACTTATCATCGTAAGTTTCAATAGGTCCTGTCACGAAGTCAATCTTGCTGTCCTTCATGTCCATCCATGCCAGGTCACTGGCCAGATAATCATCAGTCTTGAATGCTTCGATACGCTTTTCAAGGTAGGTTTTCAGGCCCGGGTCCTCTGCCAGTGCCACCGCTTTCTCCAGCAAAGCACAGATACGTTCTATTTCCGGGGCATAGGCTTCATGATACCATACGCTCTTTGGAGAACCGTCTTCGTTGCGGCGGATAACCGTGTACCATGAGTCCTTGTTTTCATCTTCAAAGGCATTAAACTCGGCTTCGGTAATATCCAGCGGGTAATAGTTGCATACATCCGGTTTTTCGCCATAACCAGCCAGGAAAGGCTTGTTATTGTCCAGACGGTTCCATGCGCCATAGTGAATCATGGCAAACTCTTTCGCATAGCTGTCGGTAATGGTATCGAGCTTGCTTTTATCACCGAATGTCTGCTTCCAAAAAAGGTCGTCGGTAATTTTCCCCACCTGGAAAAATATTCTCACCAACTCTTTTTCCTTGTCGCTCAAGTTGTTCACAAGATCAGACTTAAGTTCAACAGATGCATACTCCTCTACCTTTGCTTTCATCGGCGATTCCTTCTGCTGGCTGCTGCACGAGCACAGGCTGGAAGCCATCGTGGCAACTCCCAACAAGGCTGCCGAAAAATTAATCATTCTTTTTCCCATACTTCATTGATTGTTTTGTTTGCGAAGATACGAAAAGTCCCTCATATTTCAGGCATTCAGGAAATCACATTAAAGAGTTCCCCGCAAATCAATCTTTCTGGTACAATTCTTCCAGATATTTCTTCGCTTCTAGAATCACCGCATCGTCCATGCGTGATGAATTTACGATAATTTCCAGCGCCTCTGCCTCATAACCGTTTCGGATGATACTGCGTGTAGACGACAAACAGGTCCTTTTTGCATTCTCTGCTTTACCTTTCTTATACTCAGGATACACCTTCTCTACCTCTTCTACGGTAATATCCAGATTTTGCTTGACCAAAGGATAAAGCTTTATAAAAGTGGCCTTGCCAACAGAACTCAGCCTGTTATCCAATGCATACGCTTTATCCTCATCATATTGATCTTTCACTTTCTTACTGCGCTTCTTTAAAGTTATCTTTGGCTTGTCTTTAAAAATTGTCTTCCTCCATTTCTTGATTTGATATTCCGATACCGCCCAGTGAATCTTGCCTACCGTGTCCGTCACTTTTTCCTGCTCAGGAATCTGCATCAGTGTCTGCAGCTCGGCATATTCCTTAGGAAATCCCGCTTTCACATAATCCTGCACTATATTGATAAGCTCTTGCTCTTCACCCAGGTTTTTCCCATCATAAGCCACATAGTCTTGCTTAGGTATCACAAAAGAATTAAGAGGGTGTACCAAGCGAAGAAAATGCGCTACAAGTACAGCGTATTCATTCTCCGTAAATGAACGGTCGACACGCCGGATGTGTGCCGGGTCCAATTCCTACTCCGCTCTTTTAGGATTAGGAAATACCTTAGTTAACCGTTGTTTCCCGGCAAAATTATAACCCACAGGAAGAATATGCGCCAAATACCACCCCGAATCATTCAAGTTAATATGGCTATAGTTATTGCACTTATAATAAGCAAGTTTTCGTTCTTCTTTGTCTATTTTAAAGCCGCACACTACATTTTTCTGATTGAGATGCTCCACTAAATCGGATGCAGTATAACACTTATCATAAAGTTTCAAAGCAGTAAAAGGCATGGCAAATGTATTGTCACAGAAAAAGGTTTTCAACCCATCCTGATATTCAGACAGGAATCCCCTGCGCAGCAAGAAATATTGCTTTCCTGGCGCATCTGCATAAAGACGGATAGCAAACACGGCATCCGGACGTTTCACATACTCAAGTAGTGCCTTGTGTATAGCCTGAATGGTTGCTTTATGCTGAAACTGCCACTTGATTATCTGATTGAAGAAATCAGTGGCATTCTCTGCAAGCCCTTTTTTAGGAAAACTTACCACACCTTTTTTCTTGATGTCGAAAATCATATCGTTTATCGCTGAAGAATACGGAATGTGCTGATTTTTCATACCGGTATTATTTGTTATTCAAGTATTTCTTTTAGTGTGGCAATATTACAAATAAACCGTAACACCTCCACTATTTGCCTTTAATAATTTTCAAGAGATATTCTATACGCATAATTTTCACTCCACACACGAGGAAAGCTGCACAGAAATCCATAACTTTGAAGAAAGTTTATCAGAAAAAATCAACCCAAACAAGATAACATGAAAAAAGTAATTGTGATTTCAACCAGTCTGCGTGCTGGTTCCAACAGCGACATGCTGGCCGACAAATTCATAGAAGGTGCCCTCCAGGCAGGCCACGAAGTAGAAAAAAATCTCACTCATCGGAAAAGATATACGTTTCTGTCGCGGATGTTTAGCTTGCCAGAAATTGGGCAAGTGTGTGATTAATGACGATGTAGACGCTATCATGCAGAAAGTACTGCATGCAGATGTCATCGTATGGGCTACCCCGATTTATTATTTCGAGATGAGCGGACAGATGAAAGTACTCATCGACCGTATGAATGCAATGTACACCCTGGATTACCAGTTCCGCGACGTCTATATGCTGACCGTGGCAGCCGAAGAAGAGCCGGAGGTTCCTCAACGTGCCGAAGCGGGTCTCACGGGCTGGATTGACTGCTTCCCGAAGAGCCGCCTGGCCGGTACGCTTTTCTGCGGCGGAGTAGCTGACTCACGCGCCATCAACGGACACAGCAAGCTGAATGAAGCTTACGAGATGGGGTTCCATTGCTGATAAGATTTCAGAAAAAAACTACGCCTGACAAAGTGATTCATGCGACATCACTACCTCCAGAAAAATTTAATAACTCTTGTTCCGGAGCTCCAGCGTCACGTCCATATAGCTACGCTTGCCTTCAATGTAGTCGGCATACAAAGTTTCCGCATCCTTACCTTTTAGGATGCGGCACTTGCCGCACGACTCGCAATCGTGCAGGCACTTCCAGGCATCGATCACATACGCCCTGCGAGCTTCCCAGGTGGATTGTTCAATTGGAGGAGGTGTCATAGATTCTGTTTTGCTTCATACAATAATACGCAAATATATCAGTTTTGTTCATTATCTTACAAGGAAAAATCACCGTAACCATGAAACAAGAACTCCTACACTCCTGTCCCGAACTTATTGACTACATCAATGAAACGGGTTTCCTTCCCTTGCTAAGCATGGGCATCGCCGGATGGTCGGCCGAAGAAGTCACGGACGAAGACTGCCAGTATACCCGTTTGCCCGACGGCGGATGGGAATGGCCGCTTTGGGAATGGAAAGGTGCCATCCTGCAAGAAAGCGGTTGCGCATACGGCAAGTTCTTCAAGGACAAAGCCGCATTCATCAGTCGCGAGTGGTGGCCCGACTTCTGCAATTACCGGCGGAGTCTGTTTCCTTATCCGGAGGCGGGAAGCATTGAAGAAACCATCCTCGACATACTAAGATGCGAAGGCAGCCTGATTACACGGGAACTGCGTGCGGCATGCGGATTTACCGGACCAAGGATGCGGAGCCGCTTCGATGCCTATCTCACCCGACTGGAAATGGGTGGCTACATTGTGACGGAGGATTTTATCTACCCCCTCGACCGCCACGGAAGGGAATATGGCTGGGGCTGGTCACTGCTCACCACGCCCGAACGTCTCTTTGGACGGAAGGCCTGCCATCCCGACCGCAGTCCGCAGGAATCACGCGAACGGATGCTCACCCAGTTCCAGAAGATACTGCCGCATGAATCCGAAAAGACGTATGCAGCCCTGCTGAAATAAGTCTACAGGAACATCGTCAGCAACGGAATGCTCAGTACGGAAAGCAAGGTAGTGAGGAAGGTTCCTTCTGCCATGATGATCTCCCCTTTCTGATACTGGATACAGAACAGGGTGCCGTACGAAGCTACGGGCATGGCCGCCAGCACCACATTGATATTGGCAATGGTTTCTTCCACCCGGCAAAGGCGTGAGAGATACAAAATAAGGAGTGGAACCAGCATCAGACGCAAGACCGACATCAGGTAGATGGCCGTATTGCCAAACATCCGGCGAATGGGTACACGGGCAATGGACGAGCCGATGATGAGCAGCGCAGCAGGCACGGTGACATTTCCCAACAGGACAAACGGGGTACTGATGACACGGGGAGGTACCCATCCGGTCACGACAATCAGAATGGAGAGGTACGACGCAATCATGGCCGGACAGTAGAGAGTACGCCAGTCAAAACGCATCTTTCCCTGACCGCCTGAAATAAACAGGGTACCGAACACAAAAATCAACAACGTGCTGGGGAAATTAAGAATGCTGGCATAGAACACCGCACTGGCTCCAAAAATGGAAGCCACAATGGGATAGCCGATGAAACCCACATTGCCGAATGCCAACATGAAACTGTAAATACCGCGGTCGGACAGTTTGACGGGCAAATAGCGCGGAAGCAGAAAGGCTAACCCGATAAGCACCACGTAGGTAGCAAAACCTACCACGAGCAAAGGCAGAATCAGCGTCTTGTCGGGAAGCGTGTCGCCCATCACCGACGAAAGTATCAGACTGGGACACGTCACGTTGATAACCAGTCCCGAAAGTTTGCGGTCGAAATCCGCATCCATCATTTTCTTCTTACTCAGATAATAGCCGATGATTACCAGAATAAACAGGATAATCATCTGTGTAACGATTGCATCCATTGTTTCTTCTTACCTTAAAAAAAGTCGTGCAAAGATACAGATTTTTCTTTACTATTTCATGTTCATCATTAATCGGCTTTTCGTACATTTGCACCGCATTTTAAACGTATTGAACACACACCGGGCTATTTCTTTCGGGAGGTAGCCTTGTTTATATAGAACCACTTAAAAACGAAAGCAATGGAAACTTTTTATGACGTAGTAACAGGCAATCAGCTTATATTGGTGGACTTCTTCGCCACCTGGTGTCAACCTTGTAAAATGATGCACCCGATTCTGAAACAGGTGAAAGACGTGCTGGGCGACCGCATCCGTATCATCAAGATTGATGTGGACACACACAGCGTATTGTCTCAGAAATACCAGATTTAGTCCGTCCCTACCCTCATGCTGTTCCGCAACGGGGAAGTACTCTGGAGAACCAGCGGCGTGATGCAGAAGGCTGAGCTGCTCAGTACGATTGATCCGTTTCTGAGATAATAATCCACACGAAAAACAACATCGCACGAAGTACAATCAAAAATGACAAAAAAAGAAAAAATCATATCTTTTGCCTGGCAACACTTACTGCTTTTCATTGCCTTGTACATCATGACACTGGGAATTGCCGCCTGCGTAAAGAGCATGCTGGGAGCAAGCGTCATCAGTGTATTGCCCTATGTATTTCATGATGCGGGAACCGGCGGACTGACACCGTCACTGACCATCGGGCAATACACCTTCATCATGAATGCCCTGCTGGTAGTGGGACAAGTGGGAGTACTCCGCCGGCAGTTTGACCCGGTCCAACTGTTCCAGTTGCTCGTGGGTTTTGTATTCGGCATGTTAATCGACCTGAACCTCTACCTTCTTTCATGGCTGCAACCCGAAGCTATATGGGAGAAAGCCATGGCCCAACTGGCCGGATCACCATCCTGGCAGCAGGCATTGCACTGGAGGTAAGATGCGGCAGCGTGACCATGCCTGGAGAAGGCTTTCCCGTCGCCATCAGCAAGGTGACGGGCATAGAATTTCCGAAAGTCAAGATTGTGGTAGACGTTTCACTGGTGCTTCTCGGCATCGTCTTCTGCTACATCTTCTTCGGAAAATGGCAATGGCATATCATCGGAGTAGGTACGCTGTTTGCCATGTATTATGTAGGATGGGCCGTACGTATTGCCAGCCACCATCTGAAATGGTTCGACCGTCTGCTTAAGTACCGTCCGGGATTCCGGAGATACATCTACGGACTGGCAAGATATATTTACAGAAAGTAGGCACACGGGAAGAATCTCCTCCGTCACAAGCGCAGGTTTGTCATTTAATAATTAATTTTGCACCCCGATTACACAATTACATCTACCCGCACATGAAAAAACTAAGCAAAAATGCCATTATCGGCTATCCGGCAGGAATTATCACCGGTATTACTTACGGATTAAATCCCTTATTTGCGGTTCCGCTGATGAAGAACGGTGCCGCCACTGAGTCCATACTTTTCTTCCGCTACGCTTTCGCAGTGCTGCTCTTAGGCCTGTTCCTGCTGCTCCGCAAACAGAGTTTCCGGGTTTCAGGAAAGCAAATCGGCGTATTGTTCGTCCTCGGACTACTTTACACCTCCAGCAGCATCTTTCTTTTCGATGCATACGAATACATCGCTTCCGGACTGGCTACTACGCTGGTATTCCTTTACCCCGTCCTCGTGGCCATTATCATGGTGTTCCTGAAAGTCGTTCCCTCATGGCCGGTATGGCTTGCCATTGCCGCCACCTTCGGAGGTGTGCTCATCATGACACAGAGTGACGGTTCACAAACCATCAACCCCATCGGTGTGCTGCTCTCCATCGCCTCGGCACTGGTGTATGCACTCTTCATCGTCATCATCAACCGGAGCAAGGCCATTGCCGGCATATCCAACTCCCTGCTCACCTTCTATGCCCTCATGGTAGGAGCGATTGTCTTTATCGGAAAAATCCTCAGTTCCGACACTGCAATTACGGCTGGAATCACTACCGAAGCAGACTGGCTTAACCTTGTGGGACTTGCCCTGCTGCCAACCATCGTTTCTACGGCCACCCTCGCCATTGCCTCCCGTAACATCGGAGCCACCAAGGCTTCTGTACTCGGCGTATTCGAACCCATCACCGCCATCATTGTCGGCACACTGATGTTTGGCGAACCGCTGACCACCAACATCATTGTCGGCATTTCCATTGCCATGGTAGCCGTCACGTTCATGATTACCGTGACCAAGCGATAACGTATATAGAGCAAGTAAAGACATGAGAGACTTTGCCGCAATAGATTTTGAAACCGCCAACAACCAGCGCTCATCCGTATGCTCGGTAGGCGTGGTCGTGGTGCGCAACGGCGAGATAGCCGATACCTTTTATTCCCTCATCAATCCGGAACCGAATTATTACACATACTGGTGCTCACAGGTACACGGACTCACCCGTGAAGATACCGAAGACGCACCGGTATTTCCTGCCGTTTGGGCACAGATTGAGCCGTTAATAGAGGGACTGCCGCTCGTGGCACACAACCGTCCTTTCGATGAAAGCTGCCTGAAAGCCGTTTTCCGCGTCTATCAGATGGACTATCCCGACTATGAGTTTTATGACACTCTATGCGTGGCACGCAGAGTATTTCCGGAGCTCCCCAACCACCAATTGCACACCGTGGCCGCAGCCTGCGGATACCGTCTGGAAAACCATCATAACGCACTGGCCGATGCTGAAGCCTGCGCGTGGATAGCCAGAGAAATTATGTAATCTAGTTTCCCATGATTACACGTTCAATCCAATAAGCAAGGACCCATACTATATCTCCAGCAATTAATGCAATAAGCCGTTGTTTAAATTTCAGGTCATATTTTTCTTCTCTCAACTGTCTCAACTTCGGGAAAAAATTATGAGGTAAATAACATCTCCTGCACAAATAAAATGGTGCAAATACAAATAAAATCAGTAATTCCCACCATTGATAACTTATATTCCTGTTCTTTTCGTTTCGTTTATCTATCCGGGCCTGCTCCGCACGTGCAGCAGCATCCAACCTTTTCATAAAAGCCTCTTCTTCCTCCTTCACAATGTCGGCTATTAACTCGTCATTTATTCCTCGCTTATATAACTCTTTCTTTGCCAGTCTGACTTCCTCTTCAGAATACTCTTCAGTTACATTATTGGCCATCATCAAGAGCTCATCTGTTGAATAATCCCTCACGTTCATTATCCCTATAAATGATTATAATAATTTAAACCAAACAGTTTTACAGCTTCTCAATATACAATATTAATCCATCCTTGTTTACCATAAATCCATATCTCTAAACCACATATTACAATTGGAACCAACAAAAAGAAAATAGCACTGATAATCTTTATTTTCTTAGGATAACGATAATGTTTCATCAGAGCTGATTTTCTTTTCTTCCTGTATCGAACCCATGAAAATAGAAATGGAAAAAGGAAATTAAATCCTATATAATACAATGGGAAATTATCAGCTCTACCTATTTCTTGTATATGTAGCAGAAGAAAATATACAGGAATAACAAAAATGAATGTGTAATACCAAAAAAGTAATATACTGCCACACATCCGAGAATTGCTTTTTTCCCATATTTCGCCTATATAATACAAATAATCAAATAAATAATACGTGTATGCCTCCGGATATGGAATATTTTCCTTTTCCTCGTTTTCCAAAACGAAATCACGGACATGTCCATCTCTCCATACAAAACTGAAACTATGATTTAAGTCATATGTGGAAAAAGTAATCTTCACTCCATTAGTTCCAGCTCCAAACACATCGACAGACTCCGGGTAAAAGCACTCTTTCCAATAAATAAAAACTTCCTTATTTTTTATATAACGAACATGTTTAGGTATAATTCTGCTTATCTGACTGCGTATTTCTTCCCAGTTGTTGAGTACCTCTCTCAGGCAGAATATCTGTGGCTGAAATGGAGCATCTGAATCTCCATTTATACACAAAAAAGTCTCTTCCCGATATACCGGAAATTTCATGGACGTGAACCAATAATAGCTTTCATTTTTCCAGCAATTCCAAACTTTAGAATGAAATATACCCAGTTCTTTCGCATCATACGTTTTACGTTTGCCAAACAGATTATTGGCTAGTCGTTTTATAAATTCCATGGTTCAATTTTTATAATAAGGAAAATGGTTCATAATGGTTTGCAGGGAATGGGGCCTTATGTTGTGTTATCCGTGCTATCCTTCAGATCCTGCCATCAATAATGTCTCCACAATCTCATTATAGCCTCGTTCACCTGCATAATGCAATGCTGTCTGCTGAAAATTATCCGCAAGGTTTACGTCTGCTCCATGTGCCACAAGCAGTGTGACAAACTCATTGTTGCCTTCCCTGGAAGCAAGAATAAGTGGCGTTTCCCCATTCTTGTTTTTAACATTAACTAGTGCTTGTGCCGCTATCAGGCTATTGCCTATAAATTTATTTCCAAACCCAGCTGCAAAGTGCAAGGGGGTATTTCCATTTAAAAGGGCTTTATTTACTTCTGCCCCAGCATCAATCAACAGATTAACGATGGTCAGGTTTCCTTTCATGCAGGCGATGAGCAAAGGAGTTTCCCCAGCATCATTCGTTACATCTATCATGTCGGGAGTTGTAGAGAGCAACAAACGGACTATTTCCGATTGACCATTGAAAACCGCCTGATGGAGAGGTGTATTACCTTGGATATCGCTTGTTCCATCCACTATCAGGCGTATCACAACTTCTTTCAGCCCGTGGGCAGTAGCGTAATCTATCGGCTTATGACCAGAATTATCAGTGATTTCTGTGTCTGCCCCTTGTTCTATCAGAAACAGGGCTGCATCGGTACGCTTGTTATCAAGGAGACGAATCAATGGAGTTCGTCCCTCATTATCCGTTACATCCAGATTCGCTCCATATTGTATCAGTTTTCCGATTATCTCCTTATTCCCGTTCCTTGCAACTGCATGTAAGGGTGTTTCCGAACGGTTGTTAGCAATGGAAACATCCGCATCGCTATCGAGCAGAAGATTCACAATGTCTCTGAATCCTTTCAGGCAAGCATGATATAACGGAGTATTACCCTCTACATCCCGTTTGTCCACATCAATACCACCTTTTTTCAGGAATATCTGTACAATACCTTTCTGACCGTTACGGCAGGCATTCAGGAAAGTCATATTGTTATCCATACAAATCTCAACTATATTTCAATAAAAATTTTACAAGAGTTTCGTCATTTTTTTTCGCTGCGATGTCCAAGGCTGTCAAGCCTTCATTATTCACAGCACTCACATCTGGAGTACCGAACTCCATGACCAATTCAGTCGCCTCCTTTGAACCGCTCATCGAGCTTCCCGCTATATAATGCAACAAAGTATTACCCCATTTGTCCTTGGCATTGATGTCTGCCCCAGCTTCAAGCAACACCTCAAGCGTCTCCGCATCTTGTTCCGTACAAACTCGCCCGTCGTATGGATACGACCTTGCGAAGCCAGAAAAACGCGGTATGTTTCCATCCCAGTAACGTCCTCCATAAAGATTCATCATAGGGGTCTGTCCCTGCATATTGGCTGCATTCACATCCGCTCCGTTTTCTACGAGATAACGAACAGCCCATATTCCCGTGTCATATTTTACCCCGCGACAGGCCACGGATAAGGCAGTGTTTCCTTCTTTGTCGGCCGGACTTTCCAAATCCCACCCATACGCTGTCAGGCATTGAAGAAAATGCAGACATGACTCCTTATACTCACAGCCATGCCCTCTGTTACTCATCCATACTGCAAAGGCTGTCCGCTCCTCCGAATCCCTAAAATTCGGATCGGCTCCCCCTCTCAGCAATAACTCTGCTGCTGAAAAATTCTCCCATGTCAGAGCACATCCCAACGGGGATTTTCCCTTGAAATCAGTCATACCATTATCCTCGCACACAACTTGAGTATCCGCACCGGAACGTAGCAGAGCGTCCAAAGCCTCTTCGGCCCCATACCACAATGCCTGAAACAGGTTTAATCCCCCGGTAATGGCCGCAAACTCGTCTGTTTCGGGTTCTTGTCCTGATAGCAAGGCTCCAATTTTCCAGGCGCCTCTTTCTGCTGCTATAAGAAAGGGTGTTTTCCCGCAATTGTTTTTTTCCTCCGAATCTATCTGCCCGCTTTCCAGAATAATCCTTGCAGTATGGCAACACTGCTTGTCCAATACCAAAAGGCTTTCCAGCTCTTCATAAGTTTCCTGCTTGTCCTTGTCCGAATACCATCTTTCAGCAAAGTCAGCTATCCGTTTTTTTCTGGACTTAATATTGTTTGCAATGTATCCTGCGGAGTCGCAAATAGCGTGTAGCACATTGTCACCATTCCAGTCGGTAGAATCAATACGGTTTCCCGTCATCAGAAGGACATCAGCCATCAAAAAATGACGATTGCGTACTGCTTCTATCAAAGCAGTTGTATTTTTACCTGAGCGCGTTACCTTTGCCCCTTTTGAAAGCAATAGTCCGGAAATATCGGCATACAGGGTATCATTCGGACACGAGTTCCGCTTCGCCATGACACACAACGGTGTGTCACCGTCACCATTTCTCACATTCGTATCCGCACCTCTTTCCAAGAGGATAGCCACAGCGGTAATGTCTGCAAAATAGCAGGCTGTATGCAAAGGAGTGTTGTTTTTATGTATTTCGTCCCGACTGTCAAGCGGTACATTCCTGTAAGCATCGCACAAATCTGATTTTTCGGTATCGGATGCGTACAAATCGAATATATCTTTACAAGTCATTGTTGTTATTTTTAAAGTTAATCAGTTTTTCTATGTGTTTGTACTTTCCTCCCAGACGAGCGGAAATAGCTTTCACTTCACTATATAAATGCAGCCGGAAAGCCGTTTCCGCTTTCAACCGAAGCAATTGTTTGTATGCCCCGAACACTGGAATACCTTGCGGAATGGGGTAAAAAGGGAAATCTTCATCATAATCGTAGCGGAGAAAAGCTTCAGGCAACTGCGTTTCGCATGCAATATCCATTCCATGCAGGAGCCGTTCCGCCTCACAAAGCAATCTGTAACATTCGTCATACCATTTTACCATAAAGCAACACAATGCCTTGTTGTACATTACTGCGAAGTGCTCTTCCTGGATACGGTCAAAGCATGAATAAGCGTCCGAATACGCTTTGCCAAGCAGAAACAATACTCCGGCAAAAAACAAACGTTCCTTTTCCTTGTCAGTTGTTCGTTGGGTATTGACAAATAGTTCCATAAGCATAACCTTTTATGTTGTATCACAATTATTACCATTGAAGTCTTACCCACGGACTTTTTTCATCGGAAAGTAATTTATCAGCGTTATCCTTCATTACTGAATTATAAGATTTCTTTCCTCCCCACATTGAGCGCCCTATAATATAACTCATTGCCAGGTCATGCCATGAAGCGAACTCCCGATGTACCAGGTCATACGCTCTGTCAATATACTGCCAGGCTTCTTCTTCTGTGATATAACACATCTCGCAACAGGCACGTGCAAGGAAACATACCCTACCTGCATCCCATCCGGCAACACCATAACGCTTCAAGTCTTCTTTTGAAGATATGACTTTATTCTCAATCAACTCATCATAAGTCTCTTCCAGATTCTGAAGCTGAGATACAGCCTTATCATAATCTTCCTGCGACTCCATATATTGCTGAAACACCTCATCCTGTTGCTTGGGGTCGGAAAGAAGAAAAGCCTGCCACACATAAGGGAAATAATATCTGAATCCTTTTTCCAGCAAATAATTCATCTTTTCCCTGGCATCCTGACTGTTTTTGATTCCCCACCATTCACCAAGTATCTGTGGAAGTTCATAGTCTATGCCGGTCTTTATAGAATTCTGGTATGCTCCTTGCTGTGAAGCATACAACGCACCGACAGCAAGCTTCTTATATTGCTCATCGGCAAGAGAGGATGCCGGATTAATATTTACAACCTTAAACGCACTTCTGATTTTCCGTACCATCATGTATGCCCCTTTACCTTTCCGGTACAGCCACGTACAGCCTACAAAAACGGCAATACCCGACATTATATAAAATTCGTAACTCATTTTTTCCGCTCTTTTAAATAATCAATCACTCCATGAAAACTGCAACCAAGGTGAATCTTCATTCTTCAGTAATTCCGTAACAATCTCGTATGCAGTCAGACAATCGTCTGTATCACCATGCCATACACCACGACCAAGAACGAAACTCATGCCATATTCTTCCCACGAAGAAAAATTTGCAGAAGCAGTTTCATCCGCTACACGCATGATGTTCCACATATCTTCTTCTGTAATATAACCGCACTGGAAAGCCCAGCGCCCGAGGTTGACAATACGTACCAAATCCCAGGCAATGGCTGTATGAGGTACAGAATTCATATCACAGATACTGTTTTCCAACATGTAGTCCGTTATCAACGACACATCTTCTACCTTATCTTCATCAATATCTTCGGTTTCCTGCCCGTTTCTCATGGCAGCAAGAACCCTATCCGCTTCAGCATGATGTCCTTCACGAAGCAGCCAGTCAACAATTTCAAAGGCAGACTCTCTGTCAGTTACCTCCCACCAGCTTCTTATCTGTTCCTTCAATGAATCCACATACTCCTGGTGTCCTATGGTATCTGTATATTCATCATTATAGACCAATATCGGTGCCCCAAGAGCCAACAAACGAAGCTGTTCGCTGTTTAAGGTACCATCCTTGCTTCTTTTTATCTCCCAACTATCATTATCATCAAAGAAATCATCAGCATTGAAATCCAGGTTCATCAAAGATTGTGTTATATCCACAGCATCATTCATGTTTTTCATACCAGCATTACGTACTGTATCCGTATCCACATCTCCTAATGTCCCCATCGTAGCCTGTTGAGCTTGTATATCGGCAAGATTCGGAACAGCAGCCTGCATCTGAGCCATAATCTGTGCCTGCATGTCCTGCATGTTCATACCTGGTATGTTTCCTAACATTAATTGCGCCTGTTCCATGGCTGACTTGATAGCCGCTTCCTGTGCGGCTCTTGCTATTTCTTCCGGAGTCTGTTTTCCATACGTTTTTCCGTTTTCCATAATACTTTGATTTATAATTAGCCTTCTTGTCTATCAAAAAAATCCTATCTCTCCGTTTTCATCAATCTTAAATGAAGCGGTATAGTAATTGGTCCATATGTGTTTTCCACGTACTTCAGGTGCCTCATCTTTCTTGATGAAATTCAAGTCAAAGTAAGAAACCATGGTGGTATATTCCTTTTTGAAAGATTCATTCTCAGCAAGCAAATGCTCACGACCGACTTTTACCGGATAAATGTAGAACCTGTACTTCCCGACTGATTTAAGATCATATTGTGTACTGTCTTCCTGTGTCATAAACAAGTCATATCCCTCTTTGACCATTTTTTTCAACAAACCGGCATTTATATCGTCAAGATTCAGTGCCGTTGACTTTTCATACGAATATTTCCATTTTTCATTCTTATCCGGTTCACCTGCAACAAATTCTCCGTCTTTTAACTCTATAATAAGTTTATAATCATTATTTTCTTTATCAATGTAGCCAACAGTGATACTTGAAAGCATATTTTCCAACTTATGCTCACCGTTATCTTCCTCCCATTGCAATTCATAGATTTTGTTTTCATTCATATCGACATTGGTTTTTACGAGCTCCTTTATTTTCGAAATACTCTCTTCTGAGCCCATTCCTAAAGGTTTACTTCCATTACAGCCAATAAGTACCGATGCAACCATTGAAACTACCAGTGTTGCCTTGAAAAATTGTCTAATCATAATATTAAGTTTTTAAATTGGTTTATTTTATCCTAAAATCGCACGAAATTCTTCAAACTCATCGTATGAGTCAAAATATTTGATTTCAAAAATCACATACTTATCAGGAAGACTGACCTTACACTGGTTCTCTTCTTCATCATCTTTAATATATTCTATATCTGAAATGAGGAATGAGCGATATTCTACCTTGCCTTTTTCAATGGATGGATATGTCACGCTGTTACCTTCTACCTTGATTGTTCCTCCTTGTGCAATCAACGCTTTAGCCTTCCGCATGCTCTGCAAAGTAAACAACAGAAGCAATATCCCTCCTATTACAAGAATTGTTGACAATACTGCAGGCGACAATATATGAACACGCCTGATACGAAGTCCGAAAGGATATATCAATGGAACGACAACCATACCTATGCCAAATGCCAGACTGGACCACTGATTCGTAAAAACACTGTTTGGAGTGTAATTGAACGTTTTGTTTATGCTCTCAAATTTTTCCTTTTCCATAATATTACCGATTGGTCATTTTTGCAAATATAAAAAATAAAAAAGCAAAATATGACCAACCGGTAATATTTTGCTTTTTTTAATTGAAAAGGATTATTTTATGTCATTGCTTCAACGCATCATACAAACACATAAAACTTGAATAGAGCAAATCGGTATCAAGTCCGTTAAACAAAGACATCTCATAAGACATACCCATGAAAACATGATGATAAAGCAGTATCACATTCTCCACATCTATATCTTTTCTCAATTCCCCATTCTTAACAGCAGCATGTATAGCCACACGCCAATGCTCCTTATCATTTTCAATCATTTCCTGTAGCTTGCCTGCCCCATCCGGATAATACAATCTTACTTGCTGCAAAAGATGCAAATATCCGGCATTAGGAGATTTACCTGGCATAATATCTTTACTTAAATTGCCTAAATTGACAATCTTAGCCATCGCATTCTTCACACCCTGAACATACTTCTGAATAAAATCCCTGAAAGTGCCATCATGTATCTCATATTTGTTTTTAGGGTCCTGCACCTTAAAAAGGAACTTATCAGCTACGGCTATAAACAAATCAAGTTTGGTAGGGTAATAATTAAATATACCTGTTTTAGTAAGCCCTACCTTTTTAGTTATCATTTGCAGACTTACACGCTCATAATTCATTGCCATAAACAACTGAAAAGCACTCTCCAATATTTCGTCCCTATTTGTTTTCATATTTATATATTATAATCCATCTTTCTCCCAAAGATACATGATTAATTTGATTTAATCACATATCGCACATATAATCATATATCTATATTTTGAATTTATAATTATGTTATAATCAGTTATAGCCTGGTAATCAATAGCGTTAAACTGTTATCTCGGACTTGCTAGTTGCTTACTATATATTTACTTAATGATTTCAATGTCTTGAATAGGTATATAACCAATAGGAGCATTAAAAATGGAGTTTATTCTGCACCAGCCATTTGTTAATTCACTTATGACAACAGGCATTCCAAATTGGACTGCTATGCCATCATCACCTTTGGTAGTTTTTTCTCCATCAGGTAAAGAATAAATGTAAGAACTACATAGTATGGCACTATCTCCAATTTGTGGTATAAAAGTCGTCCTTTTAGCATTTGAGGAGCTCTGTAATATTATATTATATTGAGCTTCTATGCTTTTCGTAGACAGGAATAAGTATGCTTCAAAACAATCGTTACATTCATTCTCTTCAGGAAAATGCTCTATGTGAAAACCCGAAGCGTCAGCATACAACTTTCCGTGAGTTTCATCGCCTTTATTATATATTCCATATACCAATCGCCCATTAGAATTATAATATGCAATACTATGCAATGCTCCCCCGTCAGCCCATCGCTTAAATACTTTTCTTATTTTGTTATCGCTATCAAAATACATCGTGAACAATATATTGGCATTCTTGATTTGACCATCATCTAAGATTTTGTATGAATGGATTTGATTAAACTCCATATATTCATCCTCTATCACTTTCCCTAAACTATCCAAAGGAACAAGGTATGCAATCCACAAAGGCATTTCGTTTATTGCATCAATCTCCTCTTGAATAGTTTCCTTATAGCTTTGTCCGAAAGTATGTTGCTTCATCCATTGCAAAAGCAAATCTTCTACTTCTTTTGCACCTGTTTCCTTTGCTAAAGCAAGAGGGGTGTTGCCGTTACTGTCTTTTATATTAAGATCTGCGTGATATTCTAAAAGCAATTTCACCAGTTCTATGTTATTATTGGCAATGGCTTCCATAATCGGATATACTTTATATGTATCGTATGGACTCTGGTAACCATTTACGCTAATGCCATGCTCCAGCAATATACGGGCTAACCTCACGTTAGACAATTTACAGGCGTATGTCAAGAGCGTCAGCCCGTATTCGTCACTATATAATCTATTATTAATATCCTTATATCTGGCAAGAGCATATTTCAGCACATCTTCTTTGTCAAAGTAAATTGCCGTATAAAATATATCAAACTCATAAAAATCGTTACCCATTGCCATAGGTTCATCTTCTCCTGCAAGCAGCCGTTTTATGGTTGCCATATCATTGTTACGGCATGCAACACCCAACGGATAAAGTTGATAAGTTACATCCCTTATAGTATCTTGCTGTAATGGATTTGCTTTCACGCTATCTAAGCAACAAAAAAACATTACAAGAAAAAGTAATGTCCAATTTATTATCTTCATATTTAGTTTTTTAAGTTGCACGTTAATGCTAATGGTTAGAAAAGAGCATAGTCAGATGCTTTCTTTCGTTGTTACCAACCTATTAAATCTTTATTATATTATTTTCAGCCAATGCCGATGTGTTATCATGAAATAAAGCAATACAGCTAAAAATGGGTAAACCATCCAAGAGATAATGAACGATAAACGTTGGCTTTTAAACAATAAAGGTTTTTCTCGTATTATCTCAATTCCCTTTCCCTTTCTTACATAATATCTATTTAAAAAATAATATAGAATATAAAATATTGGAACAAAGAAAATAAACGGCAAATCATAATTGAAATTCTCTTTTATCAATGGATAAATCAATGCAATTATCGGTAGAAATAATATTCCACAGAATAGTAATATTGTTCTCTCATGTGGATCTTCCAACTTAAATTTATCCCTATTGTATATAAAGAACTGATAATACATCGCATCAAAAAAGAATTTAATCATAAAGAATTATTAGTTTTGTTAGTGATATTTTTACCATAATTCTTCTGCAGAGAAATCGCCTAAGAAGAAATATAGCAACATAATTATTTGCAACAAAATATACAGACCTGTCACAAAGCATATTGTTAGTATTATTATTTTCTTTACACCTTTATATTTCTTCTTTCTTAATAAAAAGAGTAGCAACAGTGAAACCGCTATAAGTATCATATTTATTACACATGCTATCATATCTATTTTATATTTTGGATTTATAATGATATTGTCACCACTAATAATCTGAGAATAAACGACATAAGACGTCATCTTTTCTCATTAATAATATATTTATAACTCCTTAAAAGTTATATCATCCGGTACACCTAATTCTTTCCGCTTGACTTCAAAATCCTTTTTACTGAATGCCCCAAACTTATTTTCTTGTGCTTCCCATGCTTTTTGTGTGTTGTTTACGGGAATAATATAATATTCGGTTGTATTCTTATCATAACGGGGTAAGGAAATGCCCATGCTGTCCTTAAAAGCACGATATGCCTTGACAAGAATAAAATTATCATCATATCCCACTGCATAAACACTGGCTCCCGTTATTCCCGTATAGGGTGAATCATTTTTCTGATGATAACACACATCCATATCCTCCTTGGTATCTACCGCTATCAGGTAATAGTTTCCTGTAAGATGCCGTTCATATACGAACCCGCAGCTTTGCATTATGAGTAACAGTAAAAAAAGCAATGATATGACTGTTTTCATACGTTCAATTATTATTAATAGTTCAGCAAGGAACGCTGTCAAACGTTATCCCGGTTTGTTAGTAATATATTCTATCGCACTCGCTTCAAATCCCCGATAAATTGGAGTGACATTTCTATATACGGAATAGCTTTTAGAATTTTGATACTATCGATTGATTCTATACCACCCGATGCCAATGCTGGAACGTATCCGTAACATTCATCCAATGCAGGAACACCCTTTTCTGATTTTATCATAGGATATTTATTTAAGGAAAACCATGATTCCAAACAACTTTTGTTGAAAATTACCACATTCAATAGTATATCAACATTCTCGGATAAAATCTTGAATGTTCCGTATCTTACATTGATGAATACGACATAATTTCCTATCACGGGATTCTTAACATAAGCAAAAATATCTCCAAAAACAGTTGTCATAAATGGAGTTGCTGTTTCATATTCATACAAAGGATAACTATCATCTACTATTGTCTTATATTTATCGGGGTTAATAATTCTGAACAATCCATCACAAAACGTTCCAAGTCCAACTTCTTTCCAAAGTTCGATTATTTGTTCCGATACCGCATTAGCATATTTTGCAATAAAAGTATCATCTATCGTTTGGCGAGTGCTGTTTAGGCTCTTATCTAAAAACTTATCGTACATATTAATTGCTTTCTTTATTACTAATGGTTTGGTGAGAAACAGCGTTAGCTGTTATCTCGACCTTGTTAGATATATTTAAGGAATCTTGGGAGATAAACAGTATTCTTGAAGCCATTCTTCTTCCAATTCTTTAGCGATTCCATACTTTGAATACTCATCTTCATAACCTTCATGCCACATATAATAGTGAGAACCTTCATTTGCGAGAAATATTTCTTCTGCTCGTGTAATAGTGCTACAATAAGAAATATAAAGAGGAAAAATAGAAGCAAACATACTTATATCTTCAAAGGGAGAGTAAAGAACTGATTCGGTATCAGTTATGACAAATAAAGTTATATCTCTATTCTTATCCTTACTGCAAATACAGACTTCACCTTGATTAACCTGTGGTAAATCACATTTCTCTTTAAGATATAAATAGAAAGACTGGATATTTGAAATGTACTCTGGTATTTCAATATCCATCTTTTTAATAACGTCCTTTATACTCACTATTATATTAACTGTATATCGCATGAATCAATTATATCTAATGGTTCAGCAGGGAACGGCTTGCCGTTATCCTGCTTTGTTAGTGAAATATTCTTTCTGCTATTATTTTGTCAGAATAAACCTTAAAGTTATACCAAGACAAGCCATAGACATACTATAAGATAGTATATACCATATAAATAGTTTCCAAAATTTCTGTTTCCTGAATTTCTTGAAATAAGAAACATATTTATCGTTCCTATCTATAAAAACATGATAAGTAAAATATATCATTATACAAAGAATAATTATTAGTAATCCCAATACCATTTTGTTATTGAAAAAATCATATTCTTCTATATCTGTTTTTATAGCTATAGCATCCAGTATTGTAAGTAAGTTAATCAGTATTGTAAACGAGTTAATGCAAATAAATAAAATAATTCCTGTGTCTGCCATACTAAGAATCTTAACCGGCGGTTTCTTTTTATTTTCTGAAAACCACATCGATTTATTATACATCTGCTTAAAGTTGTTTACATATTTCCAGTAACCATTGCTTTTGCAGAACTTTCGTGTACATACATTGTCCAATATAGAGAAAACAAGCCAATCAAGACCTTTTTGTACCTTATGAAAAATCATATAATTACAATAGTATAGCATATTCATAAACAATTCTATCCGTTTCATCTTAATATGTTTTCGCTAATGGTTTGGTGAGAAACAGCGTTAGCTGTTATCTCAACCTTGTTATGAACTTATTTTATTATAAAAGATTAATATGGCATATAAAATTTATCTGCCATAAACAGCAATACAATTAGAATAATAAACGGTAATATTAAAAATAGAATAGCCCATATATTGGAATATTTCTCATACGATTCGTCCTCTCGAATTTTCAAATACCGTCGTTTATAATGATAATAGACATACAGAATAATCCATATAAGAGGAAAGGCAAGCAGAAAAAGTGATCCCGGATTAACACTTGTAGCTGCCCAATAAATCAAAGCTATATCTACTCCGTAAAATATTATTACGGTACTTAACACACTTGGAACATGCCAAGAATACATACTTGTATCTGAATGTCGGGTGAAGTACTCCGTCTTATACCATAAATATCCTAATATTCTATGTATCATATATTGCTACTGTTTATAATGGTTAGAAAGGAGCATCGTCAGATGCTATCTTTCGTTGTTACTAACTTAT